>OBLU010000184.1_pt1 | contig 59174 bp, 47 predicted proteins | sample 1518681 | NCBI WGS metagenome assembly OBLU01 (sample SAMEA3539304, study PRJEB22396) | soil metagenome | biome: tundra; feature: field; material: soil | place: USA | collected 2010-05 | depth 0.15 m | reverse complement strand
CTGGGCGCGGTTGGCGCGGTTGGCGCAGGGTGGCCGCCATGGGCTTGGATCGCCGGTGGCGGCTGGCGGTGCGTCACGACCGGACGATCCATGACTGCGGGCGGTGGACGGGCGATGCGCCCTAGGGAGATCGCGCCGAGCACGCTCTCGCGCCCAGGGATGATGCCCGGCACGCGCGCCGTCGGCGTCGCTGACTGAAATTGCGGCGGCGGGGCAATCACATGCCGGGCCACGGGCTGGCCAGCGGTAAAATTAATCTGCGGCACGACCGTCAGCGCACGCGGTACCGCCCGATTGGCGTAACGGTCCTGAAGCGCGGGATTGCGAGACACGTTGGTGACAGTGGCGGCGTTCAGGCTGCTGCTATTGCTGATATTCACCTTTTGCAGGTAACGCGGGCTCACGCGATAACCTGGGAGATACACCTCTCCCGGTGCCAGCGGCAGCCAGCCCACGGCAGCGCCGCCGCCCAGCGACAATGCCACCCCCGCTCCCGGCCCGCCGATCCAGGCCACCAGCGCGGGGGCGTAGACGGCGTGGCGACGCGGCGGCGCCGGAACCCAGCCCCACCGCCGTCCGGTATGGATCCAGCGGCCGTAATGGAATGGCGCAAAGCCCCACGGGGCGTCATCGACCCAGCTCCACCCCCACGGTACCACCCAGGCCCAATGGCCCGCGCTGTACGGCACCCAATCGTCGGCGACCTGCGTTGGAAACCAGACGTAGCCGTAATCGGGCTCCTGCTGCCACTGGCCATAATCGTTCAGGTCTTCGTAGCCGACGACATCGCTCGAGACATATTGCGTTACCGCCTGATCATCGGCCCAGCGCGCCTGTCGCTGCTGGCACCAGCGATCGAAATCGTCGGGTGGCCCCGCCTGCGTCAGCGCATAGGAGCCATTGGTGCCGTACAGGCCGCGCTGTCCGGTCAGAAGATTCATGTTTTGCTCGTCGCTACTGATCACCTGGGCCTGACCATTGCGGATGGCCACGCTGGTGTTGCCGGCGTTGTCGACACTGAGGCGATATTCGCCCGGGCGCAGCAGCGCTACCGCGGCGTTCGGGGCGTCGATTTCGAAGGCGCCGGCTGCATCCAGGTTGCTTACGGTGACGTCCACGGTGCCGGCATTGAGGCGCAACTGCACCGCCTGGTCACTGAGATCGAGTACGGCGACGCTGCTGCTCTGATCGAGACGCACGACGGCTGAGCCCAGATCGAGTTCGGCATGCGATCCGCGATCGCTCCAGAGCGCATCGCCCAGCGTCAGCGGTTGATTGAGCGGCGCCGCGTTCCAGTCCTCCACCCCGGCCGGCTGCAGCGACACCGAGCCTTCAATGTAGCTCAAACGCGCCGCGCGGGTCGGCGGATCGCTCTCGGGCTGGCTCGCATCGGCCCGTTCCGCGGGCGGCGCAGCTTGCTGCCCGAGCACCGGCAGCGCCGCCCAGGCCGCGAAAGCAAGCGCGGCGGCGACGGTGATTGGGATTCTAGCAAGAGCGCTTATGACAATCTGCCCCATGAAACCATTTCGATACTGGCGCGGCACCGATGAACCGGCGCTGAACCCGGGAGCCTCTTACGGCGTCGGCGAATCGTCATGCAGCAACGCGCGGCGAGGCGCTTTCAAGCGCCCAGCGCCGCGAGCGCGGCCGTGGTATCCGGACGCACGCCTCGCCAGAGCAGGAACGACTCCGCGGCCTGTTCCACCAGCATGCCCGCGCCCGTGAAGCAGCGCGCAATACCGCACTCGCGCGCCCACTGTACGAATCGCGTCGTGCCGCGAGCGTAGGCCAGGTCGTAGCAGACCGTCGCCCGCCGCAGCACGCTCACCGGCAGCGGCGGCAGCTCGTTGCGCAGGCCGGCCGCGGTCGCATTGACGATCAGCTCGAAGCGCTGCGCTTCGAGCTCGGCAAAGCCAGCGCCGCGGACCGGGCCCTGGCGGGCGAAAAGATGAGCCAGTTCGAGCGCTCGCTCGGGCGAGCGATTGGCGATCACGAGTTCGCTTGGCTCGAGTGCGAGCAATGGCGCGAGCAATCCGCGCGTGGCGCCGCCGGCACCCAACAGCAGCACGCGCTGTCCAGCCACCTGTACGCCTAGGTTGTGCGTCAGATCGCGCACGAAACCGATGCCATCGGTATTGTCGCCACGCAGGCGATCGCCGGCCTCGCGCACGATGGTATTGACCGCACCGGCGATGCGCGCGCGCTCGCTCAAGCTATCGATGAGTTCGAGCACCGCTTGCTTGTGCGGCACGGTGACGTTGAGACCGCGGCCGCCGTGCGCAAAGAACTCGCGCACGCACGCCGGAAGTTCGCCGGGTGCCGCATCGATTGCCGAATACACCAGGTGCTGCCCCGTCTGCTGTGCAAACTGCGCATGAATCCAGGGCGAGCGGCTATGTGCGATCGGATGCCCGATCACGCCATAGCGGTCAGGTTCCAGCGTCATGGGCAGCGCCTGCACTCGACAACATGCGCGCGGCGCTGCCGCCGCGTTGGGTGCGATCGAGCACGCGCTGCAACTCGTGCTGCCATAGCGCGGCGCGCGCTTGGAATTGATATGGCGGATTGACCAGCAGCAGTCCCGAGCCGTTGAGACCGACACGCGAATCGCGAGGGTAGAGCCACAGCTCCAGGCTCACGCTCGGCGCCTGCAGCGCTCGCTCGACGCGCGCGAGCCAGGGCACCAGCGTGCGCTCGTCCTTGATCGGATACCACAACGCCACCACGGCGTTGGACAGGCGCTCGAGTATGAGCTGGATCATTTGCAGCGAGCGATCCAACTCGGCGCCAGGATTTTCGTACGGCGGGTCGATCAGCACCAGACAGCGCCGCTCCTGCGGCGGCAGTACCGCCCGCAACTGCTGGTAGCCGTCGAGACATTCCACGCGCATGCGCCGCATTCCGCCGAGCGTGCGCTCGAGCGCGCGGCATTCGGCAGGCAGCAGTTCGCAGCACAGGCCCCGGTCCTGCGGGCGCAACAGCTGGGCCGCCAGCCAGGGCGAGCCCGGATAGGCATGAGGACTGTCGATGCTGCGGCGCAGGGCCTCGATCGCCGCGCAGTAGCTCTGCAGCTCTTCGGCCTGCAGCTGCGCGGCAGCGGCCATTAGCGCCGTCACCCCGTGTCTGGCCTCGGCGCCGCGGTGGGTGTCGGGGCTATCCAAGTCATAGCGGCCGGCACCAGCATGCGTGTCGAGATAAAAGAAACCCTTGTGCTTGCGCTGCATGGCCCGCAGCAGTGCGCACAGCGCCACGTGCTTGTGAACGTCGGCGAAGTTTCCGGCATGAAAGCTATGGCGATACTTCATCGGGAGATACTTGCAATCGGCGCCTGAGCCAATACGGCGCGGGACTGCTAGGCCGCGCCCGCTGCCTTCTTTGCTCCCGGCCGCGGCCGAGCGGCGGCGCCGGCGGGTTTGAGCGAGCCCTTCGGCGCCGCTTTGGCCCGCGACTTCGCATCCGCCTTGGGCCCGACCGCCGCTGGTTTGGGTTGGCGATGGGTTTTAACCTTGAGCGGCGCGGTGAGCTTGGCCGCGAGCGCGGTGGCCACTTCTGCCGGCGCCGGCGCCGGCGCCGGTGTCCGCGCCCGTCTTGGGCGCGCCGTGGCCGTCGCTGTCGCTGCAGCGCCGGCTTTCTTCGAACCAAAGCGGCTACGGCCGCGCATCGCTCGGGTCGGCGCAGCCTCGAGCAAGGCGCGGCATTCCTCGAGCATCAGGCTCTTGGGGTCACGGCCCTTGGGCGCTCTGGCGTTCTTTTCGCCGTTGCTGATGTACGGACCGTAGCGGCCATTGAGCACCTGAATGCTCTCGACGCCGAAGTCCTGAATGATGCGATTGGCATCCGCCTCCTGCTTGATGCGGATGCACTCGAGCGCGCGCTCGAGTGTAACGGTGTAGGGATCGTCCTTGAGCGACACGTACTTGGCGCCGTACTTGATGTAGGGACCGAAGCGACCGACGCTGGCAACGATCGGCTCGCCATCGGCCGTGGCGCCCAGTGTGCGCGGCAGCTGGAACAGCTCCAGAGCTTGCTCGAGCGTGATCGCGTCCATTTTCTGTCCCGGACGCAACCCCGCGAACTTCGGCTTCTCCTCATCGTCTTTGGTGCCGATCTGCACAAATGGGCCGAAGCGTCCCATGCGCACGCTCATCGGCTTGCCGCTGACCGGATCGCGGCCGAGATCGCGCGCCTGCGCCACCTGCTCGCGCGTGACGTTTTTTTCGACGTCCTCGACCTGCCCGATGAACGGCTTCCAGAACTTCGACAGCGGTGTGGTCCACGGCTCCTCGCCGCGCGAGACCGCGTCGAGTTCATCTTCCATCGCCGCGGTGAAGCCATAGTCGACGTAGCGGCGAAAGTGATCGGTCAGAAAGCGGCACACGATCTTGCCGATATCGGTCGCGGTGAAGCGCCGGTTTTCGATCTCCGCGTATTCGCGGTCACGCAGCGTAGAAATGATCGAGGCGTAAGTCGAAGGGCGGCCAATGCCGTATTCCTCGAGGGCTTTGACCAGGGAGGCTTCGGTGAATCGCGGTGGCGGCTCGGTGAAATGCTGCTGCGGCGTGACCTGCTTGAGCCTTACGGTATCGCCCTCGTTCATGGGCGGCAGCACGTGATCGCTGTCGTCGGCGGTGGCGTCGTCGAGATCCTCCTGGTACACGGCGATGTAGCCTGGCGTGATCAGCGTCGAGCCGTTGGCGCGCAGCAGGTGTCGCTCGGGACCGTCCGGGCCTGCGAGCATATCCACCGCCACGGTATCGAACACGGCGTGCGCCATCTGACAGGCGACGGCGCGCTTCCAGATCAACGCGTAGAGCTTGAACTGGTCGGCGTCGAGATGGCGCTCGATATCCGCCGGAACAATGGCTGCCGATGTGGGGCGAATCGCTTCGTGCGCTTCCTGGGCGTTCTTTGACTTGGTGCGGTAAATCCGCACTTCCTCGGCGACCGCCTGCGGGCCGTACAGACGCGCAATCACCTCGCGAATCTCCTGCACCGCCTCGGCGGCCAGCGACACCGAATCGGTACGCATGTAGCTAATCAGACCGACGCTGCCCTCGCCGATATCGATGCCTTCGTAGAGCTGCTGCGCCAGGCGCATGGTGCGCTGGGCCGAGAAGCCGAGCTTGCGCGAAGCTTCCTGCTGCAAGGTCGAGGTCGTGAAGGGCGGCGCCGGGTTGCGTCGGCGCTGTTTGCGCTCGACCGCCAGCACCTGCAGCGCCGCATCAGGGCCCGCGGCCGACGTCAGCGCGTGTTGCGCCTCGCGCGCGCCGGCTGCATCGGTGAAAGTGAACTGTTCGACCTTGCGTCCTCGAAATTCCGTCAGCTTCAGCGGAAACGACTGCTCGGAATGCTCCCCCAGGGAATCGATGCTCCAGTATTCCTGGGGCACGAAGGCCGCGATCTCCTCCTCGCGCTCGCAGATCATGCGCAGCGCCGGGCTCTGAACGCGCCCGGCCGACAGTCCGCGCCGGACTTTTTTCCACAGCAGCGGTGAGAGGTTGAAGCCGACCAGATAGTCGAGTGCGCGGCGCGCCTGCTGCGCGTTCACGAGATCGAGTGACAGTTCGCGCGGTGCCGCGACCGCTGCGCGAATGGCGTTGCGTGTGATCTCGTGAAACACCACGCGATGCACCTGCTTGCGATGCAGCTCACCGCGCTGCTTGAGAATTTCCAACAGATGCCAGGCGATCGCTTCGCCCTCGCGATCGGGGTCGGTGGCCAGATACAGCGCCTGGGCTTTCTGCAGCGCCTTGGATATGGCCTCGAGGTGCCGCGCGTTGCGCTCGATGAGCTGATAATTCATCGCGAAGCCGGCGTCCGGGTCGACCGCGCCTTCCTTCGGCACCAGGTCGCGCACATGGCCGTAGGAGGCCAGGACCTCGAAGCCCTTGCCCAGATACTTCTTGATCGTGCGGGCTTTGGCGGGCGATTCAACAATAACCAGATTGTCAGCCATGGCGCTACTGCGTGAGGGAGCCAAAAACGAAAAACCGCGGACGAGCCGCGGGTGGTTGCCTCGACCTTGCGGCCGAAGGCTCAGTGCGGGTCGCGATGCGGAACATCGAATACCAGATCTTCCATGCGCGCGTACGCGAGTTCCTGTCCGGGCTGACTCGACAGGACCATCAGAACGACCCATTTGACCTGTTCCAGATCGAGCTCCTCGGTATCGAGCGCCAGCAGTCGATCGATCACAATTTCCCGCTGACTTGGCGAGAGAATGCCGCCGGCCTCGAGCGAGGCAAGCAGCCCGCGGCACTGGGGGTCCAGGCGCACGAGTTCCTCTGGGGCATAGACGCGAAACGCGCCGTTGCCGTGCAGGTCCGGGCGCTCGCGCTCCTCCGCCAGATCAGCCAGCCAGTCCAGCGCACGCTCGACGTTGGCTTCGCCAAACCCGGCACTTTCGAGATCGCGCGCGAGCGTCTCGCGTTCGGCGCTCGCCGGAAGCTCTTCGAGCATGTAACGGTCGAAGACGTAGATCAGAATGTCGAATACAGTGTTGTCCATCATTGATTCGGTAAACGCTGCCGGTCGGTATCAGTCGGGGCACTCGCCTCACAGGCGCACATAGCGGCCCCCAGCCTGCGATCCGACGGCGCCCTGAAGCTCAAGAACCAGCAACATGGACGCGACGGATTGGCTTGGAAGGCCGGTTCGTGCGACCAGCGTATCGACGCTGGCCGATTCAAACCCCAAGGCATCTAACAGGATTTTGTGCCCCTTGTCCAACGTAGCGGCAGCCGCCGTGACGCGATCGCGTCCGAAGCCGCGTGACATATCATCTTGTTTGTCAAATGAAAAGGCGATCTCCTCGAAAATATCCTGCGTGCTTTCAACCAACTTGGCGCCCGCCCGGATCAGGGCGTGACAGCCGCGCGTGAGCGGGTTGTGGATTGAGCCGGGAATGGCAAACACTTCGCGGCCCTGCTCGAGCGCCAGCCGCGCCGTGATCAGCGAGCCGCTGTGGCGCGCGGCCTCGACCACGAGCGTTCCGAGGCTCAAGCCGCTGATCAGGCGGTTGCGCTGCGGGAAATTCGCGCGCAGTGGCGCTGTGCCGCGCGGAAACTCGCTGACCAGGGCACCCTGGGCGGCGATTCGCGCCGCGAGCAGACCATGCTGCGGAGGATAGATCTGGTCAAGCCCCGAGCCGAGCACCGCGATCGTCTGACCGCCTGCGGCGAGGGCGCCCTCATGGCCCGCGGCATCGATACCGAGCGCGAGCCCGCTGGTTATGGTCAGCCCGGCGCGTGACAGGCACATCGCAAACTGTGCGGCCGTGCGTCGTCCCGGGACGGTCGGGTTGCGGGAGCCCACGATCGCGAGTTGCGGTTGCCTCAAGCTGCAAGCATCGCCTCGGACATAGAGCAGCACCGGGGCGACGCTCGCTTGCGCGAGCAGCGGCGGGTACTCGTCGCTGAGTGCGTCGATGAGCCCGATGCGCTCGCGAACGATCCAGTTGCGGTCAGCTTCGAGCAGCGCGGGATCCGGCGCATGCAACCAGACGCTCGCAGCGGGCGGAACTCCCAGGGCTCGCAACATCGCCGGCCGCTCGCCGATCAGCGCTGCCACTGCCGCGATCCCGGGCCGGGGCGTGCCGGTGCGCTGGACAGCTGCAAGCAGTTGCTGCGCGCTCAAGCCCTGGGCGCGGCCCAAAACCAGTTGCATTGCCACCGCGTCCATGTGCGCACAGCATAAAGCGCGTGCGCCGCGCGCGCGCGCGGCGTTTATGCTGCAAAAACCCCGGAATCAGGGATTGCGGACGTGGTCGTAGGTATGGATCGGCGAGATGTCGTTGAGGACCAGCGCGTAACTCATGAGCTCGTAAGTCTTGAACACCAACAGCGTGCCGTTGAACTCACTCGGGAGTGTTGTCCTCGGGTGGGTCAGGCAGGTGCTGGTGTCCTCGATACGGGCGCATTGGTCACTGGATTGGGCGGGGAATTCCTCCACCGTCAGCACGCTGCCGCGCTCGAGCCCGTCGCTGGATCCGCGATTGAGCGCCACGACATCGTATTGACCGGCGAGGTCCGCGCCTTCCACCACCGCAACGATCTCGCCGGACACGGCCCGTGAGGGCGGGTGCGGTTTGAAATCGCTCGTCGGGCTGATGTCCTCGGAGATCAGCACGTCCCCTTGCAGGGTCTCGCGCGCCGAGTCGGTCAGCGTGGCTTTGGCGATCTCTCCGGGACGAACCAGCTGTGCGGTACCCGTGTAGATCGCCAGATAACCCAATTTCCGACCGCTGTCGGGATCCTTCAAGGGTTGATCGACGTGCATGACGCTGTAGCGCGCACCGGTGGTCTGAGCGTCCAGCTTCTTGACGTAGAGCTCATCGCCCGAGCCGGCGATATCGTGCTCGCCGCGCAGCGCCAGAATGTAGGGGGCAGCCTTGACCTCATCGCGCGTCAGGATGCCGGGGCGCTCCAGGAAGGCGCCGATCACGGAATAGGGTATGGTCGCAATGGCGCTATCGAGCGGCGAGCTGCGCAGCATGGGTTCGAGCCGGCTGCCGGGCAGGCCGCGGCCGCGCATCACTTGCAGGGCGGTCCTGCCATCGCCGGACAATGCCAAGTGGATGGTATCGCCGGGGTAGATGCGGTGCGGGTTCTGTATAGTCGGGTTGACGTACCAGATCTCGGGCCACAGCCAGGGATCGCGCAGGAACATATTGGCGATGCCCCAGAGCGTATCGCCGCGCCTCACCACGTAGTTTTTCGGTGCGCTGGCCTTCAGCGCCGGCCCGGCATCGGCCATGACCGTCGTCGTGTCGGTATTATCGGACGCCACGTCTGCGAGGGCTTCCGTGTCGGTTTGCGGTTCAGCGGCGGGTTCGCCGCTGTCGGCCATCGACACGGGCGTCGGGGTGGTCTCGGCCGCGTGGCTGTTGCGCGAGTTCATCGAGCAGGCGCCCAGAGTGAGGAGCACCGTCAGGCTGGCGCAGCCGACTGTGACACGGCTGGCGCTTAAAACTTGATTCAAAAACATCCCTGCTACCTCTTCGGGCCGGGTAGGGCGTTGAGCCCGGCTGTTATAAACTTAACCGCGCGCAAACGCACACCGTTCCTTGCGAAGTTTGTGCACTAGGTCACGTGGCGGAGCATTTAGCCCCTGGTCCTTGAAATATTGGCACATTTCCCCACGTTTAAGTACCGGAGCGTATCGATGGCCCTATTGTCCATACTGGAGTTTCCCGATCCTCGGCTGCGCACCCGCGCCGAGCCGGTGCGCGCCTTTGATGCCGCACTGCGGAAGCTGATTGCCGACATGTTCCAGACCATGTATGCCGCCCCCGGCATAGGGCTCGCTGCCACCCAGGTCGACGTGCATCGAGCGCTGCTGATCATGGACGCCAGCCATGACAAGAACCAGCCGCAGGTGTACATCAATCCCGAGATTCTTTTGCGTGACGGCGTCGAGGTGTCCGAAGAAGGCTGTCTGTCCGTGCCGAGCGTGTTCGAGGAAGTGCAACGCGCCGCACGCGTGCGCGTCAGGGCGCAGAACGCCGAGGGCAAGGTGTTCGAGCGCGAACTCGAGAACCTCGATGCGGTCTGCCTGCAGCACGAAATGGATCATCTGGCCGGCAAGCTGTTTGTCGACTACCTCTCAAGCCTTAAGCGTGAGCGCATCCGGCACAGGCTCGAGAAAGAGCGCCGAGAGCGCGCCAGCGGCGCCCCTGCCGCGACCGCGCGCGCCGCCGCGCGCGTCATATGACGCATGCTGCGTATCGCCTTTGCCGGTACGCCGGAGTTTGCGCTGCCGGCGCTGCGCGCGCTGGCCGCATCGCCCCACGAGCTGGTTGGCGTACTGACCCAGCCTGATCGTCCGGCCGGTCGTGGCGCGGCCGGCCGCCCCCGCGAACTCAAGGCCAGCCCCGTCAAACGCCTCGCCGGGGAGCTCGGGCTGTCCTTGGCGCAACCGGCCCGGCTCAAGAGCGAGGACGAGCGCGCGCCGCTGCTGCGCTGGGCGAGCGACCTGCTGGTCGTGGTGGCCTACGGCCTGCTGCTGCCGCGCGCCGTACTCGAGCTGCCGCGACTGGGCTGCCTCAATATTCACGCCTCTTTGCTGCCGCGCTGGCGCGGTGCGGCGCCGATCCAGCGAGCGATCCTCGCCGGCGATCGCGAGACCGGCGTGACGATCATGCAGATGGATGAGGGGCTCGATACCGGAGCGATGCTCGCGCAGCGTCGCTTAGCCGTAGGCGATCACGCCGATGCCGGACAGCTGCACGCGAGCCTGGCCGAGCTGGGGGCTCAGTTGCTGCTCGATACGCTCGACGCCGTCGAGGCCGGCCGTGCGCACGCCGAACCACAGCCCGAGCAGGGCGTGAGCTACGCAGCCAAAATCGACAAGCTCGAGGCACGCATCGATTGGCGGCGCAGTGCCGAGCAAATCTCACGCCAGGTCCGCGCTTTCAGCACCTGGCCCGTGGCCGAAACGCTCTGGCAAGGAACGCAGCTGCGCATCCGGGAGGCGCACGTGGGGCCGGGACCTGCAACATCTACCGATGCGTCCTCGCACGCAGAGCCCGGAGATGTCCTGGGGCTCGCCGGGGACGCGCTGCAGGTGCTGTGCGGCCAGGGTGTGCTCGCGGTGACCAAGCTGCAGCTCGCGGGTCGGCGCGTGCTGTCCGCCGGTGATTTTGTCAGCGGCCAGTCGCTGGACGGCGCGCGCTTCGCTTGAACACCGCACACCCTGGTGCGGCCGCCGCGGTGTTGGCCGGTGCCGCCCGCGTGATCGCTGCGGTCGCATTCGAGGGCCGCTCGTCCGAGGACGCGTTCGAGCGCGTCAACGTGGCTGGCGCGCCACGCGCCGCGGTACGCGCGGTCACGCTGGGCAGTCTGCGCTGGTATCTCCAGCTCGAGCCGGTCGTGGCGCGGCTGCTGCATGGCAAAGCCCTTGCGCCCGTACTGCGCACGCTGCTGGCTGCCGCCCTTCATCAGCTCGAACATTCTCGCAATCCGATCGAGGCCACAGTGTCCTCCGCGGTCGACGCCGCGCGCGTGCTCGAGCAGCCGCGCGCGGCGGGCATGGTCAATGCGCTGCTGCGCCGGTATCTGCGAGAGCGCGCGGCAATCCTCGCTAGCGTGCTGCAAAGCAGCGAAGCGGCCAGTGCGCATCCGGCCTGGATGCTCGCGGCATTGCGCTCGTCCTGGCCTGGCGAGTGGCAGCAGATCGTGGCCGCGAACAACGCTCATCCGCCCATGACACTGCGGGTAGACCTGTCCCGCACGACCCGCGAGGCCTACATCGATCGGTTGACGCAGCAGGGCCTGCGCGCGCAGGCGGTGTCCTGGTTGCCCACGGCGCTGGTGCTCGACACGCCGTTGCCGGTCGGGCAACTGCCCGGGTTCGAGGAGGGTCTGGTGTCGGTCCAGGATGCCGGGGCACAACTGGCCACCGCGCTGCTTGACCCTCAGCCCGGCGAACGCGTGCTCGACGCCTGCGCGGCGCCGGGCGGCAAGAGCGGGGCGCTGCTCGAGGCCGCGCAGGGGCCCATCGAGCTCACGGCGGTCGACATCCATGCCGGACGCATCGAGCTCATTGCACAGAATCTCAGGCGGCTGCAGCGCCAAGCCCGGCTGGTCACTGCCGATCTGCGTTCGGACCTGTCGTGGTGGGATGGCGCGAGTTTCGATCGCATCCTGCTCGATGCGCCCTGCTCGAGCACCGGCGTCATTCGGCGTCACCCGGATATCAGGCTGCTGCGCCGCCCCGGCGACATCGCCGCGTTCGCGGCCACGCAGCGGCTGCTACTCGATCGCTGTCTTACGTTGCTCAAGCCGGGCGGGCGCCTGCTGTACTCAACCTGCTCGCTGCTGCCGGCCGAGAACGAGCGGATCGTCGAGGCCGGACTTGCGGCAAACCCGACAGCGCGCATGGTGCCGCTCGAGGCCTCCGGCACGCTGGCCGGGCAATGGCTGGTCCGGCCGCTGGGCGTGCAGTTGCTTCCAGGCGCGAAGGCGCAGACCGACGGCTTCTATTATGCTTGCCTGACAGTGACTTAAGCGCAACATGCGCCCAAGAATTCAAGGTACACGTGCTTTTAAAGCTCAGATTCGCCATTACCCTCGGGCTGCTGCTTTGGCTGGCCGTGCCGCCCGTGTGGGGCGCGGTCGGGCCGCTCGATGGCGACTTCCAGATCCGCTCCGCATTCGTCGTGATCGACCGCGGCGTGTTGCAGCTCAATGTGCATGTACAGTATCCAATCAATGACCGCATCCGCAGCGCGCTGCAGGACGGCGTCACGCTGGCTTTCGATCTGGATCTGAGCATCACGCGGCATCGGCGTTACTGGTGGAATGCCGGCGTATTGGACATCACGTTGCGTCGGGAACTCACCTACCACGCCGTGACCGACCGCTATGTGCTGCGCGACGATCAGGGAGTCGAGCAGGAGAGCTTTCCCACGCTCGAGGGCGCACTCGACAAATTGGGACGCGTCGAGGATCTCCCGATTCTGGTCGAATCGCAGTTGCGAGGCGAAGGGCCATGGCAGGTGGCGGTGCGCGCCGGCGTGCGGCGCGGCCGGATGTCGGACACCATGCGGGCGCTGATGTTCTGGAGCGATGCATGGCATCGCAACAGCGACTGGTACACATGGACACTCACGCTCTAAGACTGTTCGGCGTGCGCGCTCTGACCGCGGTGGCGGTCGCCGCCGGCGTGGCGGCGCTGGTGCTGCTGGCGGCCAGTGTCGAGAACTCGACGCTGTTCTCGCACTGGCAGCCCTGGATCCTGCTGCTCAATATCTGCGGCGTGATCGCGCTGATGGTGCTGCTGGCGCGCAAATTCTGGCAGCTGTATCGCGATTTTCGCGACCACAAGCCGGGTTCGCGGCTGACCGTTCGCACCGTGGTCATGTTCGGCGGCCTGGTGATCGCGCCGCTGATCATCGTCTATCTGTTCTCGCTCGACTTCATCAACCGCGGCATCGACAGCTGGTTTCGCGTCGAGATCAAGCAGGGTCTCAACGACGCGCTGGTCCTGTCGCGCTCGGCGCTGGACCTGCGGCTGCGCGAGCAGGCGCGGCGCACCGAAATCTTTGCGCGCTCGCTGCGCGAACTGCGCGGGCCGGAGCTGCTGCAGCGGCTCGATGAGGAGCGGCGCGCTACCGAGGCCAAGGAAATCATCGTTTACGAGGCGAGCGGCCGTGCCTCGGCCCTCAGCAGCGACACCCCCATGGCGCAGCAGCCGGCACCGGCGCCGCCGGACGTGGCATTGCAGGTGGCCGCCGGGCGCAGCTATGTCAGCTTGAATCCGCTGCCCAACGGCCAGTACACGATCGCTACCGCCGCGCCGATCGCCGATGCGGTCTCGGCGCGCGCGATGCGTCGCTACGTGCTGATCGACTACGAAGTGCCGCAGGCGCTCTCGGCGCTGGCGGAGGCCGTGCAGCACACCTCCTCGCAGTACGGCGATCTGTCGGCGGTGCGTGAGCCGCTGAAGATCAGCTTTCGGCTGACCCTCACGCTGGTGGTGCTGCTGACGCTGCTGGCAGCGATCTATGGCGCGATCTTCTCGGCACAGCGCCTGACGCGACCGGTGCAGGATCTGATCGCCGGCACGCGCGCGGTGGGCAAGGGCGACTTCGAGACCCGGCTGCCGTTGCCCTCGCGCGACGAGATGGGTTTCCTGGTGCACTCCTTCAACGACATGACCAAGCGGCTGCGCCGCGCGAGCGAGGAGGCGAAGCGCAGCCGACAGGCGGTGGAGCGCGAACGCGAGCGGCTCTCGATCATCCTCTCGCGCCTGTCGACCGGTGTGATCGTGACGGACCGGGAGCTGCGCGTACACAGCGCTAATCAATCGGCCGCGACCATTCTCGGCGGCGACTTCGGCACGCCCGCGGCCGGGCAGAACCTGGCGCAGTTAGGCGGCGGCAACCTGCGTTTTTCGACCTTCCTGGCCGAGCTGCGCGCGCGATTGCAATCGGGCTGGGACGAATGGCGCGAGCAACTGACTTTGCCGGGCGAGGCTGGCGAGCGCGTGCTGCTTTGGGCCTGCACCCCGCTGCCGGATGAGAGCGAGCACGGCGGCGTCGTGATCGTGTTTGATGACATAACGGCGCTGCTCGCGGCGCAGCGCGATGCCGCGTGGGGCGAGGTGGCGCGGCGTCTGGCGCACGAGATCAAGAATCCTCTGACGCCGATTCAGCTGTCGGCCGAGCGGCTGCGGCGCAAGCTTCTCGGCGGCATGAACGCCGAGGATGCGCAGCTGCTCGAGCGCGCGACCCACACGATCGTGCAGCAGGTCGATGCGATGAAGCAGATGGTCAATGCGTTCTCCGAATACGCGCGGGCGCCTGACATGAGGCTCGCGCATTTCAGCCTCAATCAGCTCGTGACCGAGGTGGCCGAGCTGTACCGGCTACAGGACCCGGCTGCCGAAATCCGCCTCGATCTCGACCCGACGCTGCCTGAAATCGAGGCCGACCGGGGCCGGATGCGTCAACTGCTGGCCAATCTGATCACCAACGGCATCGAAGCCCTCGCGGGCGTGGCCGACGGCTACGTTGAGCTCAGCACGCGACAACAGCGTGCAGAGGGGGCGGTTGCCGCTGTAATCTGTGTGTTAGATAACGGTCCCGGGTTCAGAAAGGAGATACTCGGCCGCCTATTCGATCCGTACGTCACGGGCAAGCCGCGCGGCACCGGTCTGGGGCTGGCCATCGTGAAACGAATTGTCGAAGAACATGGCGGCCGTATCGAGGCGGAGAACCGACCCGAGGGCGGGGCTAAAATACTGGTCTTATTGCCAGTCAGCGACCAGGACCGGTCGCTGTTTGCAGGGGGCGAGCGACGCGTGGATCTGCGGAGGGAACGCGCATGAGTGCCAGCAAGATTCTGGTGGTGGATGACGAGTCCGACATCCGGCGGCTCCTGCAGGAGATCCTGACCGAGGAGGGCTATGAGGTCGAGGTGGCGGCCGATGCCAGCCAAGCTCGAGCGGCGCGCGCGCGCCAGACGCCCGACCTGGTGCTGCTCGATATCTGGATGCCCGATACCGACGGCATCACGCTGCTACGCGAATGGTCGAGTGAACCGAGCGACGGCTGCCCGGTCGTCATGATGTCGGGTCACGGCACGGTCGAGACCGCGGTCGAAGCCACGCGGCTCGGAGCCTACGATTTCGTCGAGAAGCCCCTCTCGCTGGCCAAGCTGCTGCGCACGGTCGAACGCGCGCTCGATGCCCGCTCGCGTCGGCCCAGCGGCAAATTTGTCAGTGCCGGTGCGGTCGTGGGCGCGGTGCCCATCGGGCGCAGCCGCGCCATTGCGCAGTTGCGCAGCGAGCTGACGCGGCTGGCCGCCTACAGCTCGCCGTTGCTGCTGCTCGGCGAATCCGGGACCGAACGCGAGACGCTCGCGCGCTTCGTACACCAGGCCGGGCCGACCGCCTCGGGTCCGTTCGTGTCGCTCGACAGCCGCACGCTGCGCGAGGATAGCGCTGCCGCAACGCTGCTCGGCACCGGCGCTGCCGGCGCACCGCCGGGGCTGCTCGAGCAGGCCCGCAAGGGCACGCTGTTCCTGGGCGACATTGAAGATATGCCGTCATCGACGCAGCGCCTGCTCAGCGGCGTGCTCGAAAGCGGCTGCTTCGCGCGCATCGCCGGGGGCGATCCCATGCAGCTCGAGGCGCGCATCGTCGCCTCTGCGCGCCCTGGAATCGTCAGCCGCGTGCTCTCGGAGGAGTTTCGGCGTGATCTGTACGCACAGCTTTCGGTACTGCTGGTACGCGTTCCGGCGCTGCGCGACTACGCCGAGGATGTGCCTGAGCTGCTGCGCCACTATGTCGATATCCTGACCGAGACCGAAGGTCTGCGTTTTCGGCGCTTCAGCGTGGCGGCGCAGAATCGACTGCGCAACTATCCCTGGCCCGACAACGTGCGCGAGCTGCGCAACCTCACGCGCCGCTTTCTGCTCAATGCCGGCTCGGAGGATATTGCGCTCGAAGAGGTCGAGCGTGAACTCTCGGCGCAGACGCCCGCCGACGAACCGCTGGTCAAGCACGATCTGCTGGCATTGCCGCTGCGCGAGGCGCGCGAGCACTTCGAGCGCGCCTATTTGCAGCAGCAGCTGATGTTGTGCAACGGCAAGGTAGGCCTGCTCGCCAAGCGGGTCGACATGGAGCGTACGCACCTGTACCGCAAATTGCGTTCACTCGGGATCGAGATCGGGCATGGCGTCGAGGAATGAGGTCCGGCACCCATGTTGTTGATCGGCATGTACGACTCGCCGTACGTGCGGCGCGTGGCCATCAGCATGAAGTTGTGTGGGATCGCCTACGAGCACGGCGACTGGTCGGTGGGCACCGACTTCGAGCGCATCCGTCAGTACAACCCGCTGGTGCGCGTACCGACGCTGGTGCTCGATGACGGCGAGGTGCTGCTCGAGTCGGCCATGCTGCTGGACTATCTCGATGAGCTGGTCGGCCCGCAACGCGCGCTGCTGCCGCGCGTCGGCCGTGAACGACGCACGGCGCTAAAACTCATCGCGGCCGCGGGCGGCGCGGCCGACAAAGCGCGCGAGCAGATCTATGAGCGCGCATTCCGGCCGCCCGAGAAGCGCCACGAGCCCTGGCTTGCGCGCTGTCGCACGCAGATGCACGGCGCGCTGTCCGACCTTGAGCGCCACGCCGGCGAACGCGGAACGGGGCGCTGGCTGGTCGGTGAGCGCTTGACGCAGGCCGACATCACGGTGGTCTGTGCGTTCACCTTTCTGATCGAGGCCTTAACCTTAAGCGCGCATACCGCGCCCTATCCGGCGCTGCGCGCGCTCGCCGCGCGTTGCGAAGCGCTGCCGGAATTTCAGAGCACCAAAGCCGAATTCAGCGCACCGCAGAGCTAGTCGTCGACCCGAATCACCAGCGCGTCCAGATCACTCTGCTGGAGCTTCGCGCGCAGTTTGTTGAGCTGCGCTAGATCACGGATCGGACCGATGCGCACGCGATGCCAGACGTCGGCGTCGACCGCAACGCGCTGCACCGTGGCATCGATGCCGAGCTTTTCGAGCTGCGCACGGATGCGCTCGGCGATCGTGACATCGTGGTAGGAACCGGCCTGCAGAAAGTACACCCCGGGCCGATCGATCTGCGCTGCGGGCGCGACGCGCGTGCCGCGCTCCTTCTCCGGCACCACCACCTCGAATTTCGGCAGCATCTGGTAGAAGTCGTATTTCCCCTGCGCGAGGCTCGCGGCATCCGCGCTCGCAACATCGGTGGTCGCGGCGGTGGCGGCCGCATCCGCACGGGCGCGCCGCGGTACCGGCCGCTCGGCGGGCGGCGCTTCGCTCGTGCGGTGGTCGGCGACGTAGACGATGCCGGCCACGCACAATCCGGCCGCGAGCCCGATGCCGTATTCACGCCAGCGCGAGAGATCGACGACGAACTGCCCGCGGCGCGCGCTCTTGTAGTCACGCGAGGTCAGGCGCTGGCCGCTCACATGCTCTCCGGCGCCGAGACGCCGAGCAGCGCCAGGCCGTTGCGCAGCACCTGCTGCACACCGTAGGCCAGTGCCAGGCGCGCATTGCGCAGCGCGCTGTCCTCGACGATGAAGGTGGCGGCGTTGTACCAACTGTGGAAGGCGTTGGCGAGCTCACGCAGGTAGTGCACCAGCGCATGCGGCGCGCGCGCGGCAGCGGCCTGCAGCAACACCTCGGGGTAGCGTGCCAGTGAGGCCAGGGCCGCCTGCTCATATGGGCTATCGAGCCGGCCCAAGCTTTGCACGGCCAGCGCCGGATCGTAGCTAAGTTCGCGCGCCTCGAGCTGCTTGCGCACGCTCGCCACGCGCGCGTGGGCGTATTGCAGGTAATAGACCGGGTTTTCGTTGCTGCGCGACTTGGCGAGCTCGAGGTCGAAATCCAGCGGCTGATCATGACTGCGCATGAGGTAGAACAGCCGGCAGGCGTCGTTGCCGACTTCCTCGCGCAACTGCCGCAGAGTCACGAACTGCGCCTCACGCTTGCCCATGGGAATTTTCTGGCCGCCGCGGAACAGGCTCACGAACTGAATCAGGCAGGCCTCCAGGCATTCCCCCGGCTCGCCCATCGCCACCAGGGCGCCGCGTACGCGCGCCACATAGCCATGGTGATCCGCGCCCAGCACATCGATCAGACGTGCAAAGCCGCGTTCGCGCTTCTGCAGGTGATAGGCGATGTCGGGAGCGAAATAGGTTCTCTGACCGTTCGCGCGTACCAGCACCCGGTCTTCATCGTCGCCGAAGCGGCTGGCGCGAAACCAGAGCGCTGCGTCCTTAAAGTAGAGCTGGCCGTGGGACTCGAGCTTCTCGAGCGCGTGCTCCACCGCGCCGCTGCGCACCAGCTCGCGCTCGGAATACCAGCGCTCGAACTCGACGCCGAAGGCCGCCAGATCCTCGCGAATGTCCGCCAGCATCGCCGCGAGCGATACTTCGAGTACCGTTTCAAAGCCGCTTGCCCCGAGCAGCGAGCGCATGCGCTCGATCAGCGCATCGATGTACTGTTCTTTGTCGCCTGCCGGCGCATCAAGCGGCAGCTGCGCAAACACCGCGGCGACGTCACGCTGTAACTTGCGGTCGCACTGCTGGTAGAGATGCGCAGCGATGGCATGGACGTAATCGCCGCGGTAGCCGTTGGCCGGAAATTCAATGCTCTCCCCGCAGCGCTCGAGATAGCGCAGCCAGGTGCTGACCGTCAGGATGTCCATCTGCCGCCCGGCATCGTTGATGTAGTACTCGCGCTGCACCTCGTGGCCGATAGCGCGCAGTAGATTCGCCAGTGTCGCGCCATAGGCGGCCTGGCGGCCATGGCCAACGTGCAATGGCCCGGTCGGGTTGGCCGAGACGAACTCGAGGATGATTTTCTCACTGCGACCCGCATCGCTCTGGCCGTAGCGGTCGGCCAGCTCGAGCACCTGGCCCAGCACGGCGGTGTGCGCGCTCAGAGCGAGATACAGGTTAATAAATCCGGCGCCGGCGACCTCGGCGCGCGCGAGCAACGGGCTCGCCGGCAGCGCCGCGACGATCGCCTCGGCGATCTCACGCGGCGGCTTGCGGGCGCTGCGCGCCAGACGCAGCGCGATATTGCAGGCGTAGTCCCCATGGTTCGCATCGCGCGTGCGCTCGACGCTGATGGAGCCAGGGTCGATGGGCTCCGGCAGTACGGTGCCGATCAGGGTTTTAGTTGCGTCCGCGATCAGACGCTCGAGCTCGGCTTTCAAACCACAAATCCTCGATGGAACCGGCCGGCGAGTTTACTGGATGTCGATGGGGTCGACATCGAGCGCGTAGCGCACGCGCCGCGCCTGCGGCAAGCCACCGACCAATGGCAGCCACTGATCGAGCAGGCGATGCAGGGCACCGCGCTCGCTGCTCTCGAGCAATAGTTGTGCGTAGTAGCGGCCGGCGCGGCGCGCCATCGCGGCGGCGACCGGACCGAGCAGGCGCACGCCGCTGACCGCGGGGGCGGCCGTGCGCGCGGCGTTCAGAAATTCCAGCGTCGCCGCGGCCGTGAGTGCCGAGGCGCGCAGCAGCGCGAGGCGACCAAAGGGCGGCCATCGCGCGGCCTCGCGCTCGCTCAAGGCGCTGGCTGCGAAGCCTTCGTAGCCGCATGCGAGCAGGCTCTGCAGCAGCGGATGTTCGGGATATTCGGTTTGAATCAGCACCTCGCCGCGACTGTGTTCGCGTCCGGCACGCCCGGCGACCTGCACGATGGTCTGGGCGAGGCGCTCGGCGGCGCGAAAATCGGTGCTGAACAGTCCCTGGTCGGCGTTGAGCACCACGACCAGCGAGATTCCTGGGAAATGATGACCCTTGGTCACGATCTGCGTGCCCACCAGTATGCGCGCCTCGCCCGATAGCACCGAACGCATCAGGGTTGCGAGTTCCGCCGGGTTCGAGGCGGTATCGCGGTCGAGGCGAATCAGCGCTTCACCGGGGAATAGTTGCGTTAACGTTTCTTCGACGCGTTCGGTGCCCTGCCCAACCGGTTTGACCGTGAAGCCGCAGCGCAGGCAGCGCTGCGGCAATGCTTCGACCGCGCCACAGTAGTGGCAGCGCAGCTCGGATGCCGCACGGTGCACGGTCAGCCGCGCATCGCACTGGCCGCAAGGCGCTATCCAGCCGCAAGCGGTACACAGCAGCGTCGGCGCGTAGCCGCGCCGATTGATAAAGACGAGCACTTGTCCTCGCGCAGCCAAATGTCGACGCATGGCGTCGATGACGGGCGTGGACAAGCCTTGGGTCACGGCGTGCGCGCGCAGATCGATCAGCGCCAGGCGCGGTGCCTCGGGCTGATCCGCCCGCCGCGGCAGCGAGAGGCCGTGGTAGCGACCGAGGCTGAGATTGTGCAGCGTCTCAAAGGCCGGCGTGGCCGAGCCGAGCACGACCGGGATCTGTGCCTGCCGCGCACGCGCTACGCTAAGGTCGCGGGCCGAGTAGCGGCAGCCGCTCTCGTGCTGCTTGTAGGAGCTGTCGTGTTCCTCATCGACCACGATCAGGCCCAGCTGCGGCAATGGCGCGAACACGGCCGAGCGCGTACCGAGCACGATGCGCGCCCGGTTCGAGCGCGCATCGCGCCAGGCCGCGAGTCGCTCGGCATCGCTCAATGCCGAATGCAGCACCGCCATCGCGCAGGGCAGGCGTCGGCGAAAGCGCTCGACGAGTTGCGGGGTCAGCGCGATCTCGGGCACCAGCACGAGGGCGCTCTGGCCGCGCTCGAGCGTGCGCGCGGCACACTGCAGATAGACCTCGCTCTTGCCGCTTCCGGTCGCGCCCTGCAGCACGAATGCGGCAAATGAGCCGGAGGCGGCGTCGATGCGTGCCACCGCCTCGCTCTGCGCGAGCGTCAGCACGGGAGCCTCGTCGAGCGCGCCCGGCGCGCGCTCCGCGCCGGGCGCCGCCGCGCTATCGAGCGTCGGGGCCTGCGTGTCGAGCCGCTCGATGTGGCCGCGCGCCTCGAGCGAGCGAGCGGCATCGCGCCAGGACGGCAGCTGCGCGGCGATCTCGGCCGCGCAGAGTCCGTCCGGGTGGGCCGTCAGCAGCGCCAGCACGGCGCGTTGCTGCGGCGCGCGCCGCAAGCTCTCGGGCGCGCTGGCACTCAACCCGGTGCCCTTGAGGCGCCAGAGCTCGATCCGTGGCGTGGCCGGTGTCCCCTCGCGCAGCGCCTTGGGCAGAGCTGCGGCGATGACCTCGCCGAGCGGGTGGTGGTAGTACTGGGCGGTCCAGCGCAGCAGCCGCATCAGCGAGGCATCGAACAGGGCGCTCGGATCGATCAGCGCGCGCACCGGCTTGAGCGAACTGAGGCTGACCGAGGGCTGATCGGCATAGTCCACGACCACGCCGACGCAGTCGCGCGCGCCCATCGGTACGCGCACGCGCGCCCCAATCGGCACCTGGGCGGTCTCGAGCCCTGGGGGCGGAAGATAATCGAACAGCCTATGCCGGGGCATATTGATCGCGACCCGCAGCACCGGCCGGCGATCCGGGGGCAGGCCATCCGGCGCCGGGTTCCCCGTGTCGGCGTTGTCCACAATCGATGTGGATAAGTCTGTGGACAGCTCAGTCTGCAAGCGCAAAATCACCTGTGTTTTAAGGCATTCATGTCAATTTGATGAAAAAATGATCAAACTGCATTTCCGTTCAGGATCAATGGCTTGGGATTAGACAAAGTTCAATTTGGACGCTTCTGCCGGCGCCGACCATGACAGTTCGCACACGTGCTCCCAATAAGTGGATGATTTTCGTGGCGTTCCGCTTATGCAAACAGTGTCAACCAAATCCTTTTCTGCGGCGTTCTCCACTGTGAGCCAGCTCCTATAACAGTGTGGGTGCCCGCGCATGCTCGCCTTTGCTACTCTTGGATCACAGATAACTGATCTGCTCCCGCCCGGGAAGGCACATTTGCGTGAGACGACCCAGGATGGCGCGCGCGCCCTCGAAACCTTTTTGGCCGGGGTCGAGCGGAAGGCATTCAGGATCGCACAGATCGCACTGCGTCATGAGGCGGATGCGCTTGATGTGGTACAGGACGCAATGATGCAGCTGGCGCACCGCTACGGCTCGCGCCCGAGCGCGGAGTGGAGGCCGCTGTTCTATCGCATCCTCGAGAACCGAATTCGAGACATGCAGCGTCGGCGCATCGTTCGCCAGCGCGTCATGAGCTGGATGCCCTGGCGCGGCGAGGACGAAGAGGAGGCCCCCGACCCGGTCGCCCAAGCGGCCGATCTCGGCCCACAGCCCCCGGCGCAGCTCGAATCAGCCCAGATGATGCAGGCCCTCGAACAAGCTCTGTCGCAACTTCCAGCAAGGCAGCGGCAAGCATTCCTGCTGCGCAATATTGAGGGGTTGGACGTTGCGGACACCGCGGCGGCAATGAAATGTTCGCAGGGGAGCGTTAAAACACATTATTTTCGCGCGCTGCAGGCGCTGCGTTTGAAGCTGGGAGACTTTTCGACATGAACTCTGCAACCCGTGAGCTCAATAAGGAGGCGAGCGATTTCGAGCAGCGCGCGCGGCAGTTGTTGAACGACAGCGTCGAACGGCTGCCCGCCGAAACGCGCTCGCGGCTCACGCGGGCGCGCTATGCCGCGCTCAGCTCGCGCCCCTCCTGGCAGCGCAGCCTCGCGCGTCGCTGGGCGCCTGCCGGTGCCGGTGCCCTTGCCGCGGCCGTGTTCGCGGTGCTGTTTATCGTCGTGCCTCGCAGCGAGAGTCCGGCAGTGAACCCGCTCGCGAGCGCGGCGCCGGAAGATCTGGAGATGCTGGCGGACAGCGACGGCGTGCAGCTCGGCCGGGAGCAGGACGTGGATTACGATTTTTACGAATGGGCTGTGAGCGAAGCGAAGGGCGCGGGTGCGCCTTCGGTCGGGACGTGAGGCGTAGTGCCTGGCTGCTCGGTGCCCTGTTGAGCGGTGGTGCGGTCCCGACAGCGCCGCGGGCCGCTGAAATGCCCGATGACGGGCTGTTGGAGTTTTTGGGCTCGGTGGATTCCGAGGACAGGGGTTGGCATGACTACCTGGCGCGCACGGATATCGACAAAGTGGCGCGCCGCGCCGGCGACGGTGCGGGCAACCCGGCCGCAGCGGATGGGCCAGCGCGGCACAAGTCTGCCGATCCGCCAGCGTCCGATCCACCCCCGAACAGCTCCGACCAACCGGTAGCGCAGCCATGAATCGCCGCTGCGCGCTGTACGCCGTATTGCTGCTGGTCTGCCTGCCGGCCTTGAGTGCCGAGCCGACACCGCCAGCGCCGACGCCGCCAGCGGGTGTGGCCTGGTCATCAATGTCCGCCCCCCAGCAGCAGGCGCTGGGCCGCTTTCAGGGGCAGTGGGGCAGCCTGCCGCCCGAGCGGCAGCAGGCGCTCGCCACCGGGGCACGGCGCTGGCTGTCGATGACGCCGCAGCAACGTGGCGATGCCCGTGAACGCTTCCAGACCTGGCAGCAACTGCCGCCCGACCAGCGCGCGCTGATTCGTCAACGCTGGCAGCATTTTCAGCAGCTCGCGCCGGAGCAGCAGCAGGCGGTACGCCAGAATTTCCGCGCTTTTTCCCGCTTGCCGTCGGCGCAACGCGCGCAGTTACGCGAGCGCTGGCTCAACGCGACACCGCAACAGCGTGCACAGATGCTGCAGCGGCAACGCGCACAGCGACTCGAGCGTGGGCAGCGCCAGCGCTAGCCCGCTCGGCGCGGCGCGTTAGACCGCCTTGACCGCCGCAATGAGCTGCGCGACCGCTGCCTGGCCGTCGCCATAAAGCATGCGCGTGTTGTCGAGGTAGAACAGAGCGTTCTCGATGCCGGAGAAACCCGCGCCCTGACCGCGCTTGATCACGATCACGTTCTTGGCCTTGTCGGCATTGAGGATCGGCATGCCGTAGATGGGACTGGATTTGTCGTTGCGCGCGACCGGGTTGACCACGTCGTTGGCGCCGATGATCAGCGCCACATCGGCGGTCTCGAACTCGGAGTTGATCTCATCGAGATCGGCGATCAAGTCGTAGGGGACGCCGGCCTCGGCCAGCAAAACGTTCATGTGGCCCGGCATGCGGCCGGCCACCGGGTGGATGGCGAAGCGCACCGCGACACCGCGATCGATCAGCAGCTGGCACAGTTCCCAGACCTTGTGCTGCGCCTGGGCCACGGCCATGCCGTAGCCCGGCACGATGATGACTTTCTGTGCAAAGGCCATCATGACGCCGACGTCGGCGGCATCGATCGGCTTGAGGCTGCCGCTGACTGCGGCGCCGGGGGCGGCCGCGCCGCCGGTGTCGCCGAAACCCGAGAACAGCACGTTCCCGAGCGAGCGGTTCATGGCCCGGGCCATCAGCTGTGTGAGCAGCGTGCCGGCCGAGCCGACCACCGTACCGGCGATGATCATGGCGGCGTTGCCGAGCACAAAGCCTTCGAAGGCCACCGCCAGCCCCGTCAGCGCGTTGTACAGCGAGATCACCACCGGCATGTCGGCGCCGCCGATCGGCAGCGTCATCGACAGTCCAAGCAGCAGCGAGAGCGCGAACAAGCCCGTGACCACGCCCGTCGAGGCGTTGATGCCCGTGGCGATGAGCGCACCGAATACGATCGCGCCGGCGAGAATCAGCAGATTCAGCAGCTGCTGGCCGCTGAAGCGCAGGGATTTGCGAATCAATCCCTGCAATTTGCCGAAGGCGATCAGGCTGCCACTGAAGGAGACTGCGCCGATGATGCCGCCGACCACGGCAAGCGTGGCCTCGGAATTCGACATCTCGCCACCGCGATACAGCTCGACCGCGGCGATCGCGGCGGCGGCACCGCCGCCCATGCCGTTGTACAGCGCGATCATCTGCGGGATGTTGGTCATCGCCACGCGCCGGCCGCTGATCCAGGCGATGGCGCCGCCGATCACCACGGCGATGACGATCAGCGGATAGTTGGTCATGCCGGGGTAGAAGAAAGTCGCCAGCGTCGCGACCAGCATGCCGGCGCCGGCCCAGAGTATGCCGCTGCGCGCCGTGACCGGCGAGCTCATGCGCTTGAGGCCCATGATGAACAGGAACGCCGTGACCAGGTAGCTGACCTGGATCAGCGCTGCGGCGCTGAGGTAATCGCCGATCAGTGCCATCAGTGCTTCCCCGCAGCGGAGCCGGCGCGCTTGGCACCGCTGGATTTGAACATCTCGAGCATGCGCTCGGTCACGGCATAGCCGCCGACCGCGTTGCCGGCGGCCAGCAGCACGCCGATGAAACCAATGGTCTTCTCGAGCGGGGAGGTAGCCGAGCCCAGCGCGACCATCGCGCCGACCAGCACGATGCCGTGCACGAAATTCGAGCCTGACATCAGCGGCGTATGCAGGATCACCGGTACCTTCGCGATCACCTCGTAACCGGTGAACGCGGCCAGCATGAAAATGTACAGTGCGACGATCCCGGTCATGTTGCCTCCACCAGTTTGCGCGTCGGTTCGTGTCGAATCGTGCCCGCGTGCGTCAGGCAGGACTGCGCGAACACTTCATCCTGCCAGTCGATCGCGAGCGCGGCGTCTTTCGTGATCGCGCTTTTCAAGAAGTTGTAAAGGTTGCGGGCGTACATTTCGCTGGCATGAAACGCCAGCGTTGCCGCCAGATTCACCGGGCCCAGGATCCTGACGCCCTGGTGCTCCACGGTCTGCCCGGGCTGCGTGAGCTCGCAATTGCCGCCGGACTCGGCCGCGATATCGATGATGACCGAGCCGGCCTTCATGCGCTCGACCGCTGCGCGCGAGATGATGCGTGGCGCCCTGCGGCCGGGTATCGCGGCCGTGGTGATGACGGCGTCGGCTACCGCGATGCGCGACTCGAGCACTTCCTGCTGCTTCTGCTTCTCCTCCTCCGTGAGCTCGCGCGCGTAGCCGCCCGTGCCTTCGGCCGATACGCCGGTCTCGACGAACTTCGCACCCAGCGACTTGACCTGCTCACGGGTCGCGCTGCGAACATCGTAGGCCTCGACCACGGCGCCGAGGCGTCTGGCGGTGGCGATCGCCTGCAGGCCGGCGACGCCCACGCCGACGATCAGCACCGTCGCCGGACGAATGGTTCCGGCAGCAGTCGTGAGCATGGGCAGGAAGCGGTCGAGCGTGTTGGCTGCAATCAGCACCGCCTTGTAGCCGGCAATCGACGCCTGCGAGGACAGGGCATCCATCGACTGCGCGCGCGAAATGCGCGGTACCAGTTCCATCGCAAAGCTCGTGATCTGCCGGTCGCGCAGTGCCAGGACTTCCTGCATATGCGCGTGCGGTTGCATGAAGCCGATGACCACCGCCCCGGCCTTGAGTGCCTGGATCTGGCTGATGCTGAGCGGCTGGACGGTCAACAGCACGTCGGCGGCTGCCAGCACGGCCTCAGCGCTGTCCGCCCATTCGACCTGCTTGAAGCCGGCGTCGGGGAATTGCGCGCTGATGCCCGCGCCGCGCTCGAGCAGCACACGCACGCCGGCCGCGGCCAGTTTATCGGCAATCTCCGGAACCAGGCTGACGCGCGTCTCCCCAGGCGCGCGCTCACGGAGCGCACCGATCGTGACCGGCATATCGTTCTCCTCGCTATGGCTGCTGACGGGCGTGGCAGGTGCGTACCCGGCGGCGCACCCCCGGCGGTGCGCATTCAAGACCTTAATCGTTGAATTCTCGCATAACCCTGCCGTATCTTACAGATTATGAGCGTTGGGCTGAGACAACACGATTCGGAGTTCGAGCTATTGGCGTGCGCGTCGAGCCACGGCCTGTCGCAAATGGTGCTGCGTACCGATGTTGCGGGCATGCCGCTGGAATGGATCGACTACCGCGAAGCCGCCCGGCTCTATCATCAGGATCAGATCGCCTACACCTGCGGCTCCTTGCTCTATCGCCTCTATGGCGGGGTCAACGCGCGCAGCGGCCGCCGTACGGTGCTCGAGGTCAGCTCGATCGTCGCCACGGTCGGCCACACCGGCAACCCGGGCAACACGCGCCACGACTATGTGCCGCCGCTGAACAATGAGACCCTGTTCCGGCGCGACGCCTATCTGTGCATGTACTGCGCACAGCGCTTCCCGAGCCGCGAGCTCTCGCGCGACCACGTGCGGCCCTTCAGCCAGGGCGGCATGGATGTCTGGACCAACGTCATCGCGGCCTGCCGCCGCTGCAACAACGAGAAGGCCTGGCGCACGCCCGAGCAGGCGAAGATGCAGCTGATCGCCGTACCGTTCACGCCGACCTATGCGGAATACATCTTTCTGAAGGGCCGGCGCGTGCTCGCCGATCAGATGGAATACCTGCTGGCGCATTTTCCGCGCCACAGTCCGCTGCACGATCGCATCGCGCGCTGGCGCGCTTGAGCGCGGCGCGATCAGTGGTCTATCTGATCGATGCCTCGGTCTACATTTTCCGAGCCTGGTATTCGCTGCCGCCTGATCTTGCCGATGCCGAGGGCCAGCCGACGCAGGCGCTGTACGGGTTTGCGCGCTTCCTCAGCGACCTGCTGGAACGGCGCCAGCCGCGCTATGTGGCGGTGGCCTTCGATGCCAGCCACGGCCGCTGCTTTCGCAACGATCTGTATCCGGCTTACAAAGCCAATCGCGAGCCCGCGCCGCCGATGCTCGCGCGGCAGTTCGCCCTGTGCCGCGAATACTGCCGCCATCTGGGCGTGGCGGAGTTCGCGAATGAGGCGTACGAGGCCGACGATCTGATCGGCACGTTGGCGGCCCTGTGCCGCGCCGAGGGCCTGCGTGTGACCGTGGTGTCGCGCGATAAGGATCTGGCGCAGCTGATCGGCCCCGGGGATGTGTTCTGGGACTACAGCGAAGCGGCCGAATATCGCTACGAGGAAATCGCGACGCGGTTTGGTGTGCAGCCGGAACGCATGGCCGACTATCTGGCGTTGCGCGGCGACAGCGTCGACAACGTGCCGGGCGTACCCGGAGTGGGCGCGAAGACCGCGGCGGCGCTCATGACGCTCTGTGCGTCGATCGATGAGCTGTTCGAACAGCTCGAGGCGGTCGCGCGGCTGCCATTGCGCGGCGCGGCCTCGCTGCCCGCGCGGCTGCTTACGCACCGTGCAGCGGCCTATCTGGCCCGCTCGCTGACCCGAATCGTCTGCGACGTGCCGATGGGCGCCCGGCACGCGGATTTGCAACGGCGGGCACCCGATCTAACGCAGATCGAAGCGTTCTGCAGCGGCCACGGCTTCGGCGGCCTGCTGCGTCGTCAGGCCGAGCGCCTGAGCCTGCCGCCCGCGAGCGGCAGGCTCTGATCAGGCCATCTTTACATCTTTACGTACAGCGTACACCAGCCATTGGCGTTCACCGTCTTGCCGGCGAAGACGTTGCAGGGTCCCCACGACTGACCGGCCGTGCCGTGGAACTGCGTGCAATTACTACAGACCGAGCCGGCCTTGTACATGGGGAAGGCCTTGGCATCCACTGACTTGGCGTCATCGCGATAGCCGACCGCCTTCGCGGTCGGGTCGGACGCATCCAAGTGCGGCAGGGCGGCGGCGTGGGCGCTCTGGCCCGGGCGCACGGCGGCGGCTGCACCCAACAGCAGCATGACTTGCTTCAAGGCATCGCGGCGTGAAACGGACTGACTCATCGCAAATCCCTCCTTGACCTAAGGCTACATAACGCTCCGAGCGCGTGATTCTAGCGCGCATCCGGCCGGCTGGCATGTATCCTTGCGTTTGATGGGCCGCCGGACAATGGGGTGGGGCTGCCGTGAAAGCGCACACAAAAAAAGCCAAAGACATCGAATCGGCGCTGCGTGAGACGCGAAGTTTTGCGGGCATATTCGCCGATATCGTCGACGACCAGGGCGAATCGGTGTTTGCTGACGTGGTCTGCCGCCGCGCCCGATGATGACCGAGGCAAGGCGCGGGGCCGCATGGGTGAGCTGTCTCGCGATCGCTGCCTGTCGCACTGTGTCCGCGCCGCCTGCGGCAGCGCCGCCCGCGATACCCGCGGCGCCGGTCGTGCGCGAGCGCATCGAACACTATCGCATCGATGCCGCGCGCTCGCAGGTGCTCATACTGGTGTTCCGCGACGGTCCGATGGCCAAGCTGGGACACAATCACGTGCTGTCAGTCCACGGTTTGTCGGGCGATGTGTTCATGTTGAGCGATGTCTCGAGCGCCAGTTTCTCGCTGGAATTTCCGGTCGCGGCGATGACGATCGATGAGCCGGCGCTGCGCGCCGAGCAGGGCGATGATTTCAAGGCCACCGTCGATGCTTTGGGCATCGACGGTACGCGCGGGCATATGCTCGGTGAGCAATTGCTCGATGCGACGCGCTTTCCGAGCATCCGCCTGAAATCCGAGCAGCTGCGTGCCGAGGGTGACCATTGGCTCGTGACGCTGCACATCACCGTTCGCGATCGCGACAGCACGGCCGAGGTGCCCGTGGCGCTCGCGTCCACGCAGGACGAATTGACCGCCAGCGGCGAGTTCGATCTGAGCCACGCGCAGCTCGGACTCACGCCCTACAGCGTGGGACTGGGCGCGCTGCGCGTGGCGGAGACCATTCATATCCGCTATCGCCTGCTGGCACAGCGCTTAAGTCCATCAGGCACTGACGCCGAGAATCCATAGCAGCGTGCCTTCGGGCGCTTCGATCAAGGCGCTGCTCGCATGATCGGCCCCGCGAGGCAACTCCCTCGATAGCGGGATGTCGAGCGCGCGCAATCGCGCGCACTGGCTCGCCAAGTCCGCGCATTCGAACACCAGCAACGGCGCATCGAAGGTTCGGCGCCGATGAAAGGCCAGATCAAGCCGATCGCTGGTCAACGGCAGATGCGGGTAGGGCTCATCGAGCTCGGGCAAAGCGACGAAACCGGCGCGCTCCCAGAACGCGCGCGCGAGCTCGAAGTCCGGCTCCGGCAGGCTCAGGTGCGAGAAATATCCGCACAGCGATTCCCCGTTCGTGGGCGGCGCGGCCGGTGAATAGGTGCGTGCCTCGAGCAACGTAATGGCTTGCCCAGCGGGGTCGCACAGTCGCAGCTGATGCAATTGGTCCTCGCCCAGACGCGTGAGTTCCGGTTCGATATGCGCCGCGACCAGCCGTGCGCGCGCCTGCACCAGCTCGGGCAAAACAAAACACACCGATGGCGAGGGCATCGCGCACTCGTGTAGCCCGAGGTGGATGCGGCCATCGCTGAGCACACCGTAGCGGTGCGGCCAGGCGTCGCTGGTCGGCAGTTGCTCGAACCCAAGGCGCTCGTAGAACTGTACCGATGCGGCAATGTCCTGCGTGGCGATGGCAAGCTCGAGAAAGCGGCCGAACATCGTATGGTCGGACTTCAGACCCAATCGCTGGTGGAGCGCAGGATCAGGTGCGCCAGCGCACGTGCGTGATCGGTGCGGCCGTTCAGGGCGCCGACATAGTCGAATCGTTCGCCGCCGGCGGACAGGAAGATCTCGCGTCCACGCAGTGCGATTTCCTCGAGCGTCTCGAGGCAGTCAGCGGCAAAACCAGGGCAAATCACGGTGACGGCGCGTAGCCCGCGGCGCGGCAACTCGCCCAAGGTCAGATCCGTGGCAGGGGTGAGCCAGCGATTGGCACCGAATCGCGATTGAAAGCTCAAGCTCCAGTCCTGCGGCTGCAGCTCGAGCGCGGCCGCGAGCTGCGCCGCGGTCGCTCGGCACTGCTCGGCGTAGCGATCGCCGCGCACGACGTAGGACTGCGGGATGCCATGAAAGGACATCAGCAGATGGCCGTTGCGGCCATGCGTGCTCCAGTGCTCCCTGACGCTACTGGCCAGTGCGTCGATGTACTCGGGCTCGCCGAAGTAACTGGCGATAACACGCAGCTCCGGCATGGCGCGCCAGGCGCGCAAGCCACCGGCCACTTGATCGTAGACCGCACCGGTGGTGCTGCCGCTGCTCTGCGGATACAGCGGCAGTACGATCAGGCGCCGAATCCCCGCCGTGCGCACGGCATCGAGCGCCTGAGCCACAAAAGGCGGCGAGTATAGAAACGCCTGCTCGACTCGAACCCCTGCGCGTGCATTGCCCAGTTCACGCGCGAGCGCCTCGCGCAGGCGCGAGGTGTTGAGCAGCAGTGGCGAGCCTTCCTCGCGCCAGATCTCGCGGTACTTGCGCGCACTGCGCGGAGCGCGCAGCGGCAGGATGAGGCCATAGAGCAGCGGCAGCCACAGTACCCGCGGCAGTTCGATCACGCGCGGATCGGATAGGAATCGGCGCAAAAAGTGCCGCACCGCACCGCTGCGCGCCGCTTCCGGCGTGCCGGTATTCACCATCAGTGCAGCGACCGTCGCGCTCGCCATAGGGGTTGCGCCGCTAGCCAATATGCTGTGCCAGGAACGCGGCGGTACGCTCGCGCGCCAGGGCGGTAGCCTCGGCATCGTAGTTCTGCGGTCGATCGTCGTTGCCGAAGGCATGGCCGGCCGCATAGAGATGGTAGAGGCCCTCGGGAAAGGCCTCGCGAATGCGCTCGACATCGCTGAGCGGAATCGATCGGTCCCGCTCGCCAAAATGCAGCATGGTCGGGCATTTCGGCGTCTTGGGCAGCTCCTCGACGATACCCCTGCCGTAGTAGCAGACCGCGGCACCGAACGGTACTTCACTGGCGGCGGCGCATGCCAGGCGACCGCCCCAGCAAAAGCCGATCACGGCCACCTTGCCCGCATGGCGGCATATCGCCGCGGCGGCTGCAATGTCCAATATGGCCTTCGCCGTCGGGATCTGTTTGCGGTAGCCCATGCCCAGCTCGACCTCGGGCGGGGAGTAGCCGAGCACCAGGTTTCGAGCGACGCGGTCGAACAGCGCCGGGGCGACCGCCAGATAGCCATCCTGCGCGTAACCGTCGGCGAGACGGCAGATATGCGGCGACAAGCCGAATATCTCCTGCACGACGACCACGCCGCCGCGCGCTTTGCCGCTCGGTTTGGCGATATAGGTGTTGAACGTGTGGCCATCGCGCGCCATCAGCGTTTCGTACTGGCTCATGCACGCTCCAGGATGGCGGTCACCCCCATGCCTCCGGCGGTGCAGGCCGAGGCCAAGCCGCGTTTGGCCGCAGGGTCGCCGGCCAGTAGCTTGGCCAGCGCCGCCAAGATGCGGGTGCCCGTGGCCGCGAACGGGTGCCCAATCGCGACGCTGCCGCCTTTGACATTGAGTTTCGAGCTATCGATCGTGCCCAGAGGGGCCTCGCGCCCGAGCCGCTCGCGGCAGTACTCGGCCGACTCCCAAGCCTTGCGCAGGCACAACGGCACCGCGGCGAAGGCCTCGTGGATCTCGTAGTAGTCGAAGTCCTGCAGGCTCAGACCGGTGTCGCGCAGTATCGCCGAGACGGCATACGCCGGAGCCATCAACAGGCCCTCCTTGCCGCTGGCGAAATCCACCGCCCAGGTCTTGCCCGCGCGCAGATAGGCGAGTACCGGTAGCCCGTGCACCGCCGCCCAGCGTTCGGAGGACAGTAGCAGCGCCGACGAGCCGTCCGTCAGCGGCGTGCTGTTGCCGGCTGTGATGCTGCCGGCGCCGCTCAAATCGAATACGGGTTTGAGTTTTGCCAGCTTCTCGAGCGAGGCGTCGGCGCGAATGTTGTTGTCGCTCTTGAGGTCGCGGAACGGTATGACCAGATCGTCGTAGAAGCCTTCGCGCCAGGCGGCCGCGGCCTTGACGTGGCTGTCATAGGCGACCTTATCCTGCTGTTCGCGGCTGACTTTCCAGGTCTTGACCATGAGCTCGCAGCTCTGACCCATCGACAGGCTGGTGCGCGGCTCGACTACGGCCGGCAACACCGGCTTCAGATCCGCGCGCCGCAGCCCGAGCCAGGGTCGCAGGCGTTGTCCGAAACTGCGACCGCGAAAACTCTCGAGCAACCGGTGTTGGTAGGATTTCGGGTAGACCACGGGCGGATCGCTGAGGTCATCGACCCCTGCCGCTATTCCGGCCTCGATCTGGCCCAAGGCGATCTTGTTGGCGATCAGAATGGCCGCCTCGAGGCTGGTGCCGCAGGCGCGCTGCAGGTCCAATCCCGGGGTCTGCGGATCCAGGCCCGTGGCCAGCAGCGATTCGCGCGTTAGATTGTAGTCCTTGGGATGCTTGATGACCGCTCCGGCGATCACATCTCCGAGGCGCTGGCCCTGCAGATGGAAGCGCTCGACCAGCGCGCGCAGCGCTGCGGTCAGCAATTCCTGATTGTCGGTCCCGACGTAAGCGGTATGGGAACGCGCGAACGGTGTACGCACCCCGCCCAGGATGGCGACGCGCTGAGTAGTGTTTCCAATCAACATGTTCGCCTCCAGCGACCTGCGCTCTTTTCTCAACTAGGCTGATAGGATGCCACGCCCGAAGGTACAGGTGGAGGATGGATGAGCGCATCTGGCGTCGATCGCGTATTCGAGCGCCGGCTGGCTGCACTGAGCAACAGTCGCGAGCAGCAGCTGCTCGCGCACGGCAGCCGGGGCGTCGAGCGGGAATCGCTGCGCGTGACCCCTGACGGGCGGATCGCGCAAACCCCGCATCCGCCCGAGCTGGGCTCGGCGCTGACCAATCCGCACATCACGACCGACTACTCCGAGGCGCTGACCGAGCTGGTGACGCCGACCTTCCTCGACAATGCCGCGCTGCTGGATTACTTGCGCGATCTGCACCAGTTTGTCTACCGCCACATCGGCGATGAGCTGCTTTGGGCTACCTCGATGCCCTGTGAGATCCGCGGCGACGATGAGGTGCCGATCGCGCGCTATGGTTGCTCGCATCAGGGACGCTTCAAGAGCATCTACCGGCACGGGCTCAAGGTGCGTTATGGCGGCATGATGCAGGCAATTTCCGGCGTGCACTTCAATTACTCGCTGCCGGCGCCGTTCTGGCCGCTGTACGGCGAGATTTGCCAGAGCCACGAGACCGGCCAGGAATTCAGGAGCGCGCGCTACTTCGATCTGCTGCGCAATTATCGCCGCCACGGCTGGATCGTATCGTATCTGTTCGGTGTGTCGCCGGCCCTGTGCCGATCATTCCTGCAGGGTCGCAGCGCCACCGGGCTCGAGCCGTTCGGCGCCGACACTCTGATCGGCCCTTATGCCACCTCGCTGCGTATGAGCGACATCGGCTATCGCAACCGCAATCAAGCCGCGGTCTCGGTGTCCGTCAACAGCCTCGAGGAATACCTGCATGATCTGCGCCGCGCGATCAGTGCGCCGCATGCGCTGTTCGCGGCCCTCGGGGTCAAGCGCGACGACCAATACCAACAGCTCTCCGCCAATGCGCTGCAGATCGAGAACGAGTACTACAGCTATGTGCGGCCCAAGCGCACACCGCGTGCCGGGGAGCGCACCACCGGCGCGCTAGCGCGTGCCGGGGTCGAATACGTTGAAGTGCGCGCGCTCGACAACAGCGCCTTCGATCCGGTCGGCGTGAATGTGCGAAAACTCCACTTTCTCGAGGCGCTGCTGATACTGCTGTTGTTCAAGACCAGCCCGCCGATCGATTCGAATGAAGAGGAGGCGATCGAGCGCAATCATCTGCTGGTCGCACGGCGCGGACGCGAACCGGGATTGACTCTCGAGCGCGACCGGCGACGCGTGCCGATGCGCACCTGGGCTGCCGAGCTGCTCGACTCGATGCAGGGAATTTGCGAGCTGCTCGATAGCTCCCATCCGCAGCGGCCGTATCTGGCCGCGCTGGGCGAGCAGAGATTGAAGCTTGAGGACCTCGAGCACACCCCCTCGGCGCGGCTGCTGCGCGAACTGCGAGAGAATGACGAGAGCTTCGCGGCATTGGCGCTGCGCTTCTCGCGCGACCACAAGCAATACTGCCTGCACGCGCTGCCCTGCGCAGCCGAACGTGCGCGCGAGTTCGAGGCGGAAGTAACGCAGTCGCTGCAGGAGTACGCCGCAATCGAGGCGGCACGTCGCGGCAGCTTCGAGGACTATCTCGCCGCGTATCTGGCCGACTAGAATCCCAGCGGCCAGTCCCCACGAGGTTGTAAGCGTGCTCCATAGGATTCGCCGGCTGCTGATCGCCAATCGCAGCGAGATTGCCATTCGGGTAATGCGGGCGGCGAATGAGCTGGGCGTCGGCACGATCGCCATCTATTCGCAGGAAGACCGCTTTGGTCTGCATCGGACCAAGGCCGACGAAGCCTACCTGGTAGGCGAAGGCAAGGGCGCGATCGAGGCCTACCTCGACATCCCGGAAATCCTGCGCATCGCGCGTGAAGCGCACGTGGATGCCATCCATCCGGGCTACGGGTTCCTGTCCGAGAACCCTGAATTTGCCGAGCAATGCACCGCGGCGGGGCTCATTTTCGTCGGGCCAAGCGCAGCCACCATGCGCGTGCTCGGCAACAAGGTCGCGGCCCGCCATCTGGCCGTCGCGGCCGGCGTCGCGGTGATGCCGGCCACACCGCCGCTGCCCGCAGGAATAGCCGAAAGCATTCGGCTCGCGCAGCAGGTCGGCTACCCGGCCATGCTCAAGGCCAGCTGGGGCGGCGGCGGGCGCGGCATGCGCGTGATCGAGAGCGATGCACAGCTCGCCGAACTGCTGCCGGTCGCGCGCCGTGAGGCCAAGGCGGCCTTCGGCAACGACGAGGTCTACCTCGAGAAGCTCGTGCGCCGCGCGCGCCACCTCGAGGTGCAGATCCTCGGCGATGCCCACGGCAATCTGGTGCATCTGTTCGAACGCGACTGCAGCGTGCAGCGGCGCAATCAAAAGGTGGTCGAACGTGCACCAGCGGTGTTCCTCGGCGACCACGAGCGCGCGGCGCTGTGCGAATCGGCCCTCAACATCGGCCGCGCCGCTCACTACTGCAACGCCGGCACGGTCGAGTTCCTGCAGGATGCCGAAAGCGGCAGGTTTTATTTCATCGAGGTGAATCCGCGCATCCAGGTCGAACACACCGTGACCGAGTGCGCGACCGGCATCGACCTCGTGAAAGCGCAGATTCGCATCGCCGATGGCGCGCGGATCGGTGATTCCGCCAGCGGTGTGCCGCCGCAGGCGGACATCCATCTGGTCTCGCACGCGCTGCAATGCCGGGTCACGACCGAGGATCCGAACAACAATTTCGTGCCGGATTACGGCCGCATGACCGCCTACCGCAGCCCGGCGGGCTTCGGCGTGCGGCTCGATGCCGGCACCGCCTACGCTGGCGCGTTGATCACGCGCTCCTACGATTCGCTGCTGGTCAAGGTCACGACCTGGGCCGCCACGCCGGAGGAGACGATCGCGCGCATGCACCGCGCGCTGTGGGAATTCCGCGTGCGCGGCGTGGCAACGAATCTGCGCTTCCTCGACCAGATCATCATGCACCCGCGCTTTGCACAGGCGCAGTACACCACGCGTTTCATCGACGAGACGCCGGAGCTGTTTGCAGCGCCGCAACGGCGCGACCGCGCCACACGCATCCTGACCTACCTGGCGGAAACCGTAGTCAACGGCAATGCGGAAGTCACCGGCCGGCCGGTGCCTGAGCGCCTGGCGGCAGTACGGCCGCCGCGCCTGCCGGCGGACGCACCCTCGATCGACAGTGCGCCGGCGGGCTGCAGGCAGCGTCTCGAGGAACTGGGACCTGAGCGCTTCGCGCAATGGATGTGCGCCCAGCAGCGCGTGCTGCTGACCGACACGACCATGCGCGACGCGAACCAGTCGCTGCTTGCCACGCGCGTGCGCACCATCGACATGGCGGCCATCGCCCCGGCGTATGACGCGCTGCTGCCGCAGTTGTTCTCGGTGGAGTGCTGGGGCGGTGCGACCTTTGACGTTGCGATGCGGTTCCTCAAGGAAGATCCCTGGGAACGGCTCGCGACGCTGCGGGAAGCGATGCCGAACCTGTTGTTGCAGATGCTGCTGCGCTCGGCCAACGCGGTCGGCTACAGCAACTATCCCGACAATGTGGTGCGCTATTTCGTGCAGCAGTCGGCGGCGGCCGGCATCGATCTGTTCCGCGTGTTCGATTCGCTCAACTGGGTCGAGAACATGCGCGTGGCCATCGACGCGGTGCTAGACACTGGCCGGCTGTGCGAAGCGGCCATCTGCTACAGCGGCAACTTGAGCAGTCCACACGAGCGCAAGTACACCCTGGACTACTACTGCACGCTAGCGCGCGAACTCAAGGGCGCCGGTACGCACATCCTGGGCGTCAAGGATATGGCCGGCCTGTGTCAGCCGCGCGCCGCTTACGATCTGGTCAAGGCCCTCAAAGATGAGACCGGCCTGCCGGTGCACTTTCATACCCACGACACCAGCGGTATTGCCGCCGCCAGCGTGTTCGCAGCGATTGCCGCCGGCGCCGATGCGGTCGATGCGGCAATGGATTCGATGAGCGGCATGACCTCGCAGCCGAATCTGGGCTCGATCGCCGAGGCGCTGCGCTACGGACCGCGCGATCCGGGTCTGGATACCGAGCACATCCGTATCATCTCCCACTACTGGGGGCAGGTGCGCAGGGGCTATGCCGCGTTCGAGAGCGACAATCGCGCCGGCGCCTCCGAGGTTTACGTGCACGGCATGCCCGGCGGGCAGTACACCAACCTGCGCGAGCAGGCGCGCTCGCTGGGAATCGACGATACGCGCTGGCCCGAGGTGGCGCGCGCGTACGCCGAGGTCAACGACATGTTCGGCGATATCATCAAAGTCACGCCGACTTCGAAGGTGGTCGGCGACATGGCGCTTCTGATGGTGACCAGCGGCCTCACGCGCTCCGCGGTGCTCGATCCGAACACCGAGATCGCCTTCCCCGAATCCGTGGTGCGGTTATTTCGCGGCGATGTCGGACAGCCCTATGGCGGCTTTCCGCAAGACCTGCAGCGCAAAGTGCTCAAGGGCGCTGCGCCCCGCAGGCGGCGCGCGGGCGAGGAATTGCCGCCGGCTGACTTCGGGCAATTGCGCATCGAAGCCAACGCGCGCGCCGCGCGGCCCGTGACCGATCAGCAGTTCGCTTCTTATCTGATGTATCCGACGGTGTTCACGGACTACGCCGCCGACCGGCGACGATTCAGCGACGTCGCGATTCTGCCCACGCCGGTATTTTTCTACGGCATGCAGCCGGGGCAGGAGATCAGCGTCGATCTCGAGCGCGGCAAAACCCTGATCGTGCGCTATGTGACGCAGAGCGAGCCGCACGAAGACGGCACGCGCACCGTGTTCTTCGAACTCAATGGGCAGCCGCGATCGGTCCGCGTCAGCGACCGCAGCCAGAAGCCCAAACGTCCCCCGCAGCGTAAAGTCGATGCCGGCAATCCGCGCCATATCGGCGCGCCGATGCCGGGCACCGTGGCGACGATCAACGTCGCAGTCGGACAGCGCGTCGCGCGCGGCGATGTCGTCACGACCCTGGAGGCCATGAAAATGGAAGCCGCGGTGCGCGCGGAGATCGATGGTGAGGTGGCCGAAGTGCTGGTGCAGCCGGCGATGCAGGTGGATGCCAAGGATCTGCTGGTCGTGTTGCGTTGAGCCAACGCGAGCAAGCCGGGTTGGCGGGGCAATCCGCGTTATAAACGAGCTTGCCTGAGTCAATTTGCTCTGAATTGGTGCTAGGGTAAGGCGAGCGCTGCTGGGAATGACAGCCAATGCGGCGCATTTGGGGGGCGGGGCCGTGGCACGAAAGGTGCACCCTCTCCGGACGGGGAAGTGGCCGGCGAACAAGAATGGAGGCGGTAGTTCTCGCATGAAACTGGTTACGGCAATTATCAAACCTTTCAAACTCGATGATGTCCGCGCGGCGTTGTCCGATATCGGCGTCTCGGGCATGACCGTTACCGAGGTCAAGGGATTCGGCCGGCAGCGCGGACACACGGAGCTGTACCGTGGCGCAGAGTACGTCGTGGACTTCGTGCCTAAGACGCGCGTGGAAGTCGCGGTTCGCGCCGAGCTGGTCGATCAGGTGGTGGAGGCCGTGCTGAAGGCCGCCAAAACCGGCAAGGTGGGCGACGGCAAGATATTCATTACCGACATCAATCGGGTAATTCGTATCCGTACCGGCGAGACCGACAACGCCGCATTGTAACGCGCGCTGTGGAACCGGTTTCCTCCAACGCCATAGTCTTCCACGAGCACGGCGGTGCCGAGGTGCTCAAGTGGGAGCGCCAGCAGCTCCCGCCTCCGGCGCGTGGCGAAGTGCAATTGCGCCATACGGCGATCGGCGTCAACTTCATCGACATCTATGACCGCAGCGGCCTGTATGCGCGGCCGCTGCCGGAAATACCCGGGCGCGAGGCCGCCGGGGTCGTCATCGCGCTGGGGCGCGGCGTGCGCAGCTTGCGCGTAGGGCAACGCGTGGCGTACGTACAGGCGGCCAGCGGGGCGTACTGCGAGCAGCGCAATATTCCGGCCGCGCGACTGGTCAAGTTGCCGGCCGCCATCAGCGATGAGCAGGGCGCGGCACTGATGCTCAAAGGTCTCACGGCCGAATACCTGCTGCGCCGGACTTACCGCGTGCAACCTAAGGACTACGTTCTGCTCCATGCCGCTGCCGGCGGCGTGGGCTCGCTGTTGTCGCAGTGGGCTCGCTCGCTCGGCGCGCGGGTCATGGGTATCGTCGGCAGCGAGGCCAAAGCCGCGATCGCGAGCCGGCAAGGCTGCCACCGGGTGTTCGTGGCAGGCCGTGATGACATCGTCGCCTCGGTGCGTAGCTATACGCGCGGCCACATGGCCCATGTCGTCTACGATTCAGTCGGCAAGGACACCTTCATTGAATCGCTCGACAGCTTGCGTCCGCGCGGCATGATGGTCAGCTTCGGCAATGCCTCGGGACCGGCGCCGGCGATTGCACCGCTGGAACTCGCGCGCCGCGGATCCTTATTCCTGACCCGGCCTTCGCTGTTTGATTACATCGCCAAGCACGAGGAGCTCGAGGCCGCCGCGCGTGCGATGTTCGCGCTGGTCAGGGCCGGCACGCTGCGCGTGCCGATCGGTCAACGCTATGCCCTCAAAGAGGCGGCGCAGGCGCATCGCGATCTCGAGATGCGCCGCACCGTCGGCGCCTCGGTGCTGATTCCCGGCGCTACTCCACCAGTCTGAGAGTGCGCTGATTGCGACTGATACCCAACGCGCCGCTGCGCACGACCTCGATCAACTCCGCATGCGTGGCGAGGTCACGCATGAAACCGTTGATTTCCGCTTCACTGCCGAGCAGCTCGACGATAAAGCATTCGCTGGAAGGATCGAGCACCCGACCGCCGGTGCGAATGACATAACCGCGCACGGTGTCGCGCCGTGCTGCATCGATGCGCAGCTTGATCAGCACGAGTTCGCGTTCGATATGCTCCCCGCGCGTCATGTCCTCGACGCTGACGACGTCGATGAGCTTCTTGAGTTGGTTGGCGATCTGCAGGATGACCGCCTCCGAGCCGCTGGTCACGAGCGTGAGGCGCGAAACCGTCGGATCGTCGGTGGTGGCCACCGCCAGCGACTCGATGTTGTAGCCGCGGCTGGAAAACATGCCGGCCACCCGCGTGAGCGCGCCGGCCTCATTTTGGAGCAAAATACCGATAATGTGTCGCATGGCGCCAGAATAGCCAATTGCAGGCCGGGTCGGCCATAATCGGCTGATGACTGATAGCGCAAAGATGGTGCATCCTGGAGTTCATCCGCTCGCGGGCAAGGCCATGTCCGGCGCACAGATGATCGTCCAGGTGATCGCGGATGAGGGCACCGAGGCGATTTTTGGCTATAGCGGCGGGGCGATTCTGCCGACCTACGACGCCGTATTCACCTTTAACGAGGAACAGAAACACGCCGGCGCACGGCAGGTGCCGCTGATCGTGCCGGCCAACGAGCAGGGCGCGGGTTTCATGGCCGCGGGCTATGCGCGCGCCAGCGGGCGCGTCGGGGTGTGTCTGGTGACTTCGGGTCCCGGCGCGACCAACACCGTGACGCCGGTGCGCGACTGCATGGCCGACTCGATCCCAATCGTCGTCATCTGCGGCCAGGTCGCGACCGCCTCGATCGGTACCGACGCCTTCCAGGAGGCGCCCGTGGCTTCCCTGATGGGTTCGGTCGCCAAACATGTCTTTCTGGTGACCGATCCGAAGCGCCTGGAAGCGACCATGCGGACTGGCTTCGAGATCGCGCGCACCGGCCGCCCAGGTCCGGTGGTCATCGACATTCCGAAGGACGTGCAGACCGCGGCGGGGGTGTTTCTGGGCGAAGGCAAGCTCGCGATTCCCGGCTATCGGCAGCGCTTGCGCGAGCTGACCTTGAGCGCATTGGGCGATGGCGAAGCCGCGAGCTTCTTGGAGCTGCTCGCGCAATCGCAGCGGCCGCTCATCTACGCCGGCGGCGGGGTCATCAACGGCGGTGCGGCAGGCGCCCTGGCCGAGTTTGCGCAGCAATTCGGCATCCCGGTCGTGACCACGCTCATGGGCATCGGCGCCGTCGACACGACCCATCCACTGTCGATGCGCATGCTGGGTATGCATGGCGCGGCGTTTGCCAACTACGCCGTCGAGGATTGCGATTTTCTGATCGCGGTCGGCGCGCGCTTCGATGATCGCGTCGCCGGCGTTCCGCTCAAATTCGCGCGCAATGCGCGCCGAATCGCGCACCTGGATGTCGATCCGGCCGAGATCAACAAGGTCAAGAACTCGCACTGGAGCCACGTCGGTCTGCTGCCCGAAGCGCTGCGGGTGCTGACGGCCCACGGCGCCCGGCTCGAATCGAAGCCTGATTTTGGGCCGTGGCAGCGGCAATTGTCCGAGCTCAAGCGCGCGCACGCGATGAACTACGACCGCGGCAGCGAGCTGGTGCAGCCGCACTACGTGATCGAGGAGATCAATCGGCGCACGCGCGGTGAGGCCATCATCAGCACCGGCGTCGGTCAGCACCAGATGTGGGCGGCACAGATGTTCGATTTCTGCGGCCCGCGGCTATGGTTGACTTCCGGCAGCATGGGCACGATGGGCTTCGGCCTGCCGGCGGCAATCGGCGCGCAGGTCGCCCGCCCGGGACGGCTGGTCATCGATTTCGACGGCGATGCGAGCATTCGCATGAACATCGGCGAGCTCGAAACCGTGACCACCTACGATCTGCCGATCAAGGTCGTGGTGTTGAACAATTTCGGCGACGGCATGGTCAAGCAATGGCAGAAGCTGTTCTTCAAGGGTCGGCTGTCGGGCAGCGACAAGTCGCTGCATAAGAAGGATTTCGTACGCGCGGCGAGCGCCGATGGCTTTAAATGGGCGCGGCGGCTCGATCGCAAACAGGATGTGGCAGCCGTCATCGAAGAGTTTCTGAGCTTCAAGGGCCCGGCGTTTCTCGAAGTCATCATCGACCCCGATGCCGGCGTCTATCCAATGGTCGGCCCTGGCCTGGGCTATGACGCCATGATCACCGGCGAGTTCATCGCCGCGCGAGTGCAGGGTGCGGCCCCGGGGGACATCGATCCGTCCAGCATGTTCTAGAAGGTCTGCTCGGTACTGACCAGGAACTGCAGTCTGCTGATCGAACTGTTTGCATTGAGCGGCGTGGCCAGATCGATGTGAATCACGCTGCCGAAGGATGAGCGGGCGTTGCCCAGCCGCAGGCCGACACCGGCATCCTTGAGCAGGCCGAGCTGGGGTGTGGGCACAGGCGTGCTGCCCCAGGTGCGGCCCATGTCGAAGAACGCCGCACCGCCGACATGCACCAGCTGGAACAGAAACCAGTTGGTATAGAGCCGCTCCTCCACCGTGAACTGCGCGCGCCCATCGCCGTTCTGGTAGCGCAGCGGATAGCCGCGCAGGCCGGTGTCGCCGCCGATTTGCAGGTAGTGGTCGGCGTCCAGATTGTGGCCCGCATCGGCCCAGAGATGCACCAGCAATTTGCTGCGCTCGGAGGTTGTAAGGAAGTAGCTGACGTTGCCGGAGACGATCCTGTCGTCCATGCGCTCGGTTTCGAAGCGCGAGTACAGGCGGCTGTAGACGAATAGATAACTATTCGGCCCAAGGCGCCAGTTGTAACCGATCTCGGCATCGGCCAGCAGTGCCTTGCGATCCGCGCTGAAGGCTGGCGTGGCCCAACCCAGCCCGACGCTCGCGTCGAGGCCGAAATGCAGGTCCTCGGTGAAGGCGATCAGATCGAGGTTGCGCGTGGTGGTGTAGTTGTTCTGCACCCACTGCATGCGCAGGTACGGGTAGGCGAGGTTGCGATCGGCCGGCAACGGCGCGAGCAGGGTCTGGTTCAGCGCCGGCGTGAATACGCTCTGGTCGTGGCGAAAGCCGAACAGCAGCCGCTCGGTCCAGAGCCCATCGATCAGCAGCGCCTGGCCAAAGTAGAAATCGGTCACGCGCCAGTCGAATTGATAGGCATCATAGGGATTGCCGAGGCTATAGCGCGTGACCACCGAACGGGACACTCCAGTCGAGCCGCCGCCGTCATAGCGCGTCTCGAGCGAGAAAAAAGGGTAGCTGCCGCCGAGGTTCCAGACTTTGCCGTCGGAGTTGTCCTGGTACGCCAGCGTATCCTGCCAATGGCTGCCCCAGACGTTCGGATCCGACCACTGCGCAAAGCTCGAGCTGCGATCGACATTCTCGCTATGACCGAGTTCGATGTACTTGCCGTAGCCCAGAAAGTTGTCGTCGGTGAATTTGATGCTGCCGGTATTGGTGCCGCCGCTGCGCCCGAAGTTGATGCCCGGCTGCAATGTCCATACGTCATGCGTGACGACCACGAGGTCCACGAAGCCGTCGTGATAGCGCACCGGATGGATTTCAGGCTCGCGCATGAAGCTGGAGTTCTGGCGCAGGTTGCGTGCGGTCTCTTCGAGCACGCGCCGGGAATAGGGATCGCCGCTGCGAAACAGCAGCTGGGCGCGGATCGCCGACTCGCGAGTGCGCACATGCAGGTGATCGGCGGTGCGGAACAGCCAATTGTTCTCCTTGGGATCGTCGAGATCGAAGATCTCCTTGATTTGAATCTGGATGTCGCCGATGCGGGCGCCGGAGGCTTCGAGCTGCGCGTCGGGGGGCAGCGACTCGGTGATTGCACTGTCCGCATCGAGCGGCGCATCCGATGCCTGGGCCGCCAGCGGGTGCCCGGCACTGCACAGCAGGCCGGCGAGGAATAGCGCGCGCAGGTCGTGCATCACGGCCATCGGTACACTGTGCGGCGTGCGACGTCAACTCAGCGTGGCCGCAATAGAATTCGATGCACCTCGGCGACCATGGCGCCGATGTTGCAGTGCGTCACCAGCATTATGTCATAAAGTGGCCCACCACGGCCGATGGGTCGCGCAAGTTGGGCAATGGGTCGCAGGGCGGGGCGAGCGGTTGAGGAATAATCGGGCCGTTCCAGTCTCAACGGGGTGCGTTACGTCCATGATCAAAGCCCGTCGCGCCACAGGTCCCATGCAGATGGAGCCGCGTCTGCGCCGTGCCTATTTCGATTGCCGTTATGGTCAGTTGCATATGCGTTATGCGATCCCGGCCGGTGGGGGCTTCAATGAGGCGACCACGCTGCTGTGCATCCCCGGTGCGCCAGGCTCCGGACGATTTTTCGCGCCGCTGTTGTTGCCGCTCGGACGCGACCGTTCGGTGTACGCACCCGATCTGCCAGGCTGCGGTGAATCGGATGGTCCCCGCGAGCCTCTCGCGAGCGCCGCACTCGCCGAATCGCTCGGTGACTTCCTGGATTCGATGCATGTGCGCCACGTCGATCTGCTCGCGCACGACAGCGGCGTGGCGATCGCGGCGGCGATGCTGCAGCAGCGCGCGGCACAGGTCGATCGCGTCGTGCTCTCGCCCGATACCGAAACGGTCCGTGCCGAGGCGCGCGGCTTACGCCATCCGTCGCTGGTCATTGATTTGCGAGCCGTCGATGAGCGCGGCTGCAGTGCCGCCGAGCTCGAGCGGCCTGCAGCGCAATTGCGGGAATTCCTGGGGCTCGCCTGAGCGGCCCTGAGTGCCGAGGAATAAATATCTTGTCCACGAACACAAAAGCCAATACGCCGCCGACGGTCGATCTCGAAGAGACGGCCGAGCTGCCCCAATTGACCCCGTCCATGGCGGCGGGAATCGATCCGCTGTCGGCTACCGATGCCTGGATATCCCCCGCGCTCCCCGATGAAAACACGGGGACCCTGCCGACACTGTCGCAGCAGCGCTCGCGCGGCTCACGTGCGGACGCAGAGCCGCTGGAGCGCAGCCTGCGCGAGGCCGAAATCGGTGCTCTGCGTTCCGATCTGGCTTCGGTCAGTGAAAGTCGCGGCCAGCTCGAGAACGACCTGCAAAGCCTCGGCGGTAATCTGCGCGAACTCGAGCAGATGCTCAATCGTAAGAGCGAGCAACTATCGGTATACGAGCGCGAGGTCGGACAGCGCGATCGGCGCATCGCCGAACTCGAGGCTCGCATTGCACAGCTGGATTCCGATCTCAACGCGCGGCAGTCCAAGTTCGATAGCGAACTCGCGACGGTAAACACGCAACGTAGCGGATTGCACGATGAGCTGACCACGGCCCGCGCGGACGGTGAGGCCGTGCGGGCGCGCAACGAATCGCAGGCGGCCGAGCTACTGGGACTGAAGGCCGAGCGCGCACAGCTGCTGCAGCGATCGCAGTCGGCCGAACTCGATCTGGCCCAATGGCGCTCGCGCGGCGAGCGTTACCAGGAGACCCTGCGGAGCCTGGAAGGCCGGCGCGAACTTTACGACGGCATGATTGCCGAGCGCGAGGCGCGCATTGCGGCGCTGGAGCACGAGGCCGCCGAGCGCGAGCGCCACGTCGGGGCACGCGAGGAAGACCTGCGCATTGCGGTGCGCGGTCAAGAGGAGCGCGTGCGTGAGCTCGATGCGGCGCGCACCCGCGCCGATGCAGCCGCCGCCACCGCGCGCGACCGCATCGCCGCTCTTGAGGCCGAAACCGGCATGCAAGACCAGAAATTGCGCGAGCTGCGTGCACAGACCGGCGCACGCGAGCAAGAACTCAACGCGGCGCTGCGTACGCAGCAGCAGCGCAACGCCGAGCTGGATGCGGCGCGTACCAAGGCCGATACGCTCGCCGCCGCGGCGCGCGCCGAGGCCGATGCCGCCGCCGCTACCGCGCGCGATCGCATCGCGACGCTGGAAACCGAAACTCATAAACAAACCGAGAGCCTGAGCGCGCTGCGCGCTCAGACGGGCTCGCGCGAGGAAGAGCTGAACGCGGCGCTGCGCACGCAACAGCAGCGCAACGCCGAGCTGGAAGCGGCGCGTACCACGGCCGATGCGGCCGCGGCCACCGCGCGCGAGCGCATAGCGACATTGGAAGCGGAAGGCCGGCAACAAGCCGAGGGCCTGCACGAGCTGCGTGTGCAATTCGGTGCGGTGCGCGATTCCCTTGCGCAACGCAACGCGCTGATCGAGCGCGTGGAGGCCGAGGCCGCCAGCAGCGTCGCCATGCTCGGCAATATTCAGCACAATCTCGAGCACTTTGGCGCCGAGGAGCAGGCGCACCTGCTGGTGCGTACCGACGGCGAAACCGGAATCCTGCACCTGCTTGGGAAGCGCACCACGATCGGCCGGACGCCAGACAATGATGTGCATATCGATGCGGAGTTCATCAGCCGCCACCATGCCGTGGCGCTGCGCGCCGGCGCCAGGACCGTCATCGAGGATCTCAATAGCACCAACGGCACCTTTGTCAATGGCCAGCGCGTCAACCGGCGCACGCTCAAGGACGGGGACCTGGTGATACTGGGCAAGACCGAGTTTCGCTTCAGCGTCAACAAGCCGCCGGCCTGAGGACGGGGCTGCGCGCGCGGCGGGGAATCGCTTAAGCTTACGTGCTCATGCCGTAAGCCGCGTAAGCCCATGACCGAAGATTATCTGCAGCGCATACTCAAGGCGCGCGTCTACGATGTTGCGATCGAGTCGCCGCTCGATGCGGCGCCGCGCCTTTCGAGCCGACTCGGCAATCGCATTCTGCTAAAGCGCGAAGACCTGCAGTCCGTGTTCTCGTTCAAGCTGCGCGGTGCCTACAACAAGATCGCGCACCTGTCGCCGGCGATCGCCGCGCGCGGAGTCATCTGTGCCTCGGCCGGCAATCACGCGCAGGGCGTGGCGCTGGCCGCGCGCCATCGCGGTATCCCGGCCGTGGTCGTGATGCCGCGCACTACGCCGGCGATCAAGGTGCAGGCCGTGATCGAGCTTGGCGCCGAGATCGTCCTGCAAGGCGATGTCTACGATGCCGCCTATGAGCACGCGTTGATGATCGCAGCCGAGCGCCATCTGGTATTCGTCCATCCCTTCGACGATGCGGATGTGATCGCCGGGCAGGGGACGATCGGCATGGAAATCGTGCGCCAGACGGCTGGCGAGCTCGATGCCGTGTTCGTGCCGGTTGGCGGCGGCGGACTGATTGCCGGCATCGCCGCCTATATCAAGCAACTCTACCCGCGGGTCAAGATCATCGGCGTGGAGCCGGAGGATTCCGCAGCCATGTACGAATCGCTGCAGGCCGGCAAGCGCGTCACGCTCGAGCGGGTCGGCCTGTTCGCCGACGGGGTCGCGGTGCGCCGCGTCGGCGAACAGGGCTTCGCGCTGGCGCAGCGCTATGTCGATGAGATCGTATTGGTCAATACCGATGAGATCTGTGCTGCGATCCAGGACATATTCGAGGACACCCGCTCGATATCCGAGCCAGCCGGCGCGCTGGCGGTGGCTGGCATCAAGCACACCATAGCCCGCAACGGCTGGCGCGATCAGCGTCTGGTGGCGATCAACAGCGGCGCGAATTTGAATTTCGATCGTCTGCGGCACGTGGCCGAGCGCGCCGATCTCGGCGCCGAGCGCGAGGCGCTGCTGGCGGTTGAGCTGCCCGAGGGGCCCGGTAGTTTCCTGCAGTTCTGCGAGGAGCTCGGCCAGCACAGCATCACCGAATTCAATTACCGCGGTCAGGGCAGCGAACGCGCGCGGATCTTCGTCGGCTTCGGACTGGCTGGCGGCCACGATGAGCGCGTGGCCGTGATCGCGCAGCTGCGTGCCGCCGGCTACGCGGTCACCGACATGAGCGGTAATGAAATCGCGAAGCTGCACATACGCTACATGATCGGCGGCCACGCGCGCCCCGGTGCCGAACACGGCCATGATGAGCTGCTGTATCGCTTCGAATTTCCGGAGCGACCGGGCGCGTTGCTGCAGTTTCTGCAATCGATCGGCACGGCTTGGAATATCAGTCTGTTTCATTATAGAAATCACGGCTCCGATCACGGCCGCGTGCTGGCGGGCATCGAAGTGCCGAAGCCGGAACGCGAGGAATTCCTGCACCATCTGAACGCACTGCACTATCCGTACACGGACGAAACCGCCAACGCCGCCTACCGCATGTTCCTCGGCGCGTAATGGCTAGCTCACCGGCGCCCGTGGCCGCTGCGCAGCGATTTCCTGGGCTGGCGGTGCTGCGGCATGGACAATTCGCGCGTTTTGCGCTGTGCCGCTTGTTTGCGACCTTAAGCTGGCAGATGCTCGCCGTAGCCGTGGCCTGGCAGGTCTACGCGCTGACCCACGATCCGTTAGCGCTCGGGCTCGTGGGCTTGAGCGAATTCCTGCCATTCCTGTGCCTGGTCCTGATCGGCGGCCATGTGGCCGATCTACCTGGTCATCGCCACCTTTGGCAGTACGCGCGCCTTCTATGCGCCGTCAATGCAGGCGATCGTGCCGACTCTGGTGCCGCGTGAGGAGTTTCCGCGCGCCCTGGCGATCAACTCGACGCTGTTCCAGGTCGCGGTGATCACCGGCCCGGCGCTCGGTGGCGTGCTGTTCCTGCTTGGCCCGACCGTGGTGTTCGGCGTATGCCTGGCACTGTTCGTGGCCACCGTGCTGCTGACGCTGTCGTTGGCTTCGCATCGAGCGCTGCGCGATGCCGCGGCAGCGCCTACGAGCACCGGACATCAATTGCTTGAGGGACTGCGCTATGTGCTGCACCAGCGCCTGGTGCTCGGCGTCATATCGCTCGATCTGTTCGCGGTGCTGTTCGGCGGGGCGACGGCACTGTTGCCGATTTTCGCGGGCGAGGTGCTGCGCATCGGCCCGGTTGGGTTGGGACTGTTGCGCACCGCGCCTGGGTTGGGCGCTGCCGTCACCGCCGGACTGCTGACGCTGCGGCCGATCAACCGGCACGCGGGCGTCTACATGTTCGCCGGTGTTGGAGTATTCGGCCTTTGCACTATCGTCTTCGCTCTGTCGCGCAACGTGGTTCTATCGGTCGCGGCGCTGTTTGTGCTCGGTTGCGGTGACATGCTCAGCGTCTACGTCCGGGGGATTCTGGTGCAGCTCAATACGCCCGATTCGATCCGCGGGCGCGTCAGCGCGATCAACTCCATATTCATAGGCGGCTCGAACGAGCTCGGCGAGTTCGAATCCGGCGTTACGGCGCGCTGGTTCGGCGCCGTGCGCGCGGTGCTGCTGGGCGGTGTCTTGACCCTCGCGGTGGTTGGCGGCTGGATGGGGCTGTTCCCGCAGCTGCGGCGGTTGGACCGTTTACGGTAGCACTGTATGGATGTACAGTACTGCCCATGGACGAGTCCAACCATCCGCGCGGCGGGTACAGCGGCCGCGGGGCGCTGAGCAATCCGCAACCGCGATTTCTGGATCGCGCCACCGAACGGCTCGAAGATGGCTGGTACCGCGAGGAGATCGCGCAGTCGATCGCGACGCAGGTGCGGCCCGAGCCCGCGCGTTCGATCATTACGCACAATGATTCGCCCGACATTCCGTTCGAGCAGTCGATCAATCCCTATCGTGGCTGCGAGCACGGCTGCATTTATTGCTATGCGCGGCCCTCGCATGCCTATATGGATTTGTCGCCAGGCATCGATTTCGAGACCAAGATTTTCTATAAGGCCGACGCGGCGCGACTGCTCGAGGAACACCTCAGCAGGCCGTCCTACGTGGTCAAGCCAATCACGATCGGCGCCAATACTGATCCCTATCAGCCGATCGAGCGGGACTTGCGCGTCACGCGCTCGTTGCTCGAAGTGCTCGAACGCACACGCCATCCGGTGAGTCTGATCAGCAAGGGTACGATGATCCTGCGGGACTTGGACCTGCTCCGGAGCTTGAGTCGCGACGGACTCGTCAACGTATTCATCAGCGTGACCACGCTCGATGCGGAGCTCAAGCGCACACTTGAGCCGCGCGCAGCGGCGCCAAAGGCGCGACTGCGCGTGGTCCGCGAGCTTGCGGCCGCGGGCATTCCGACCGGCGTGTTCGTGGCGCCGATCATCCCGGCAGTCAACGACTGGGAGCTCGAGCGCATCATCGCCGCCGCTGCCGCCGCCGGGGCGTTCCGAGTCGGATACGTGTTGCTGCGCTTGCCGCACGAACTCAAGGCGCTGTTCCGGCAGTGGCTCGATCAACATCTGCCGGAGCGTGCCGAGCACGTGATGTCGTTGATTCGCGCTGCACGCGCGGGCTTGGAAAACGATGCGCGCTTCGGCAGTCGCATGCGCGGCAGCGGAGCTTGGGCGCAGCTGCTGAGCGACCGTTTCGCCTTGGCGTGCAAGCGCCACGGCTTGTCCATGGGTCGGACGCGCGAACTGTCGTGCTCGCATTTCGCGCCGCCCACCCGCGGCGGTCAGTTGAATTTGGGGATTTAGTGCCCGCCCGCCACATGGTGCGCCGCACATTGCGTCCTGCGCTGATAGGATCGGCGGCATGGCGGACAGTGCAGGACGGACGGCGTTGCTGGCCGGCGGTAGCGGGCTCGTGGGTGCGCGGCTGCTGCCATTGCTGCTCGATGCGAGCGAGTACACGCGGGTGCATGCGCTCTCACGGCGGCCCTTGCCCCTCGATCACCCGCGACTGGCCAACCGCATCGTGCGTTTCGATGCCGGGCTCGAGACGCAAATTAAAGGGTTGCAATGCCAGGACGCGTTCTGCTGCCTCGGTACGACCATTCGGGATGCCGGCAGCCAGGCCGCGTTCCGCGCCATCGATCACGATCTGGTGCTGGAGTTTGCGCGATTGGCGCTGGCTGCGGGCGCCGAGCGCCTCGTGATCATCTCGGCCGTAGGAGCCGATGGCGCCTCGCGCAGCTTTTATCTGCGCGTCAAGGCAGAGACCGAGCGGGCGCTCGAGGCACTGCGCTTTCGTGCCCTGGACATCATGGCCCCCTCGGTACTGCTGGGCGTGCGTCGCAGCGTGCGGCCGCTCGAGCTGCTCGTGCAAGGGGCGCTGTGGACGCTGAATCCCCTGATCCTGGGTAGCTGGGCGCAGTATCGGGGGATTGCAGCCGGCACCGTGGCGGCGGCCATGCTGGCTGCAGCGCGTCGCGGTCGGCGCGGCATAAATCGCTATACCTACAAAGACATGCGCACTCTTGCCGCGACTGTGACGCAGTCGACATTCCGTCCTTAAGCTTTTCACCGAATCCGGGCGCACGCACTCCAATGCAATGGTGTGCTGGCGTTAAATCCGCTGCAGGGAAATCAAGGAGGCTTAAAGCCACGGCCGTGCCGTGTACGGCACTATAAGTATGCAAGCAGGGCCGGTTTCATTCCTATCGATGCGGCGACGCATGGTCTTGGTGGTCACGCTGGTGGTGCTGGTTGCACTGGCGGCGGCGAGCTGGATCGCCGTGCTTGTGATCGCCACTGATCGCGATGCCGACCTGGCCGATCGCGTGGGTGGCCTGGCCCCGGGTTTCGCACAGCAATTGCTGTCCAGGCTCGAGATGGCCAATGCGCTGGTGCAATATCTGTCAGCCGCCGACGCCGGTGCCGAAGACTCGGTGTTGCGCCAGCGCGTGCTGGCCTCGGACACCTTCGGCGGCGTGCTCTTTGTGCCGTGGCAGTCGAATTTCATCGATGCCGACGCCGATGCCGAAGCCGCCGCAGACGCCAATCTTCCCAGTTTCGGGCCGTCCGACCGGCTCACGCTGAGCGGTGGGCAGAGCCTGCTCAAGGTGGTCCCATCCGCCAGCGGCGGCATGAGTATCTACCTGGCGCATATGGTGAGCAGTGCCGGGATCAGGCAGATCGCTTTTTTTGAGTTGGCGCCCAACTGGTTCTGGCAGGGTGCCGAGGCCACTTCCGGCCAGACTGCGATCGCCGTGGTCGATACCGCGGGCAGGATCATCTATCGCGGCGGGGAGCTGCCGCTCGACGCGTTCCGGAAATTCGCGCTGACTGCGATCGATGAGCGCGATCCGCTGCGGCCCGTGCAGCGCGACTGGCAGCAGGGCGGCGTGAGCTGGCGCGGCGCGGTCGTGAGACTCGACTTCACGGGCGCCGCGCATCTGCGTGCGATGCCCTGGAATGTCGTCTGTTACGTTCGACTCACGGACGCGCGGCCGATGCTGAGCTCATTCCTGCTGTTGATCTTGCCGATGCTGCTGCTGGCGGCCTCGTGCGCGGCGCTGGCGAGCTACTTCCTCGGACGGCGCTGGGAGCCGGTGCTGGCGCGCCTGTACGCGGCATTGGGCGCGCTGCAGGAGGGCAAATTCCAACGCGTCGATACCGAGGGTGCGATCGATGCGCCGCGCGCGGTGGCGCAGGGCTTCAATCTTGCGCTCAGCGCGGTCGAGCAGCGCGTCGGTGCGCAGGCGCGGCTGGCGCAGATCGACCGCCTGCTGCTCGAGGCCATGGAACTCGAACAGTCGCTCGATGCGATGCTGCCACGTGTTTGCGCCGTGACCGGCACGCATGTGGCGGCGGTGCTGTTGATCGATCGCGACGCACCAGGTTACGCGCGCTCGTTCGTCGGCGGTGCCGACGGCGCCGATTATCCGGTCAGCCGCATCAATCTGGACCAGGAGGTTCTCGCGAGCCTCGTGCATGAGGCAAACGGGCTGAGCGTCAGTCACACCGAAGCCGAACGATTCGGCTTTCTGGCACCGCTGCACGCGCTCGAGGCCACGCAGTTCAATCTCTGGCCCATTGTGGTGGGCGAAGAGGTCGCGGCCATCCTGTCGGTTGGCTCGCGCAATATCTCGCCGCTGCCGGCGCAGCAGGCCGCCTACGGCCTGCAATGCGCCGAGCGCCTGCGCATCGCACTCTCGAACCGCGCACGCGACGAGCAGCTGTATCGCCAGGCGCATTTCGACTCACTGACCTCGCTGCCGAATCGCCTGCTGTTCCGTGACCGCCTGTCGCAGGAGCTGGCCAGTACCGCCGGCGGCTCGCAGCGCGGCGCCGTGTTGTACGTGGATCTCGATCACTTCAAAAAGGTCAACGATTCAGTCGGGCACATCGCCGGAGATCAGCTGTTGACCATCGTGGCACAACGTCTGCGTTCGTGCGTCAAGGACGGCGATACGGTGGCGCGGCTGGGCGGCGATGAGTTCACCGTCATTCTGCGCAATCTCGCCTCGGTCGAGACCGCCAATGAAATCGCCCAGCGCATCATCGAGACACTGCAACGGCCGGTGAGCATCGCCGGCCGTGACCATTACGTGCGCGCGAGTATCGGCATCACGCTGTTCCCGGATGACGGCAACACCATCGAAGAGCTGATGCGCAATGCCGATCTGGCGATGTATCAGGCCAAGGATGGCGGTCGCTCGCGCGCCGTGTTCTTTGACAGCATGATGGCCCGGGCACCGGTACCGTTGGCTAAGAGCGGCCTGTTCCGCGCGCTGCGTCGGCGCGAATTCTCACTGTACTACCAGGCGCAATATGCGCTGCGCAGCGGCGAGTTGGTGGGACTGGAGGGATTTCTGCGTTGGCAGAATCCTCGCGACGGTATTCGCCTGCCGAAGGACTTCGTTCCAGCAGCCGAGGAGAGTGGCCTGATCGTCGACATCGGCGCCTGGGCACTCGAGAGCGCCTGCCACCAGCTCGCCCTCTGGCGCGACCAAGGCATCGCGCCGCCACGGCTGGCGCTGAACGTGTCGGTGCAGCAGCTGCGCATGCCGGATTTTGCCAGCCTCGTGGGCGCCACACTGCAGCGGCATGCGCTGCAGCCGCAGCTGCTCGAGCTCGAAATCAGCGAGTCAGTATTTGGCGAGGAGGAGGCGCGAGTGTCACTGCGTCAACTAGCAGCACTGGGCGTGCGGCTGGCACTCGATGAATTTGGCAGCGGCTATTCCTCGCTCAATTATCTGCGGCAGTATCCAGTGCACGCGATCAAGATCGATCGCAAGTTCATGCGGGAAGTGCCCGAGAGTCTGCAAGCCGCCACGCTTGCCGCCACGATCATTCACATGGCGCATGCGCTCGACAAGCAAGTGATTGCCGAAGGCGTTGAAACGCTCGAGCAACTCGATTTTCTGCGCGAACGCGGTTGCGACATTGCACAGGGCTTCGTGCTCGCACGACCCTCGACAGTCGCCGAAGTCAGTGATTTGCTCGCTGCGCGCCGACCCGCTGAACCTTGGCTGCAGAGCGCCGCTGGCTGATTCTTGCATGCATTTGACAGAATGAAATTTTTGACAGAATGAAATTCGTTGCATTGCACTTTGTATATCAATGTGACTCTCATCTAATAGTTTGGCCTTGACGCGCTGTCTCAAAGTGTCACACTCGGTCGCGTGACTTAAGAGCAAACCTGTCGCAAGACAGGGACGCAAAGCCACCGGTCCCGGACTCGTGAAGGGATAGCGGGGTTGCCACAAGCCGCAGATTGCGCACAAGGTGCGCGTATTGGGCCCCGTGTCTTCCTCGCTGCATGTCTTCCGGACGCCGCAGTCCCATTCGAGAGACAGGGGAACAGCGTATGCAGCAGGCCACAGCAGCCAACAATCCAAACTCCTCGGCACCGAGCGGCAACTCGATGCCGCCAGACACATTGCGAAATCTGTTCGTCATCAATCTCTGCGGCTCGACTACGCCGGTGGCGCTCACGCCACCCGATCATGCCGGGCTCAAGCGTTTCACCTTTTTTGTTTCGCGTCGGCGCGAGGAAGGTCGTGAACGCTTTCGTCTGCACATGGGGTATTTCGAAAGCCAGGAAGAGGCCGAGAAACTGCTGGACATCGTGCGCGAAATTTATCCGGGCGCCTGGGCTGGGCTGTCGCCGGGTCTGCGCCTGCGTGCGAAGGCTCAAGCGGATGCTAAAGCCGAAGCCGCCGCCGAAGCCGCTGCTGAAGCCGCAACGCAGAGCCCGGCCAACAATACGCCCCTGGAGCCGGTGGCTGCAGCCGCGGCGCCCATAGCAGCATCGACGCCGCTCGCGGAGCCGGCACTGGCGCTGATGCCGGACGAAGGACGTCGAGTGTCCGCATTGCCAGCCGCTGCGCGCGAAAGTGAAGCCGCAGCGCTCGCGCTCAGCAACGTGCGCGCCGCGATCGCCGCGCTCGATGACACCAATGCCAGCGCCCCGACTCTGGCGCCGCTGCCGGAACTCAAGGCGCCCGCAGCCAGTGAAGCGGCGCGTGAACTCAGCGATTCCGCGGCGCTCAGCGTGCTCGAGAGCAATGCCGATGCGGCGGGCGCTACGACTGTAAACCAGCCGCGATTACCAGCAATCGACAAGGCTGCAGCCCCGCAATCTGCCGAGACCGCCGTACCCCAGGCGTCGGCCGGTGCGCGGCCGCGCGGTGAAAAGACCGCTTACGCCGTGCAGCTATTGTGGTCGGTGCAACCCATCGACATTGCGCAGATACCGCAGCTCGCGATCTTCAGCGCCTATACGCTCTACGGTGCGGAAGGCAATCGCGATGGGCGTCGCTGGTATGGCGTGCGCCTCGGCTTCTTTACCGACGCGGTTTCGGCGAAGCAGGTGGCACACTACGTGCGCTCGGATTTCTCGACGGTCTCGGTGGTGCCGGTCACGGTGCGCGAATGCGAGCGTGCCAAGCTCGCCTCCACACGGCCGGATGCGACGCCGGTCGCCGCAGCGGCGCCGGCCGCTGCTCCCGCGCAAGAGGCCAAGCCGGTGACGTCCGGATTCGAATTCATCGAGGATAAGCCGCCGCCGCCGGTCGCGCGCCCTGCGGGAGCTGGCGATGAATCGGTCATGCGGCCCGCTCGCGGCGCGCCGGGCAAGCGGGCCAAGCTGCGCGCAGGCCGACAGGTCAATGGCCGAGCCAAGAGCAAACCCATGACGCTCGAGGAAACGCTGGAGATTCTTGGTGCCGGAAAGCTCGAGATGGACGACGGCCGCCGTGCATTGATCAATGACAGTGCGCCGCGCGCGCCCTCGCCGGAGCCGGCCAAGGGAAAGCCCTCGCGCTTTGGTCGCCTGTTAGAGCGTCTGTCCGAGCGGCTCGGCTGAGAGCCCGGTCGTAAGGGCTCACTGGTTCGGCATCGCTGGCGCGCTATGGCTCGCGTCGTAGGCCTGGATGTCCGGCGTGTCGATGTTCTCCGCCTTCCACACCATGGCGCGATGGATGCGATTCCAGCCGCTCGGGTGATCAAAAAAAATGAATTCCTCGATCGGACCGGGGCGCATCTTGCGGTACTCGGATAGCTGCAACGCCGCCTGCGCGAAGCCGTCGGGCTCACGCGCGGCATTGAGCCCAAAGGCGTCCGCCTCCGCCTCCATGCTGCGCGTGATGCTGTGCTGCACCGGCGTCAATACGAAGCCATAGACGCTGAATAGCGCAATCAGCAGCGGCAGGCCGGCCTCATCGCTGACATCGCGCAGCCCCCAGCGCGGCCCAAAGCGGGCCTGAATGCCGCGCTGGGCCCAGGCCAGAAAGGCGAAGCCGATGACGATGATGAGCCCGAAGTACACGATGCCCTGGTAGATGTGGTTCATCACGTAGTGACCCATCTCGTGGCCGAGTACGGCTTTGATTTCCTCGGGCGAAGCGCGGTGCATGAGGTTGTCGTTGAGGCTGATTTGCGCGCTGCCAAATAGACCGCTGACATGCGCGCTCACCCTCGTGGTCTGCTTGGAGGCGTCGAACTCGTAAACCTGCTTGGCCGGAATGGCGTTGGCGCGCGCGAGCGATAGGATCTGCTGCTTGAGCGGGCTGTCGGGCAACGGATAGAACTTGTTGAATACGGGCTCGAGATAGGTCGGACTCAGGGTCGCCTGAAACACCAGCAGCGCCAGCAGCACCATGGCGCCCCATAGCCACCAGGTTTGACGCGCTCGGCGGATGACGGCGTAGATCGCGACGACAGCCACGGTACCGAAGATGATCGCGAGCAGCAGTGCCTTGAGCTGATCACCGAACCAGCCGCCCAGTTGTTGATTGGACATGCCGTATTGGTGCTCGCGGAAGTAGCCCTCATAGGCCGCCCAGGGCAGCGTCAGGATCGCGGTCAGCACGATGTATTGGATCGCGTAGAGGGCGCTCTGCAGAGCGCGCCAGCGCGCCCATCGCTGCGCCCAGTCTCGCATGCGCACCGAGAGCCGCGTGCCCAGCAGCAGCCACGCCACGAGCAGCGCGACCATGAAATCCCACAGTACCAGCCAGTAGCCGCCTTCGAAATAGGCGTCGGACCGGGCTCGGGCCTGCGGCGAGAGGGTTGCCAGGTAGGCCGCCGTGGCCGTGTCGGCATCGAAGTGTGTGCTGGCCGCGCTCGCGGCCGGATTTGCGCTGCTGGGCGCATCCGCGGCCAGCACTGGCATCTCTGCCAGACCTAAGCTTATGGCGAGCAGCACGGCCAGCTGCGCGCGAGCGCGCGATCGCATCGGGACACCTCCGCTGTGCCGACCAGGCCAGCGGCGGCCCCGTCGTCGGGCGATTAGAACATCCGCGCGAACAGCCAGTACAGCGAACCGGACAGAAGGATCGCCGCGGGCAGCGTCAGTACCCAGGCCAGCAGCAGGTTGCGCACGGTCGCCCTCTGCAAACCCGATCCACTGGCGGCCATCGTACCGGCAACGCCCGAGGACAGCACATGGGTCGTGGACACAGGCAAGCCAAAGCTATCGGCAGCTGCGATCGTGAGCATGGCCACGATTTCGGCCGAAGCGCCCTGCGCATAGGTCATGTGCGTCTTGCCGATCTTCTCGCCGACGGTCACGACGATGCGCTTCCAGCCCACCATCGTTCCGAGCCCCAAGGCGATCGCCACGGCGACCTTCACCCACAGCGGAATGAATTTGGTGGCCGCGTCGATCTGCTTTTTGAATGTCTTGAGATTGCTCGCCGCGGTCGCGTCGAGCGTCACGTTATGGTCCTTCTGAATCAGCCGGATGGCTTCCGATGCGAGGTACATGTCATTGCGGACGTTGGGCACTGCCGCTGCCGGCATTTGCGCGAGCGAGTCGTGGGTGTTTTTGACTTGCGCACCAATGCTGCCGCTCATGTCAGCCAGGGCCGCCAGCACATCAGGCTGGAACTGCCGCGTACGCACGTAGTCCGACAGGGTCGCGCGCGACTGCGCCACGGGCGCGGTCAGCGCCCGGCCCGACAGATTCTTGGCCAGCGACTGCTGAGTGGCTTGGGCTGCCACCACGAATTGGCCTACCTGCTCGGCGGGCATGGCGCGATTCAACGCATACGCCAGCGGCACGGTACCGACCAGAATCAGCATGATCAGGCCCATGCCCTTCTGCCCGTCATTGGAGCCGTGGGCGAACGACACGCCGGTACAGGTGAGCACCAGTATGCCTCGAATCCACCACGGCGGCGGCGCGTTGCTTTTCGGCGCATCGAACAGTTGCCGGTTCTTGATCACGATGCGCAACACCCACAGCAGTAACCCCGCGGCCGCAAAACCCACCAGTGGCGAGAGCAGCAGGGATTCGCCGATCTTGGTGACTTGCGACCAATCGACGCCGCTGGTGCCATTGCGACCGTGCATGAGGGCGTTGGCCACGCCCACGCCGACGATGGAGCCGACCAGTGTGTGCGAGGAAGAGGCCGGCAAGCCCAGCGACCAGGTGCCCAGGTTCCAGAGGATGGCTGCGATCAACAACGCAAATACCATCGCGAAGCCGGCACTCGAGCCGACTTGCAGGATCAGTTCGACCGGCAGCAGCGAGATGATGCCGAAGGCCACGGCGCCGCTCGATACCAGTACGCCCGCAAAGTTGAAAAAGCCGGACCACAGCACGGCAACGTGCGGTGGCAGGGAATGGGTGTAGATCACGGTCGCCACGGCATTGGCGGTGTCGTGAAAGCCGTTGACGAACTCGAAGCCCAACGCGATCAAAAGCGCTACGCCCAAAAGCAGGAACGGCGCATACGTGGTCATGCTGACGCCCGCCGCGCTGACATCGCGCATGAGGCTATAGGCGGTGTACAGCAGCCCGGTCGCCAGCAGTCCAACGAAAATGACGGCCGTGGCTGGCCCGGGCTTGTAGTCCAGGCGAGGACCGACCGGGGAGTGAGTGGCCTGCATGGTCGCTGCGTTGGTGTTCATAGCTTTTTCTCCGGCGACTGGCCGGCTAAGGTATTACGAACACATTTCAGTTTTGTGTCTCAGGCCCGAATTGGGACAGGCGCCGCAGCGCCAGCGATCACGGTCGTGGTAAGGCCGGCGG
>OBLU010000182.1_pt1 | contig 59738 bp, 51 predicted proteins | sample 1518681 | NCBI WGS metagenome assembly OBLU01 (sample SAMEA3539304, study PRJEB22396) | soil metagenome | biome: tundra; feature: field; material: soil | place: USA | collected 2010-05 | depth 0.15 m | reverse complement strand
CTGCCCGAAAAACCCTCGAGCATTCGGAATGCAGGACTCCCTCGGCCACCAAATCGTCGATTGTGCCTGCGTATTGAAAGGACGGGTTGAGTTGGATCAGCGGGTCCGGCCAGAGGCGGCCTTGATCGAGACAGGAGGTGACAAGCGCATCGACGCGCTCGTCTCGAATTCTGATGAAGCTTCGGATATAGGAGGAATAATCACTGATCAATCGCTCGCGAAGTTCGAATACGTTCATGTCGTCGCCTAAGTCCCTGTCTTTTCTTGCTTGGGCCGCGCGTGCCGCATGCACGCTGAGCCGACGGTAACACGCGTCGATCACCGCGTGGACGGACCTTTGCACAATGCTGCAGCGGCCCGCTGTTGCTCTCGCTGTACGAGAACAACCATTCTATTCCTCAGCGACTTGCCAAGTCTGCACGGTCCCGCTGCGACCAATCGTCAGCGGCACCCTCGACGATGCTCGCACCCGGGGACGGCAATACAACGGCCAGCACACTGGATCCGTGCGATGGCTCCGGTCGTGCCCCTTTCGCCTGTCGGGCGGCGAACAATCAGTGGGCTCACCTGGACTACCTTTGCCAATCCGCCAAATGCGCCGCGCTACAGACGGTCGGTGGCCCAGTCGAAAACGCGGCCAAGTACCCCGACGATTTCACCGCCTCTACGTGGGACAAGAACGCCGGTTCCTGCGTGGCCCGCGACGGGTGCCGCGCCGTGTTATAGTTCCCACAGCACTAGCCCACGCTTTTGCTGGAGGTTCACTATGGGGAGTGGTGGTCCTTACGGAGGACAAGATCCGTCGAGCAGGGCGACGAGGTCTGAGGATGCCCGTTCTCTCGAACGAACATCGATGTTCGACAATGTCGAAAGGCTGAAAGCCGAACTCGACGATTACAAGAAGGTCTACGAAATCGCTGTGCAGCTCATCGGGACCCTTCCTCCTCAGCAGAGACGGAAGGGGCAATTCTATCACTCGTACCTCTCCGAGAAGGGGTTCCCGAATGTCCGAGAGTTTGTTCAGCTACTCTTGGCAATCCCATCGGAAGAATGACTTCGCTCCTGGAGCGCTATTCCAATCCAGATCACATCTTGCGGACCATTCGGGAAAGTGCGGCGCACACACCTGCGCGGATGCGACAAACCAGCAGCGAAGGCCGATCTATGTTTGGCTCTTGAAATCTCACTGCGCCGGCGCAAGCTCCAAAGAATCGGCACGCCAAAACAGGTCCAATGAACGTATCCGCCAATATCGAATCCGATATTAACCGTCGATCCACCCAATAGAGCGCGCACTACGCTCCCTGCGCCCACTGGGACGATCCGGACTGTTCCAGGGCGTGAATCGGATACTCAACTCAGACGCTTCCTGCCGTCACGAAGGCGGCATTTTCCGGGGCAGACCGCTCGATCAAAAGAACGTCGGAAGCGCGTCTTCCACCAAATCAGACTCCACCATCCGATAGCGTATATAATATTACCAGTTGGCTTGGCATCGGATCTATGGCGCTTATGACCGATTTTCGTCGGCGATGGTGGAATGGGCTTCAAGCGCGATGGCAATACACTGTGGCGCGGAACGCTCAACTGTCGCACTATCCCGTTAGCCTCACCGTCTGTCCGGGAAATATCTGTAACCTCCGCTGCGCACTTTGCCCCACTGGCTCGAACATGCAGGAACGGTCGCGAGGATACATGACCTTCGACTGTTTCCGGAGACTTATCGACGAGTGTGGCCCATTTCTCTACACGCTCGACCTGTTCAATTGGGGAGAGCCTCTTCTCAACCACAGCATTTTCGAGATGATTCAATACGCAAAACGGTATCGGATCCGGGTTGTCATCAGCAGCAATCTGCATTCCTGTGACGCGCAGACATGCGATCGGCTCGTGTCTTCCGGGCTCGATGTACTCATCGTCTCGCTCCACGGTGCCAGCACGACATCTGTCGCGAGCTACCAAGAAGGTGCACACATGGCGACAGTATTGCAGAACATACAACTTATCCACGAGACGAAACAGCGGTTGCATTCTTCCACACCAGCCGTGTATTGGCGCTATATCGTTACAAAGTACAACGAGGAAGAGCTCAACGTGGCGAGGCTGACCTCGAATGAGCTTGGAGTAGATGTTATGCAGTTCGCCCCCGTTCGCTGCCACATGGGATACGAACTTCTACTAACACCCACTCAACAATATGCCAACGTCAAAGACTGGCTCCCGCTTAAGGAATCTCTTTCGATGTACGACTATACTACACAGGCCCGTAAAGACATACCGAAGGTCTGCCGGTGGCTATGGACCCGCTCAGTGATTAACTGGAACGGCTCTGTTTCGCCATGCTGCGGAGTATGGCACGAGCACTTTGATTTTGGAAACATAAACAACACTACCTTTTTCGCCGTCTGGAATAACCAACGCTACCAGGAGGCACGAAGGATGTTCCGGGTCCCTAATACGACAGCCACGCCCAATCTCATATGCCAAATATGTCGCCGGAATGCTGCAATCCTAGCCTAATACTGACATCGTTCGGTTGCGGAGCGGCCGGCTCCACCGCCGCGCTGCGCCGCGCTCGTCCGGCCGCCCTCCGAACTGAGACAACCCTATGAAGAAGCACCCCACGGTGAAGTCGCCACAGAGCATTCAAGCCAAAGCAGCTGAAGTGCGATTCCGCCGGGATCTTTGCCGATACAGGGTTGAAGGAGAGTCTCTGTTTCAGGACGAATACAATCGTGACCAAATGGTCACCATCTTCCGTCGACGGATGGCTCAGACGGTGAGTGATATCGGGTCGCTGCCTGAAGTTCACTCGGTTCAGTATTGCCTTGAGGTGGGAGCAGAGTGCTGTCAAAGGGCGGCGGCCGTCCAGCAAGAGCTTGGCGTCAAATCTTACGCATGTGACATTTCGCTGGAATCGCTGAGCGCAATCGCAAACTACGCCTCGCTTTTGCGCGTCGAATCTTTCCCCGAAAGAGTATGCTGTGACCTTGAGGTCCTTCCCTTCCCGACTGCAGCCTTCGATCTAGTGTTTTCATATGAGACAATGCACCATTTCATCGACCCTCGCCCAATCTTTTCTGAAATCCGCCGAGTAACTCGCAAAACTTATGTGGGCGTGGAGGAACCCACAAAGCGGCGATTGCGTCTGGGACTCGGACAGAAGCGACTGTCTATGTACCACCCCGCGGAACTCGCGAAGAGTGACTTGCGCAAGTTCATCGAAGAAATACTGTGGGATCGTCGCTGCAATGAAGTGGAATACGGCGTGATCGAGAATGAGGGAATTGCGTTTGAAGAATGGAAACAGGCACTCGAAGAGTGGTTTGACTGTGAGTGGTTCTGGGGGCGCTGTATCAACTCTGGCGAAACACTGTCGTTTACCGCGCTGCAGTCGCTTCGTTGGCTTGCGACGGCGTTCCTGGGCGGCACGATCATCAGTTGGATTGCCCGCGTGCCAACGGGAGAGCGATCTGTAATCCGACCCGCAGTCATCTGTCCAGACTGTCTGCAGCGGGAGAACCTGGAATCTCCGCTAAACGACGCTGGTACTCAACTTCACTGCACCGTTTGCAGGCAGAGGTATCCCATTGTGAACGGCGTGTCGGTTCTTCTTCCTTCGGCACTGCGCGAACGTTTATACCCCAACATCTAGAGTCGCTTCAATGCTGCTGAGCATAATCACCCTTACGTACAACCGCAGAGATTACATCCGGACACTGCACCGATCTCTGTGCAACACGACCGTTGGCCTGGACTTTGAGTGGCTAATTGGCGATAGCGGTGAGGATGATACTTGTGAGGTCGTCACCCAATTCGGCGATTCGAGGCTCAGAACATTCAGGGTGCCGAATTCCGGTTTCGCCTTCGGTCAGAACGAGCTTTCTAAACACGCACGCGGCGACTTGCTACTCTTTTTAAACAATGATACGGTGCTTCTCCCCGGCTGGTGGGGGCCGATGATCGAGACTGCCCACCAATTTGGCCGGTCAGTCGTCGGACCGCGGATCTTGGAAGAGGATGGGACGCTGCAAAGTCTTGGCATGGGGTTCGACCCGGCCCGTGAAGAGGTAACGTACAATCTTTTGGCTGAGGACTTCGAACGCTGGCCTGCATGTCTTGAAGGAGTATATCGGGTTGCCGCTCTCACCGGGGCTTGCATGCTAGTACAGCGCTCATTGTATGCAGAACTCAACGGTTTCGATGAGACCTACGCCGGCGGATACTATGAGGACACTGATTTTTGCTTGCGAGCACTGGCTGTCGGAGCCAACGTCCTAGTTTCCGGGAGAAGCGCTATTATCCACATAGGTAAAGGAACGCTCGCAATATCCAAGGCGTATTGGGGGCACATCGCTCGAAACCGTGACTTGTTTCGAACACGTTGGGGCATCGCCATTCGGAGGCTCTCAACTGTGAAGCCCCTGCCGGCCACTCCCATTTTCCCAACAGGCCGAGTTGCGGTCCTGGATCGGTGGCTTTCCACGCTGGGCGGAGGAGAGTACGAACTGCTCATTGCCGCGTTGATACTGGCCCGCCATTGCGAATCAGTCGGGATCTTCTATGGCGCCGGCTCCAATGGGACGCTCCAGGCACAGTTTGCGGTCCGCTTTAATATCGCCCTGCCAGGTAATGTCTTCCTGAGAACGCTGGATGAGTTTGACGCGGGCCAGTATGATATCATTTGGGACCAAAACTATTATGACCTACAAACTAACTATCACGCTCCAAGGCGGTGGCATTTCAAGCGCGTGATGTTTGGTCCTCCTCAGCGGGTGCCCGCAGAAGGACCGACATTTCTCGTCAATTCTTTTTATACACGCTCGTGCCTGCCGAAACTACCTAACAGCTACATCCTGTATCCGCCGGTCCCACTCTTGTCAACGTTCAGGTCGATTCACGGCGACCTCGCTTCCAAGGAGGCCTTGGTTTTATCAGTTGGGCGATTCGCAAATCGTATGGATCACCTAAACTGGAAGAACCAGCCGGCATTAATTGAAGCCTTCGCTTCTCTTCCAGCCGAACTTCGCCACACCTATGAGTTGGTGATCATCGGACACGTGGAGGATCCAGAGTTCTTCGAGAGGTGTCGTTCGTCGGCTGAACAACTAACCGGACATTGTCGCATTCGCATCATCGGTAATGCAACTCGAGCGATGCTGGAGAGCTACTACAAGCGAAGCAAAGTCTTCGTCACGTGCTGCGGATATCAAGGCAGTACGTTAGCTAACGCTGAACACTTTGGAATCGCGCTGGCGGAGGCGATGTCAGCAGGATGTATCTGTCTCGCGCATTCTTCTGGAGGTCATGCGGAACTTCTGCGACAGGGCATCAGCGGTTTCCTATGGAGCAGCCTTGACGAGTTGCGAAAGTTGCTAATTGAAGTGACGATCGGCAGCGCTACCGCCGGCGACCAGTCCCGCATTGGCCTACAGGCGTTCTACCGGTCTCTTCAGTTTTCGAGAGCGTTCTTTGAGATGGAGATTGAATCGCTTTTGCTACACGCGATTGAATCTGCCGGTCTGGCTAGTCGTCGAGCATGATGCGGTATTTCTGTAATATCTGCGGAAGATCCGTAGCGGCGTTTGCGCAATCGGCGGAAGGCAAGGATCGATGTCCCTGTTGTCGCAGTGTTGGCCGTCATCGGGCTGTTGCTGCTTTGATCATGGGATGCGCGAGGTCTCGTACTGAGCTTCAGTGTCTCGAGATTGGCGGCAATGGCCAGTTTTTTCGAAAGATGGTGTCTCGGTTAACTTCTGTCGACCTAAACGGGCCGGGTGTCGATGCACTGAGCAGCGTCGAGAATCTATGCTTCAGCTCCGAGTCCTTCGATATCGTTTTGTCGCTTGACATGCTTGAACACGTGGTCCACGATGTCGCTGCGATTTCTGAAATGTCGCGGGTATTGCGTTCAGGCGGCATGATGCTTGTCACCGCGTCTTGCTGGGGAGAGAAGGGTCCTACCAAGACTCCTGAGGAGGCTGGGTGCGCCCCCTTCCATATTGGTATGAGTGGCAAGTGGGATTGTCGCTGCTATCGGTACTACACCGAGGACAGTCTGTGTGACATGCTGCACTCAGCCGGTCTGCGGTGCCGAGTTGCGAAAGTATCGGATGGTCTTCTTGGCATTTTGGAGATCAACGTGATCGTATGCACTAAATGACCGTTAAGTTTTGGCACGTTTCCGCGGGGGGTGCGAGTCGGGTCGGAATGGTTCCAACTCCGTTGTGCGCACCGTTGTCAACCTGTCAACCGTGTAGGCGTGTAGGAGACTGTCGGTGGTCACGGTACTGAGAATAGCGCCATGGGCTTTCCGGCTTTCCCCGATGTTGTTTCGAATCTGACGTGGTGCAGTCGTCGACCAGACACAGAAGATGGGCGAGCTCGTCCGGTCGGCCGCTGATTCCTGCCGAGGTCTTGCGGTGTCCGGGAATGGTGGATCTGGAGAGAAGGTGAAGCTGAACAATAGGGGTGCTGGACAGCACGGCGAGGGTTCTGAAGTTCGCAGCCGCCATCAGAACCCGACCGCCATCCTGATTGCTCGACGGAGTTCAGATTGCGGGGGAAGTCCGAAAGGGCGACCTCCTAAGCATGGCTCGGGCGAGAAGCCGCCTGCCTCAACCACAATAGAACGTTCCTGCGATCCCGCTATTCCGGGTTCTTGATGAAAGCAGCGAGAGCGACTGCCTGAGCCGTTCGGTCGGATTCCGAGGAGCTGAATCGACAGGAGGCCGCAAGCACTGCAGCGGCAACGGTCGATATCGGTACCTACTGAGACGTGCTAGTCTGAATCTGTCCTTCGCATCACAAGGTTCAGAAATGCCAAAACCGCAAATGGCACAACTGGCGTATACCCTGCTCACCCATGTCGAGATGTCCGCCGACTGGGCTGCCGTGCCGGGGGTGGCTGGAGCGGAGCCGTTGCAATCTGGAGCGTTTCACCTACCTGAGTGCGGCCCAATGGAGCCTCATCGATTAGGACCCGGTTTTCTGGAGCGCCTCGCAACACATCTCTCTGCACTTGGAAAGAATGGTTTGGTTGTGCTGGGAAGCGGAAACGCCGTCCCAGCACCGACCAGACAAACTCTTATCGATCGCCTGAAGGAATTGGGTGGGCATTTGTCCATCATCGATGGCGTCGAACGAGATTGTAGATTTTCCCAATTACGGACCCTTACCCAAGGCATACCCTACACTTCCAGGTCATGGGTGCTTGGCATTGGAGGCGGCAGCACCATCGATGCTGCAAAAGTCTTGGCTTTGCACTCCGGTGATACCGGATTGCTCGGCTGCAGTACGTCTTTCGAGGACCTGCAAGAATCAGCCTCACACGCCTCTCTGCTTCCGGTCGTAGCTGTTCCGACATGCCTCGGTTCTGGATCTGAAGTTAGCGCGCTCGTAGATATGTTGATTGACAGCAGACACGTGAAAGTACCGCTGACGTCAAGGATGCTCGCTCCACGCTTGGCCCTTGTGGATGCTCGCACTTGTGCGACCGCACCTCCCAGCGTTCAGGCTGCGGCCACTGTCGACGCCTTTTGTCATTGTATTGACCCCTACCTAAGCACATACCCTCTCCGGACTATCCACGAGAACATTACCATCGCACTCTGCCGCCAGCTTGTGGCCACCGCGGCTCGCATCTCGGGGCATCTGTCATCTCTCTCAGATTTCGTCGAGCTCGGCTGGCTGAGTCATCTCGCTGTGAGCCCAGGCCTGGGTAGGGCAACAACGCCTTCGGTCTTGCACCGAATAGAGCACGTATTTTCGCCCTTCATCGGTTGTGCGCATGGGGACGGGCTGGCCGCGCTCTTGCCCGCATTCGTGGAGGAAGTAGATCAGTCGGATAGTGACCAACGCCTCACAATCCTTGATGCCTTCCGCGAGATCTTTTCGGAAACAGCAACGCCGGTAAACCTCCTGAGAAAATGGCTCTCGACACTACCCCTGCGGCGACTCGACTACAGCCTGTCCTCTTATGACGTAAATAGGCTAACTGACGCTGTTTTAGAGTGCTTTGGCACGGATGGGTATCTGCCAGGAAATGGTGGGTTTGGACAGGAGCGTATCAGGTCTCTTTTGCGCCGGTCCCAGACTCAATACGCCAGCGGCGGGCCGTCGGAGGCGCTTCAAGGCACTGCGTCGATGAGGCCGTCGAAGCCGAGCTCGATGCGGGTGTTCGGCGCCGCGATCGATGGTGACTGGGATGTGATCATACTCACGCCTATTCAGCGAGCCTTTCAACTGATTTGCAGCCGCCTCGACGCTCCGCCAACTAAGTCTGGTTGGGTGTGCTCCGCATGTACGACTCGATTTGGCTTTCGATGTCTCATTCTTAGGCCCTCCGTGGGCGCCACTGCCGCATTGGATGCCTTGAGCTTCGCGTGGGCTGCGGGAGCTCGAGCACGGACTGTTGCTTTTCTGGGGTTTGCTGGCTCCTTACGAACTGACTGGCCTATCGGAACCCGCGCTTTTCCCAGTTGCATACATCTCAGGAACACACTTCCGTCCCTGTCGGCCAGTATCACATCGTTATATGAACAACCGGAGGACGCGAATCGCACGAGCTTCTTCCGTGCCCGTGATTGGGTGTTCGGCACGTCCAGCTCGGTCTTATGCCTTTCCGATGAAACGCCCGCCTTGTTAGAAGCATGGCACAACGTGGGAATTGATCTCATAGACTTGGAAGTGTCAACTGTTGCGGCTTGGTGTAACAGCCACAAGGTGAAATGTCTTCCCTTCTTGGTCGTTTCTGACCACCCCCGAACGGATCAACCACTATGGTGCAAAGAATCACTTGGAGATACTGTCGACAGCTCGCTTCAACAATCGGTAACTGATGCGCTGGCGTGGCTGATGCCGCCACAATCAGAACCTTACACAACGGGAGAGAGTGATGCCTAATCCTCGGGGGGCGTGGACGCCATCAACGATAATCATCGATGAATCGATCGCGGAACATGCTACTACGCACGAGATATGTTCGCGGTGCGCTGGCGCAACAACCTATTTATCTCGTCTGAGCAGTACCGAATCGGATGAGGACCTGTTGCGCCGCGTGGTCTGCGCAGTCCCGATGGATCAGGGTGCGCTCTCACGTCTTGCACGCTCCACTTTGCTGCTGTATAGTAGCGGGGACATCTGTCACCAGATGGCGGCCGGTAGCGTGGCGTCCAGGAGGTGCTTTAATTTCTTGAAGCTGACCCCATACGCGGGGGTATGTCGTGCTGAGTGTAGTTACTGTTGGTTCAAGGATCCCGTGCTGATTCCAAAGATCAATGTAACGTTTTTCGACCACCTTCCTGTCCTACTAAGGCGCTTCTCTCGCGAGACGAATCTGCCAATGGTCTTTACGTTTACTCATTACAAGACCGATTGCTTTTCGATCGAGCATTTGACGGGGTTTGTTCACCGATTAGTTGAGGTGTTTGAGCGTGAAACGCAGTTTCACGTTCAGTTTCTGACGAAGCTTGATAACGTAGACGCATTGCTCCTCCGACCGCCCACGCGCGGGTCAATAGTATGCTTTTCTGTCAATGCTGTGTCGGTAGCGCGAGACATTGAACTGGGCACCAGCTCGGTCGAACAGCGGCTACAGGCAGCAGGTAATCTGGCGAAGTGTGGGGTGCCAGTTCTTCTGAGGATAGACCCTCTGTTGGCGTTTGGAGGCTGGGAAGAGCAGTATCGTGAGCTAGTAGGCCTTATTCTTCAACACGTCACTCCGTTGCATATAACGCTCGGAACTCCCCGATACCAAGACGATGATGAACTTGCAAGAATGGTCTCCACGACGAGGAGCAACAAGGCGGCGCAGATAATGAAGAAGCAGGCGGCATTGATGGGGCACCACAAACCAGGGTCGCCAGAACGCCCGGGGCCTACCGGCTTTCAGTACTACTTCAAGAACATGCCGATATCGTATCCGCGGGGGCTTCGGGCTGCACTTTATCGGAATGTTATCGAGCACTGCTGGAAGTTAGACCCGTCGATACCAATCGGGCTGTGCGAGGAACCGGTGGACGTTTGGGATGATTGCGGTCTGTCTTGGTGCGGCGACTCCACCAGGGACTGTTCCTGTGGCTTTGTTCCGCAGAATGCTCGATCGTCCGAGGATGAGTCTATCAGGAAATGAGCCGATGGACGCAATCCCCAATGTAGTGGTTCTCGGCCGTGGAGCTGTTGGGACACTGATCGCGGTCCTCTTAGCCAAGGCAGGGGTCGATGTGATCAGATTGTCTTCGCGGCCGGGGAGTGGCGTTGTTGTTTTGCAGACCGGGAACGAACTGCGGTCCGCTCAGGTGCATGAGATGCGTGGACTTTCTGTCCTCGCGTCCACCAGTGTGGCCTGCGTGATTGTGGCTTTGAAAGTCCCTCAACTCGTCCATTTGTTGCCGATGGTGGTTCAACATTGTCGGCCGGGTCTTCCTGTGATACTGCCCCAGAACGGATTGCTGAAGTGGTCCTTCCCTGCCTTCTCGAATGTGCCGATCCACCACGTGATCGCGGATGTATCGGTGGGATTGGAGCGCCCAGGCCACGCAGTTCTACACTCAATGGGTGGCTTCCTTTCCCACGTGAGCCTTCTGGACGGCATGTCAAGAGATCTCGCTATCCCCATGCAATCGCTCGGCTTTCGCGGTGTATCTGCTCACGAATTCTGGGTAGCGCAGCGGGTGAAGTTTCTGAGGTCGACTACAGGTGCGCGAATGGCAGTCGAAAATCTCAGCATTGGCCAGGCCTTCGCATCGGAGCGAGTGCGTATGGACTTGGCGGCGATAGTCAAAGAAGGCACTCACGTCCTGGTCGCCGCAATGTCCGACTGCAAGCTTTCGAGGGATTTGAGTGACGCGGCAAGCCGATTGATCAGCCCCGTGCGTGACGGACTTCCTGCCGCCCGCGACCATGCGCCTCTCGATCAGGCATTCACGTCGCTGCATCGGGATTTGTTAAGGCATCGGTATCCCACTGAAGTGCAATGGCTTAATGGCTACATTTCAGATCTTGGCCGTAAACTCTGTATTCCGACTCCACTGAACGACTGTCTCCTCGAAATCGTACAGCGAATGGAGGAACTGGGGCAAACGCCGTTTGACGTTGCGGGAGACAACAGTATCGGTTCCCGCATGAAACAGGTATTTGCCGCTCATCACGCCCAAAGGCTGGCCGACGCAACATCTGTATGATTATAAACACTGGTGCGCCAGCCTTCGGACCGACTTTCAGCGCGCCCACCTGGGACCTGTTCATCCTCATCTCGGCGACTCCTGTCTCTAGGACGCCTTCAGGATGCTGAGGAGGCAATCGTGCAACTAACTCGAGGTAAGCGTAAGATGACCACTCTCGGAGGAACTGGGACCGGTGCACCGCTCATCAGCATCCTCCTGCCAATATTCGACACGGACCAGGCTCAAGCGGATTGCACGATGGAAGTCGTTGCGAGACTTGGCACAGCTCTCCGCGACTGTTCCGCGGAGATCCTTGTCATCGATGACTGTTCCCCGGACACCTCAGTTTCAGCGTCCCTAGAACCGTCGGAGCGTGTAAGGTTATTCCGGTCCAACACCCGCGGAGGCCTGGTACGATCCTTGAATTTGGGTGCAGAACACGCTCACGGATCGCTCCTAACGTACTGTCACAGCGATTGCTTCGTTCATCGCGATTGTTTCATTCCCATTATTGCTGCGTTCCGATCCATGGACGTCGGGATGACAGTCTCAGAATTGTGGCTCAAGGACGGCACGATCCAGCAGTCTGGAGGCTGGATCGGTCCAGACTACCGGTTGAGCTGGTGCCGCAACGTCTACGACCATTCCGTCGACATCCACTGGGGCGACTTTTGGACCGTGCGAACTGCACTTTTCAAAGAGATGGGCCATTTACCGACAGAATATGGTTTGGGCTACTGGGAGTGCGTAGAGCTCGGAACCTATGTCCGCATGGCCGGTCACCGAGTAGTGACCTCGCCCGGGTCGCGAGTGACACATTTAAAGAGCCAAACGTTTCATCGCGCCCTTTCCCCCGCAGAGCGCGACACGCTATTCGAACGCAATCGCTCCATCTTCGCGCAACGCTGGCAACGCTTCGGTGAGCGCATCTGGGCGGGTGCACCACGATCTACCGACAAATCAGAGTGGCGCTGATTTAGCGGCACCCGACAGCCCTATTGATAAGGACATCATCAACATGAACCAGGACCAAACCCAGACATTTTTCAGATCGCGCCACAGTCACATGTTTCGGGCGCCGCATGCTGTGGCCATGCACAACTCCGTATTCCTGACACAGGTATATGCGACGCCGTCCCTCGTCCCCCTTATCGAGCGCTTTGACACACCTGCCTATTTGCATGATGTCGCGAACTCTTCAGACTCGCCATCCGACGCTTGGGCAGCGCTTCAGACGTTAGTTGAGAACCGTGTCATCGTTACCGACTATTCCGCTGAGGAGGCAGAACTACAAGAGTTAGCTCGAACGATGCGCACTTCTCAGGGAATCCGAACGTTAGACCTCGTGTTGACTTCCAAATGCAATCTGGCATGCGATTACTGCTACGTCAGAGACACTTGGTCTGGTCACCACCCTCGCACGATGAGTCGAAACGACGCCGACCGAGCGATAGACCTGTTTGCGAAACTCGCCCCAAATGATCAGAGTAATCGGGAACTTGTGTTGTTCGGTGGGGAACCCACGATTGTTCCAGAGCTATGTGAACACGCCATAGAGTATTTCGACTCGAAACCGGAATTCACTGGATGCTCGATTCTTCGAGTGTTGGTGACGAATGGCTCTCACAGATTAGCCGACTCCTTTATAGCAACACTCGTAAGACACGATGTGTTCGTGATAGTCTCCCTCGATGGGCCAGTGCTTGTGCACGACCGCGTACGCCACAACGCGACTGGGTGCGGCAGCTACACGGACACTATCGAGACTGTCGAACGGCTTAAGTGCGCCGGCTGTCGCATCGGGATCTGCGTTACCGTTGGGGCACACAACATAGACACCTTTGCCCAGCACGCCATTGATCTCATTAGGGAGATTCAACCGGTCGATCTTGTCACAAATGCCTGTTTGCACGATCTGGATGGTAGCGCTAATCCATGGCGAGTTCCACCGCGAGACTACGTCACTCAACTGGGCTCTCTCATAACGGAACTGCGCTCCAAGGAGTACTTGCCCAGTCAACTTGCTGGCATCCTGAAGCCGTTTGCCCTTCAATCGCCCAGACTGGCCTATTGCCCCGCCAGTGGAAACAAGATTGTAGCTATGCCGAACGGTATGGTCGCCCCGTGCGAGGGATTTGGATTCAAGGGAAAGGAATGTGCGAACCTTCATGACCCGGATGCGTTCCGGTTACTAATGCAACACTGGCGGCTGAATGCCGCGGTGTTCAGAAACGATTGTCTATCCTGCCCGTGCTTAATGACATGTGGGGGCGGCTGCAGCTACGATGCATGGTGCGAGTCCGGATCGATTGATCGCTGTTCCGACTACCATCGCCGATATGCGTGCAGCATGCTTGAATGGCAAATATGGGACCTCTATGACCATATGACGGTGCACCCGTCTTCCCCGTTCTCCATCACCACTCCCACAACATGGGACCGTGCGACTATCCTAAGGGGGCACCACAATGCACACGCGCAACCAAGCTGGCGTTGACACCAATCTCATCGCGCAGGAGTCACAAGAGCCTGGCCGGACACGGACCGCGGGTCTCCGCATCATTGCCTTGATGGCTGTGCACAATGAGAGCGACATGTTGGCCGAGACCCTCAGCCACACTATCAGTCAAGGATTAGACGTGATCGTCTTGGACAACGGATCTACAGACGATTCCGCCGACATCGCGAGGAGCTATCTAGATCGCGGGGTACTTACTGTGCGAACTGTGATCACCGATACTTACTGTTGGGCATACCTGCTCGACACTCTTTGTGAATGGGGGTGGGAGTTCTCTGCCGACTGGTGCGCCTTGGTTGATGCAGACACGCTGCTCGAGGCACCTGAGCCGACCGTCTCGCTTCGCACGGCAATAGAGCAGCAAGCTGCAAGAGGCTTTAACGTAGTTCGGTTTAATAACTTCGAGTTCTGGCCTACCGACCTTGATAGTCCATCGTCCGCTAGCGTCCGACAGCGGTTGACGTACTATACCTTCAACGACAACCGACAAGAAAAATGTTGGCTTCACAAGGCAGGAGTCGGCATTTCGCGAGAAGGCGGCCACGTTGTTGACTTCCCATCGGATATGGAGAAACGACTGTCACCGGATCTATTCACGATGCGCCACTATAAATTTCGTTCCTATGAGCAGGGCGTCAGAAAAGTCTTTAACGAGCGACTTCCTCGCTTTCGAGGAGAGCCGAGCGGTTGGCATACGCAGTACGACTGGCTGTCGCCGGCCCGGGATTGCTTTGTGCGTGATTCCGCGTTGCTGAACAAATACCTTGAGGACGGGCGCTGGGTCCTCCGTCCGGCGTTGAACAGGGACGGGCGTCCCCTGTGAGACTATGAACTCACGAGGCTTGCTCTAAATGGACGACGCCGCTGGAGTTCGTTGCCATGGCTTTGTCGGGTTCTTTCGTTCTCCGACGCCATCAATGACGCAACGCTTGATATTTGGAGACATCTCACGATGCCCTGAAAGACTGTCAGGCACCTACGCCTACGCAACGCCACAGGCTAAACCGGCCTGCCACAGCAACGTCTCGGGCGACGATGCTTCCGGCGGGTTGATGAGGTCCGTTCAGCCATGACGAACCATAATGCCCAAACCATCGCGGAAGTCGATGGCACACTGAAGCCCGAACTCCCAGTGTCGGTCGACATTCTCGTGCCCTCTTATAGGGGAGAAAAATACCTACCTCTTTGTTTGGCGTGCCTAGGGCAAAGCTCTTGGCGTCACTTCCAGGTACACGTCTCCATCGACGGTCCGTGCGCCAACCGGGATCAAATCGAAGACCTGGCCCGTTACTACAATCTGCCAGTGACTCTTGAGGTGACAGGAAGCCATGTCGGCCTCGCTGAAAATAGGCGTCGCCTCCTAAGACGTGGGCATTCAAATACAATACTGTGGATCGATGATGATGTTTTAGTTAGTCCCGACACGTTGGAACGTCTGCTACAATTTGCGCCGCTGCTTGGAAGCGAAGCATGTGCGGTCACTGGTGTCGCGTCCAATCTGCTTGGCTATCCGCGTGTCGCGTGTGGGCTCGGCCTCACCATGTTTCATCGAGATGCACTCCTCGGTGATCTCGCCCTGGACTTCAGCTTCGGTATGAACACCGGAGAGGATTGGTTATGGACCGCCCGTCTTTCGTACAAGTACGGCTTGCCAATCCGTTTTGTACCGGTGTCGATAATGCACCTTGGTGAGGGAAGGCGCCAAAAGAGGTACGGTCGGCATTGGAACTCAGACATGTTCCTGAGCCTGACAAGCAAGGAGTTCTATGAGGCTAATAGGGAAGAGCTGGAGTTGTCTTATCCAGTTTACAACTACCTTGACTACTAGAGGGGCATGCGACGAGGACTTGCGGTAATGCTACCACTGATTCCTTTCCCAACCCATCTTGAGTTACAGACGACATCATATTGCGGTGCGAAATGCACTTTTTGTCCGCATTCTACACTCACCCCTAAGGGGCTAATGGAGGCGCCGTTGTTCTACAGAATGATCGACGAATGCGCCGAGCATCAGGTCACGCAGATATCGCCGTATTTCAACGCGGAACCCTTAACGGATAAGCGATTGTTCACTTTTGTCGAGTACATCCGCCGGCGTTGTCCAGTTGTTGCGATTGAACTGAGCACGACTGCTCAGCTGCTTGCACCAGAGGTCGTCAATAGACTATTCGAGAGTCCCATCACTGAACTTCGCATAAGCTCCATGGGAATTCGAGCGCAAGATTACGCTCGCCTGATGCCCGGCATTGATTATGAGACAGCAATGTATAACCTTCGGTATTTGGTGAGTGCGTATCAGAAGCGGCGGAATACGTCGCAGGTTGTCCAGATCGTCACTTTGGATGGAATCCTGGATGCAGAAGGTGAGGTGGCGAATACGGGTTTCTGGGCGGCGGCCGGCATACCGATTAGACGATGGGGCGTGACATCGCGGGCGGGCAACATTGCTTCGCCGCGCTCTGTCCGTCATCAACGCGAACTCGGTGGTTGCCGATCGGGGAGAAACACCCACTGGATGAGCGTGTTATGTGACGGCAGTGCAGTCCTCTGTTGCATGGACTGGCGGCGCGAGGTAGTGCTTGGCAACGCCAGCCGGCAATCTCTCCGGGCCATTTGGCACGGCGACGCTTACGGGGCGATGCGGGAACAGACGCTCGGCGGGTGCGCCCCCTCCGCCGACTATCTTTGCCGTCGCTGCGAATGGGCGATCGAGTCCTCAGGTGTGTAGAGCACCTTCAATCGCGCGGGGCCGCGGGTTGTTGGTCGCGGTGAGCCCGGCTCCGGGCGGTGTTGCCCTTGTGCGCTTCCGGCCCGAAGCGCTGTCTGCGGGCTCGCGCGCGGGGCTCCGCACGTCTAGCAGTGTGTTTGGGGCGGGGAGGCGCGCATCGCTTCGTTGCGGAAGCAACAACACCGTTTCGTTGGGGTTATGTAGATGACAGAGACAGCACGAGACAGAATTGACTTATCGCATCAGGTACCTCCGCCGCCCTTTTTCACGCCAACATGCGACGTTACGGCTAACTACCGGGATTGGTGGTCAGTGCTTACCGGCTTGCCATTTCTATATTCGCTTTACGTTCACATTCCATTTTGCGCCACTCGTTGCAGGTATTGCTGCCTAAGCCAGGCGTTACTGCCAGATGACAGAGTAGACAGGTATCTCGACCGGGTGAATCACCATATGTTGGTTGCCGCCTCAGCGATACCATCGGACAAGCGCCAACCCACCGCGCTTTTCCTCGGAGGGGGAACACCGACGGCAATTGCACCGGCACAGCTCGCGACCTTACTTCGGGCGGTGAACGGCGCCTTTGATTTATCCGCACTTGCGGAAAGCACTATTGAGACAACTGTCGACGCGGTGCTGGACGATCACGGCGACGCGTTACTTGAAGTTCTTAGCTCCGTGCCGATTATTGGCAGGGTCAGCGTGGGTGTCCAGACGTTTCAAGCCTGGCGCACGACTGTGCTTGGGCGGCGCAGTTCGCCAGATCGAGTCATCGAGGCACTCTTGCGGATTGACAAGGCCGGTCTAACTGTATCGGTCGATCTGATGCACGGCGTCCCCGGTGTAGACCCCCTATATCTGGTCTCTGATGCGAAGCTCATGTTGGAGCTGCCAGTCTCAGGTGTCGAGCTTAACGCGTTTGTGTGTCAGCCCGGAACAGGATTTGCCCACCTGCGCAGCACGCATCGTGCTGATGCGCGGCAAGAGCAGGCGCGTCTAGAGGCATTCGTGCAGGCCACAGAATTGCTCGGCCAAGGCGGCTTCACATGGAATACGCCTTCGCATCTGTCTCGGTCGTCGCGCAATTCGTTTGTGTACGAAAACTTGTGGCATCATGGCGATTCGTGTCTCGCGTTCGGTTCAGGCGTGAAAGGGCGGATCGATCAGCTCACGTACTTCGCAGTTAGAAACGTGGACCGGTTTAATGCTGCTGGTGAGATGTCAGAGACGATTGGATCGGTAGTGATGCCCCGGCAAGGTGAGGCCTTTTATGAAAGGCTGGTTTCTCGGCTCATGTTCGGGCAGTTCAGCGTTTGGCACTTGAGCGGCTTCTTGTTGCAGCAGTTAGGAGCGCAAGGATTGATACTGCAGCGTGGCAATGAGGTCTACCTTACACCGAAGGGACGTTACTACGTCGCGAATATCGCGAAGGCCCTGGCAGGTGGTTCTGTGGATACTCGCGCCCAGGAGGAGTTGATGTGTCCGACGTAATCGGCTCAACGGCACCTTTGGCGGCCTCTCAGCTGGTAGGGCTGTTTGTGAGGATTGATGACTACGGCGCGCCGACCGCTTCGATGAGAATGCTGTTGGAATTGTTGTTGAGTTCTGGAATACGCACACACATTGCGGTAATTCCGGCAGAGCTGACTGTATCGGGCGCTAGGTTGTTGGAAGTGTATTGTAAGACCTTTCGGGAGAGTGTCGAGATTGGACAGCACGGTTATCGCCATTGTGAACGGAGAGACGGGCCCCGCCGTTTTGAAGTCGGGCCAGGCATGCCAGCTTCCGAGCAGCGAAGCGTCATCGCGGCAGGGCTGCTGGAACTCACGGATCGGCTCGGGTTTGCACCATCACCCGTATTCGTACCGCCGTTCAACGGTTTTGACGAGACAACTGCAACCGTGGTGTCCGAGCTAGGGTTTCGTATTCTTTCCGCTGAAGAGCGGCCGAGCCGCGTTTCCTTTCCGAACGAGTTGATTGAACTCTCGTGCAACGTGGACGTTTTGAGCGGCTATTATCCGCCGCAGTTGAAGGGGGTGGATCAGGTCGTTAGGGAGGTAGCTGCGACGTCGGCCACCTCTGGCCACGTCGGGATCGTGTTTCACCCGAGCCTTATAGTTCATTCAGTCGAGTGGCTGGATACCCTGGTAAGAGGGTTGACTGACAATGCCACGCTACGATCCCTGACTTTGTGCCAACTAGCGGAGATGTTGTATCCGTCAGGGAAATCACCTCGCGACGGTCTGAATGGGGTGGTGGTATGAGGCATATTGCCCGGTCAAGGGAGGCTGAGAAGTGAGCATACCAAGAGGAGACGATCGCAGCGTTCAGGCCTACCATGACCTGTGGGCCAGGATGTATGATTCCGATTATGAAAGGAAGGCCGGCCTGTATCATGCGGTCACTCTAGCCCGATTGCGCCAGTTTCTGAGCACTCCCCGACCGGGATCCGTTTTGGATGTCGGAGGCGGCACAGGAATTTGGAGCGACGTTCTGCTTCGTCTCGGATGTCCACGAGTCACTTTATTGGACGCGTCACCGGGAATGCTCGAATGCGCACGGCGCAGACTATGCATCGCGATCAAGAAGGGATGTGTTGAGGTGATCACCGGTGACGTGACGCACATGGACATGATTGAGAACGATGCGTTTTCACTGATACTCGCTCAAGGGGACGTCCTATCGTACTGTGGATCTGCCGAGGCCGGCCTTCAAGAAATTGCGCGGGTGGCCAAGGGTGGCGCGTTAGTAATCGTGAGTGTTGACGGCCGGATTGGACGCGCCCAGGAGCTCCTCGATGTCGGCGATCTTGAGGGCGCGCGATCTGCGATCCACTTAGGTATCGCGCCCATGGGCAACCCGTCCTTGTCCCGCCAGTTTTCTTCGCGGTCGTTCGATCCGAATGAGCTTCGACAGCTTGTCGAGGGTGCCGGGTTGCAGGTTGTATCGCTTGTTGGCAAATGCATGTTGCGGGTTTCAGTCTCAGTAGCGCAGATTGCCACTCCGGCCTATAGTTGGTTAGTTGACTTCGAGCTTGAGCGAGGCGGTGATCCGTTGTACCTTAGGCGGTCGCGATGGCTGGAAGTGGTGGCCTGCAAGCCCGCAAGGGGCCGCGAATCATCGGACTCGGGCTTTTAGTGGCGATGAAACGATACGTCTCAAGAGGCGCGTTGAAACTCATCGAAGCACTGGACCATTTTCAGATCGATGTGTCACGCTGCGTGGCCGCGGATCTCGGATCGTGTACAGGTGGATTTGTAGAAGTGCTGATTGAGCGCGGCATTCAAACAGTATACGCGGTGGAGAAAGGGTACGGCGTTTTGGATTGGTCGCTGCGCAACAATCGAAGTGTGGTCGTTCTGGAGCGAACTGACGGTCGGTTTGTCGCTCTGCCAGAGCTAGTTGATATCGTTACAATTGATATTGGTTTCACTCGACAGAGTGAAGTGCTGCCACACGCGATAGGGCTGGCGAAGCCTGGTGGTATGGTCCTTAGCCTGCTCAAGCCGCAGTACGAGGCGCTGAAAGGCGAATACGCAAAGGGACGCGTTACCCCGAGTGCGGTTGACGGTATCGTGCGTAGGGTGACCGATGAACTTCAGACGAGCGGGACATCGGTATCCGCGACATTCGCCCCAACGACCCGTGGGAAGGACGCGGGGATCCAGGAGGTGTTTTTGCTGGTGCGACTTGGCAAGAACTATCCTTGACGTTTCAGTGGGAGAGACTGCCAGCCGGACTTTGTCGCGATCCATGAGGAGTGTCTGCAAGAGCCGGGTCGCAGATCCGCTCTCGAGTAGCGAAAGTGAATTTATCGCCATTCGTCTACAACCCGATCATGTTGATGTGTTATAGTATCTTGCCAAATAGAGTATTTTAGGGTTCAGTGTGGGTCGTTGCGAATGATAGATCTTGACCTCGGTACGGTGCGCGGAGTGCCTGGCTGGGCCGATACAATCAGGGCTGCGCTTGCCTCTTGTCATTGCGCGATGCTGGCTAACCTCCAGCATTTGCCAGTGGAGCACTCGTTGCATCCAATGCGAGCACAGGTGGGTGCTCTTATCGAACGAGAGTACGGCTGGGTAACCGACCCGGAACAAATCACGATCTGCTATGGCGGAGCTGAGGCTCTGCATGTCACCTTCCGAAGCGTGGCTGATGCCGAACATCCCCTCTCGTTCCTCGTGCCATCCTTCCCCTATTGGGACATAGCCGACGATTGCGGCGTCCCATGGGTCGCGACGCCGATCGCACCAGCCGTAGGCACGGCGGTCCTCGCCGACGCAGTCACCAATCGATTCTCCAACGGGAGTATCGTTCTGACCCAACCCCATAACCCGTTTGGGTTTGCGTGGAGTTCGTCAGATCTGGCGCACTTTGAGCAATGGGCGGCAACGACAGGTGGCGGACTTGTCCTCGACCTCGTAGGTGCATCCACCTGCGCGGATCGATCTTGGGCCACAACCATGGACCCTGAGTCCTGGTGGATTGTTGACAGCCTCTCCAAGCGCTTTGCAGTGCCGGGTCTACGGCTTGGATGGATTCGGAGACCGCGCGGGAAGCGGCTCAGACATCCTCATCGCCATGGATTATCAGTCGGACTCTCGTATTCTGTCGTGACGTTGGGCGAACATCTCTTAGTTCGCGCCCGGACCTTGACGTCAATTGTGTCTCGAGAGATCGAACTGCGCCGGTCGACCGCGCGACGGCTACTGTCGGACCTATTGAAGGTGCCGGAGCATGGCCTCTTTGTTACCTTCGATTGTCCCGAGCCCATGAGCGCTCAGCGCCTGAAGGAGGCACTAGCCAGAGAAAGTGTAATGGTCGCGTCGCCGCAATTCCTAGTACCACGAATTGCGTCCGACTCGCTGAAAGATCGCTACCTCAGGATCAGTATCGGGAATGAGCCTGAAGAGCGGCTCGCCCAAGGGCTCGATCTCGTTCGCAACGCCATAGCCTCGGCAGACCGGATCACCTAGCGCCGCGCAGGCTCACGAGCGCTACGTCTGCGAAGGCGGTGGAACAGCTTGAGTTGATTACAATTCTCTAGACCGTCTTTGGTTCAGACGGGCCGTCAAGCCTCCACGCCATTCCCCGGCCTTGCGCGCTTTCGCCGGCACCGGAACCGTCTTCGACCGCGTTGGGATTCGCGGATTCGCGACACCCTCAACCTGGCGTCGCATAGGCTGGTCCAGTTCCTCGACCATGATATTTGGTCTGTGTGCGTTTTGTGCAATGCCCATCCCAGAATGCGCACCAACCATAGCGTCTGGCCCCGGAGAATAGTTCGAGGAGGGTTGATAGAAGGGGAGGTAACCCGGGTTACATCCGACGCCGGGTATTCGAGTTCTCTTCCGACAAGTTCCGGTTGTTCGCGCTGGGCGGCGACGCGTTCACCCGTTCGGCGCGCTCTGTGTGGATGGCCCCGACGGAAGCGCCGGAGGCCGTGGAGTCGCATGGATGGTCCAGCGCCATGGTGCGGTAGCGAAATTCGTGGTGGCGACATGGTTCGGAGCACGACCACTAGCTAGGGCGTTTCGAGGAACCTATGGCGGCGTTGGGCGTCGTTGGCGAACCGAGCGAGTCTCCGTACTGGCATTGGCCACGCTCATCGTTTCATCGTTTCGGTGTTTGCCTGATCCGGCTGGTCCCAAGGTATTGAACATGGTTTTCGAATCCTGTTTGAACCGCATTTGGTTGACAGCACGACCGAATAACCTGCCTGATAGGTAACTCCGGCGCCTAAATCACCTAACTCCTCAGTTGTCCCTGAAGTTCGAAAACCCGCCTTCTTCCGGCGGGACGGGCGCGTGTCTCCAACTCACTGGAGAGCCGGTTGGAAAACCGTCCTTTTGAGGAGCCATACGTTTTGGCCATAAACTTGCCATACCGTCCAGCTTGACAGCTGCCCTTCGCGGTACTTCCGATATCCCAAACAATTCAACGGTATTTGCGGGAGCCAACCTCTCAGGTTGGAGATGCGGCTTCGTGGGGCTGCGCTGTCAACCCCCAAGGTAGCATCCGGTACGAAGCAGGTATCCATCGCAATCGTGGACAACGCGTATGCCGGATACCTCGCGGGCCCCACGAGCATCACGCTCACGCCCGCGTGGCTGATGTTCAAGATCACTGGCACGCTCGCGGGAGGGCAGACCGGACTCTGGATCGTGGTGCGCCAATTCGCAGGCAACGGCGACAACTGGCTCAGTGGTGCCATCTACCTGTGGGGCGCGTGCCTCCAACAGGGTCCGAAGAACGGCTACGCCCGTACCTGGGCGTCGCAGACCGCGCTCGTCGCGGCCGGAGTTGCCTCGGGCGCAGTGGTGATCTCCGCGAAAGACAACGCAGAGCCGCCGCTGCGGATCTACGGTCCAGGATCGAACCTGGCTGACCACAGGCTGATCGAGGTCACCGCCAGCGGCGAGTTGATTCTGGCTAGCGGAACCGGTAACGGCAACCGGCTTGCCGAACTGATGGGAGCCACCAATCCCTCCGGCTGGTCCGGCCTGCTGAAAGTGAAGACGCCTGCTGGCGCTACGGTGGGCTACCTCCTGTTGTATTCCAATCCTTAATCCCTGAAAGGGCAAACCGATGAAACTGACACTGGACCATACCCAGCGTCTGAACCTGCACGCGCTCTTGGGCGCGCAGCGGGCAGATGTGGGCGCTATTCGGGCGATCTGGGGCATCCAGGGCCGCATCGCACTCGACTACGACGAGGAGAATGCGGTTGAGCTAAAGCGCGAAATGGTCGCCGGCCAAGAGCGGGTGATGTGGAATACCGATCTCTTCCTGCCGGTGAAGGAGTTCGAGTTTTCCGCCCCGGAGGCTGCGCGCATCAAGGCAGCAATCGAATCCTGGAACCACTACGGCGCCACTGCGGACCGGCGGCGGCTTGAGCCCGTGACCTTCGTCTTCTACGATTCCCCTGCCTAACCCCAGGGCGAGTGACACCTGCACGTCGGCTCGCTTCGCGCGCACCCCGGAAGCCCGGAAACGTCAGCATCAGGACGCGGCATGAAACGTGTGGTAACATACCTTCGCCGAAATCTAGTGCGAATGCTCAATTCAGGAGTGAAGACTGCCGTGCAGATGTCCGTCAGAGATTTTCTGTCCGTCGTAAACCGGACGATCGTCGCCCTGGTCGATTATGCGAGTTCGTCGCAGGAACGTCTTCGAATTGCTTACCGGTGCAACAGCGGTTGGTTCGATCTACGAACAGCCGAAATCGAATCTGTCTCGATCATCGACTACGTTACCTGCGATGACGGACTGGGCTATCACAAGGTGATGATCGCCCTCAAGGATGCTTCGGTAGCGGATCGAATCAAGAGCACGCATCCGGAGCGTACGCCGATGGCGATTCTGAGTCGAGCACGTTTGACCTTCAATCAGATGAAGACGCTAGTATCTGCGAATAAGAAAGCCGATGCATTTACGGAAGAGTGTGTCATCGCCGTGTGTTGGAAGGAGAGCAGCTTCGACCCGAATGCTCAATCATCGGCAAGCACCGCGAAAGGCCTGATGCAGATGACCAACCCTGCCGTGGATACGGTCAACGCCATTACTCCGGCCGGGATTCACTTCGAGTACGACGACATGCTGGATCCGGCAAAGGCGATCCGGTGCGGGACGTACTACCTCCAGTGGTGCTCCAACCAGGCAGGCGGGGATGAAGGGAAGGCGCTAGACAGGTATGCTGGCGTGTCCGGATACTCGGTCAACGTCATTAAGGCGGAGAACTGCCTTTTAACTGGCGGACCAGACCCAATGACGTGTCTTAAAGAAATTCATTCATTCATGATCGAGCGAGAGGAGCGACAGCTAAAGGACGACCCCACTGGGAAGTCCCGCTTCTCTGTCGAGTGATACCGAAATTACGAGTTACCGACGGACGTCGGCCAAGGTGAGAGGACGAGGCGAGATGAGAGTCGGGCCCTCAAGGGGGATCAGCGCGGCAGTCGTCGTGGCGCTCACTATGGTCACGGTGGCCGGCGGGCAACACATGCCTAATGCTGGCCGGAACTTCAGCATGAAGGCGGCTCCGGAATCGAACGCCTTCTTCGCCTCTCCAGATTTGCCAATCAGTTCCCGGCTCGTCGCACCGAACAGGGCGCACACGCTTTGTCTCGGTCTTCGATACTCTTCTGATTCCGCTGCTCTTGGCACGTATTCGTCTGATTTTGCGCTAAGGAGTATGAAGTGAAAGGACCCAGCCCAATATTCCGCAGTTTGATGTCAGGTTTGCGCTTCATGGGGGTTCTGTGGGCTACCTGTGTGTTCGCTCGTGACGCCACACGCACTTATGATGTTATCCCTCCTCGCTGGATCACCGCTTCCGGTGCACCGTATAACCTCGGCGAAGACGATCCGCCGGCTACTGCCTTTGTGTTTCCCTCGGTTTACGAAGGAGCCACATTCTCGTATGCCACGATCGGCCCGTTTGCCTTCTTTGACAGACGAAATCATTTCAAGTCAAAACCGTTCTCCTGGCCGCCACTCAACTCCCCGAACCCGATCAAATTGACGGTTACCCGGACCGGTGACATGGCAACGCTCGAAATGGACAAGGATTCCGTGCGCTTGGTTCGCGGACTCACATGGGAGCAATTCGGCCTTTTCCAGGGGGCCTTTGTTCATTGGCTGTTCGACAACAGCAACTGCGGCTTGTTCGTCAACTGCAACAAACGATTCGAGCCACGCTTCCGTAGAACCCTTATTTCCTGGTGGAAGGAAGTGCTGAAAGATGCGACCTTCGAGGAGTTCGCCGAACATCGGCTAAGGGAATCCGTGAGCAGAAGCGCCGAAATCAAGTACGAAGACTACGGCACAATTGGCGGTCTCAAAAGTCTCAAGATCGCAATGCGCGCGCAGCTGATAAGTGCCGGTGAGACTTTGGCCGTCGCATGGGGATCGAGTGCTGTGTTCCCATATGCTGGGGCGCAGGGAGTCTCGGGTGGCTACACGCGTCCGGCAGTCGGCGCGATTTCGGAACTGCGCATCGCGTTGTCAAGAGACCGCCTCCGCCTCCTGCCGGAGCTTGCCTCTCCGCTGTTGCCAATATCTCAGGACAACAGTTCGCCTGGTTCCCCGTCCCTTCTTCCGTTCCGCGCGGAGTGGGCTGGCTTGATCGGCGGCAATGACAATCCGCGAAAGTCGCCCGTCTTCATTCCGATTTACAACATGTTCGACCTCCGGGACAAAAGGCTCCTGTGCGACGACAGTTTCTCGGCTCCGCCCTACCTCTTCCTGCTCACGCCCGAGCACTACGTAAAAGCCGACACCGGGCCGGGGAGGAATCAGATTGCGCAGTACACCACAGATGGGCGTACCGGTGTTGAGCCCACCGGACTTAAGGCAAATGCCGCCGCGCAACTGGCCCGCCACTTCCTGATCATCGGATGCGATACGCCGGATAGCGCCTGCCCGGCGAAGCAACTGACCGCACTTCTCGATCAGGCCTTTAACGCAACGCAGTCCGGGCTCGGTCCTGCGGCGGCTGCGGATATCGCCCGCCGAGCTGCGGAAGCCGCCAAGGCTGCAAGTGCGGCCGCCAAGGATTCAGCGACCGCTGCGCGGTCGTCTGGCTCCGCTTCAGCTAGCGTGGCAGCCGCTTTGGCGGCTTCCAAGGAAGCCGATGCCGAAGCGGAAGCAGCACTCCTTGCGGCGGCATCGGCCGAGAGCTTTGCTAAAGACGCTGGCGCTATGGGCCCCAGTCCGGCCAAACCCGCCTACGCCATCGCGGTATTCGCCGATCAGACGTTCGTGGAGGTCCGGCGCCGGGTCAGTGTGAACGGCCGCCCACTGGAAGCGTCGGTCATTGATCGCGAAAGCTGGGGGGCGATTACCTGGTCCTGGATGTCTTCCGGTCTCGACCGCATCTCGGAGCGCGGGTCGCCCCCTCTGCTAGAAGTTCGCAGAACTGTCCGCAGTCGAGACTCCGAAACCGGGAAGTTCCATGCCGAGACGATGAGGCTTCTGTTCCACACCACAGCCGGCTCTGTCCTGAATCAGGCTGAGGTCTTTGAAGGAGACGAATTCTATGCCCGCCCTGATGTACAAGCGCTATTACGCTAAGAACGGCATTGTGGCCTGGGGAGTTGCCGCCGGTCCCCTCGACCATCTGTTCGTCTGGAAGGGTGCCGAACCTGCAGTCGCTCCGGCGCCGCTCGACGCGCTCGTCACAAACTGGAACGCCGCCGACCTAATGGATGGCCGCGTGCGTGCGCGGTCCGTCTACTTCTGTCAGAGCTTTGACGCCGCTACAATCGGAACGGTGCTCGACCCATTCTTGGGTACTCCGGATGCGGACAGCACCTGGGGCCGTTTGGCTTATTGGCGGGCGGCAGTATTCAACGGCGGCCCGCCGATCCGTTTCCCTGACGGCGGCAACCCTCCCATTCAGGTCGGCCTGCTGACCCTGAGCCTCGATGGAGCCATCCCAACTGTCCTTGACGATTTTGACATTAAAGCCCATGCTGATATGGGAGCCGATGCGACCGGCATCCGTCTCGAAATGACGCTGCGGTCAGCGACCCCATTTACCTGGAGTATTGGCACTGCGGCGGGGACACAGAAGGCTCCGCTTTGGGTGCATCTCCAGGCGAATACGGTGTTTGTCTCCGGAGCAATTGGTCTCCCGGTCTCATGCCCTCCAAGACCCGATCCAGACCACCCGATCCGCAGCGTTCGGTTCCTCTATCAGGCCGCTCCTTACCCTGAAGACATGCCGCCTCCCGGAGGTGCCGTTCCCTGCCGCGTCTGGCACAGCGAACTGGCGGACGAGTTCGAGGCACCCAACCAGCAGTGCACGATTCTTCTGGATCCACGTGATGCCGTCCATGCCGCCAACTGGCTGACTTCCGGTGGCCTGAATTCGCATATCGAATTCGGCGACACGGTCATTCATTCGTCCATGTTCGGAGCCGACGCACAGCGCTTTATCCTGAACTCCCGTGGTGCTGGTCGTGCGCGCCTCGGCATCGTACATGACCAGATGACATCGACCGGGGAGATCACCTACGGTCTCAACGTCATCTTTCACCCCGAGGGTATTTTCGACATCGTTGGTCCCGTGATCCGGCCGGCCGCCGCGCCGGTCGATCCCTCCGGGGCTCTGAATATCGGCTCTCGTGACATGATCGCCGGTGGCGCTGCTACCGAGTTCTTTGACCTTGCAGGTTTCACCCATATCGAGTTCGTCCGCCGGCAGCCAGCATTCCTGCTCGAAAACGAGGGCGGTATCGCATCGCCCGTCGACCGTGCACTCCTCGATCACAAAGGCTTCAAGGCGACTACCTCCCATTTGCGATTCAGAGTTGACGGCAAGCGGACCGGCGTTCCGTACCACTCCCAGGCTGCGGACACACCTCTCTTCGAACTCCCAAACGGCGTGACCGCCGATCACCTACGACGTGTCCGGGTACCGTACCGCACCACCGCGGCGGCAATGCCGGTGTTTCCGCCTGCCGGCTACCGCTCTGACGTCTCAATGGGCGGGCCGGCGAAAGACAGCGAAATTGTCCATTTCGAATCGACCCATCTTGCCCAGTTCCGCCGCAACCAGAAACCCGTTCCGCCTACGCTTGGGCCACTGGCTCCCCCCAACGCTCCTTCCGGTAAGCAACTCGCTGTTACTCCGCAGGGTCTGCTCGCGGAGATCACCGGTGGCGACTACTCGACCCTTTTCTTTGGCAATCCGGACTCTCTGAATCTCAGAGACGAATTCTGTCTGCGGATAACCAAACCCTCACCGGCAGCCGATCCAAAAGCGCTTCATCTTTACGACGAAGTCCAACAGGCTCTCGCCGGCAGCCAGATGTTCATGGTGTTTCAGAAACCCTCGGACCTCGCTCTTAGCGTGATCACCCCGTCGGCCGAGCTCTATGCCCGCGACTTCAGCTTCTCCGTCAGCCCGGATGCAAAGAAACTGAGCGCCTCAGTTCTGATCGTCAAGTACTTCAAGGGCCAGAGTCTCGATAGTCTGATCGGCAAGCCCCAGTTTTGGGCCTGTCAGGATGCGCTTGCTCCTTACAAGGACGTCACCGCGATCAATGATCTGATCGGAGCCGATATTCCAGAGCCGCTCAAAAGCATTTGGACGAACCCTGACTGGCAGGGGGTCCTCGTCCTCGACCTGCCGATCATCCGGATGCCGGATGTGATCGAAACGCTCCGTCCGGGATTGGCGGCGACAACTCCGCTGCGTGCCCACCATTTCGGCCTGAACGCTCTCCCTGCCCGCAGCGGCGACCTGACACCGCCACTGACACCATTGCCGCAGCGCCCAGGATCGGTCTTTGGATTGATTCAGTATTTGAAAAAGGCCAAAGTCGACCCTCCAACGACCGTCGACGCAGAGCCGGTCCTTGAGGACCCCAAGTCCCCCCAGATCCCCAAATACCGCGATGACCCCAAAGTGCGCAAGTACGGATTTGAGGTCGGTCTCCTCCAGATCACCTTCCAGAACAGCCAGATCTCGAAGTTTCAGGCGAAGCTCTTTGTCCAGTTCTCACATCTCTTCTGGGACAAAGCCAACACTCCGCAGGGCGGAATCGAACTCGACGGCTACTACGAGCGCCGGCCCAAACCCAAGCAAGGCTCACCGAATGAATCGGAAGATGTCTTCAGTTTTATTAGTCCCAACGAGTTCAGCATTACGTTCGATGGGAACTCATACCTCAAGGAGCTAAAGCTCAGGCGTGCCCAGTTGAACGTCATCTCGCTTGCCCGCAGCGGTGAGAAAATGACCGAGCTCAAAGCCTTCATCAGCTTCGACGCCGCAATGGCACTCGCCGAAAGAATTACCAACCTGCCGATCGTCTCTGTACAGGAAATCCGCGTTTCTTCCTTCGGCTTCGAATTCGTCTACATCCCCGACAAGACCGACCAGCCGTTTACGTTCGGCTTCAAAGCCGACGGTATTTCCGCCGACATCAACTTTACCGCGCCCCCCATCGGTGGTCCTCCCCTCCTCTCATTCCTGCCGGTGAAGCTGAAGGGCATGAGCATAGCAATCGGCAAACTGCTTGACCTGAGCGACCTAGATTTCCAGCCTCTCAAATTCGAAAACATCGGCACAAAATTCCATTTCGGTTTCCTGATGGATCTTGATTTCGGTTCCCTCGGGCAGCTTGCCGGCGACCTTCGCGGACTTCACGTTCCGATCTTCCTCGGCTGGGGCGGTGGCCATTCCCCGGGCCTGGCGTTCGGAATTCGGTTCCCATCGCTGAACGCACCGATCGATATCGGTATTCAGCAGTTCATTCGTCTGCAGGCAGACCATCTGAACATCGTGCGATGTCCGGCAGTCGGGCAACTGGCCGCAGTCGCCATTCAGGCTGTGAACGCAAGAGTAGTGATGTTTGGCCAGGCGTGGCCGCAACAGGATGTCGCCTTCCTCATCTTCATCCCCATCGGGTCCAATCGAAAACCGAGCTGGGCATTCGGAGTGAAAAACGGCGACAAATGGTATGTCGGCGGCGGATATCGCATCCACGTAGATGGGGATGACGCTGAGAACATCCCTGACATCGTCAACGCCTTCCAAAACAAGCTCAACGACATTGGCAAGGACAAGGACGTCTGCACGTTGCTCGACCTCGCCAAGAAGCCTCAGACTGACAATTGGTCCATCGCCGCTCGCTATAAGAAGGACGGCTTTGAGGCTGCAATTGCAATCTCAGACCCCAAGCTTTACGGCATACACCTCGACATCAAGGGCCTCGGCCCCATCGACGTCCTGTATCGCCGCGTCAACAGCGAACTCGGTATGTTCTCGGTCGAGTACACTCTCCCGGAACCGGCTCGCACTATCCAGGTCGGCGCCGCCACTGTGCGTCTGCCAACTCTGCGCCTCGAAATCTACACCGACGGCGGTTTCCTTGTGGACTTCGGCTACCCGTGGAACAACGACTTCCGCCGCAGTTGCCAGGTGGAAATCGGCATCTTTCTGGGTTCCGGCGGCTGGTATTATGGCCGGACCTCTGCCGCTGCCTCCAAGCTTCTCCTATTTGAAGGTGGTTATGGCTATCTCCCCCTGCCTGACACGACGAAACTGAACGCTTTCCGTGCCCTCCGCCTCGGCTTTGCAGCCCGTGTCGGACTCGGCCGCAGCTTCACCATCGGCATTCTCAGCGCAGAAGCTTCCGTCACCCTGTTCGGCGGTCTCGAAGGCGCAGCCGGCTACCTGAAGAATGACAGCCTCTTCAGCCCCACGATTTACGCACTCAGAGGCTTCATGGGCCTGATGGTCGACATCTCCGCCACCGTCGACTTCGCCATCATCCGCGCCTCCGCCCGCATTCTCATTTATGCCGAGATCGGTATCGAAATGCGCCGCGTTCTCGGGTGCAAGGATGCTGCCGGCGCCGAACTGCACTTACTCACGCTCCCTGTTGTCCTTTTTGCCGAAGTCGGTGTGGAAGTGTCCGTCAATGTCGAGATTCACGTCGGTTGCATCACCGTTTCGATCCACCTTTCGTTCAGCACAACCTGGCGCTTCCAGGAGACCCTGGGAGGACTGCAGGATCCGCCGTTCAAACTGCCTGCGGCTCCGCCTGCGGCGGCCTTAATTGCGAACGGGCCCGCGGTCCCCGTCCAGGCCGTCGTCTGGGACACCACCTATAAGTATTGGGATGTTCAGCGTGATCTGACCGCTTACGCAACTGTCCTCCCTTGCCTCGCGAATGTCTCGGACACGGGAGAATCCGGAGATCCTGCGAACAGAACCGCCGTGGTTGGCAGTATCTTCATCCCCGTGCGGCCCCAGGACAATGGCTTTGCTGACATGGCCCGCTTCCTTGCTGGCTGGGTACTGCACTGCACAAGCACGACTGATCCCACCATCACACTGAAGCAGGTAAAGGATCTGCGGAACAGTCTGTGCAAACCCGCCTCTTGGGACGCTTTCCCTCCAGCCCTGCTGACGGTCATCGGGAATCAATTCAAGCCTGCCCTCACGCTTCTGACCAGCGCTAACAGGGAGCCTCTGGCTGCGATACCCTTCTGGCCCGGCACAGTTTTTCGCTATTTTCAAGGTGGTAGGGCCTCGGCGGTTTCTGCCACTCCTTCTATAGTCCTCGAAGGAAGAAATCCGGTGGCCGTTTCCATGCCTGCACCGGAAGCCGCCTTCGTAGAGTACTGCCGACATGTGATCGCTGGTACACTGCCGGAAATTCAGCTGCTGCTGGAAGACGAGGCAAATAATGCGAAGAATCCAAACCATCCGGATGCAGGCTTGCCGTGGTCGGCAATCTGGCAGCAGATAGCGAAAAACAACACACCCGCACCTGCAGCACCCACATCCAAAGCCGAGTCGCGCCTCGACCGGATTGCCCGTGACCTGTCGCGCACGCTCCTCCACGGAGCACGCGTCGCGGATACTGCGGGCCAGACCCGGCCCTCCACCATCGCGACAGCACAGCAGCTTCGTGTCGATTTACCCGACCAAGGGCCGATGAACTTTACCTTCACCATCGGCAACGGTCCCGGTGCGCCATACACCAAACTCTCCATCACACACGACGACGCCTCCCACAGCAACGCTGTTATGAGCGCCGTCACAGACAAATTGACGAAGGCGCGTTATCTTACTCTCAGCCCGGAAGACATCCCGACCTGGGTCTTCCAGCACAAGGAATTCTCTCTGCCCGACAAGCCGGGTCCCGAAGAAGTGGTTGACGCCGTCGCTGTTACAGATAGCTCGGCGAACCCACCTCGCCCGCTCACTGTAAGACTCGTCAAACTGCCCGCCGCGCCTCTGGTCGAAAACGCAAACGGGAGTTCGATCTCTCTTTGGAAATATGACCGTGCGACCCAAAAGGGCACCCCGTTTCCTTTGAGCAACTGGATGCCGGCGATTCTCCTCCGCTTCCCTCTCCAGATCGTTCCCCGTAAGGCCGATTCGACATCAGCCCCGATCTTCGAACTACAGGGCACGCCGCAGGGAGACCGCTTCTATCTCGATCAGTTCTTTAATCCTCCGCGCCGCGGGGGCCTTCCCGATGTGCCCGAAATCCTGGACATCGCGCTCACACTCGAGAAGGAGAATCAGCAAAATCCAGGCGCACCAGCGACGGAACAAATAACTGAATGGACCATTGCTCGGACCAACCTGACCGACCAGGCCCGTCCCCGCTCCCTGACGTTGCTCCAGGATCCCCCAGTAGCATCACCAGGTACACCCTACGTAGCCGCTTCCGGCGCAGGTCAGGACCGGGATGCCGTTCGACTCTTGCATATGGCGAGCATTGCAAATTCCGGCGGCTACTACCTTCGCGCCACCACGAATCTGGCTGATGCCACGACCCTCATTCTATCCGTGGTTCTAAAAGCCCAACCCGACCCGAGTCCCGACACGGGGCTTCCCGAAAGTAGCAGGCTTCCCACTGCGGCCAACGCTCTTGCTTATCACGACATCCCATCGAATCCTGACACTCTGCTATTCAACGGACTCGATCATGTCCATGTCGTCCCTTTCGCGCCCCCCGGCGTCTTGTCTTTCGGATGGACGCGCATGGAGGTTGTGCCCGATGTCAAGACCACCGATGAAGACAGGTTTGGCTTCGGCACCATCAGCCTTGTGGAGTATTCCGCCATGGACAGAACTGGCGAATTCCTGGTCGACGCAAACACTTGCATTGCGATTTCCCCAGCCTCCCCGCTCACCGGTGACCTGTTTGACCGCAATCAACCCGGTGTCCCCAAGCTGCCTTCCGACGGAATCCATAACCTGCATACGGGCGACAGTGCCGCGATGCGCCTACTCGCGCCTCATCATCTTCAGGCCCGCGGACCGTCACGGATGAACACTGTTGCGTCCGGGGACCTGAAACCTCGTTCTTACCGGGCACCGCTCACTTGTTACGACGAGAAGAAAGGCGAGTCGCCCTACGCGCGATTCCGTAACCCACGCCAGCAGCAGATCACCTTCACGCCCGGCTTCCGCGATGTTTACGGGAACCGGTTCGATGCTGTGCCGGGAGCGATCGTCCATCGGAGACTCTTCTACACGGACACCCTGATTCCTCCCGCCGAATGGCCCGGCGTCCGGTTCAGCGTGTATCCCGACGTGGAGGCCGGCAACCCGGTTCTTCGGTTCGAAATGTCCTATCGGCTACTGAGTCTGAAGGAATCTGCTGACACGAAGGCCGCCAGGATAAAGCGCCTAAAAGAAGTAGTTGCCCAGTTGCAGGGTGTTGACGGCGATGTCTCGGTCTCTCTGAATGCCGCGCCGCTCGTTAAGGATTCGTTCCCAGTCACTGCCTCTAAAGTCGCCAGCCAACTGGCTGCATGGATCGTTTTGGAGCAGAACAACAGCTCTGAACCCGTCGGCCCGTTGGTTATGACGCCACCGTTCACGGCTCCGTGTGAAGATCAGATCAAAGAAATCCGGAAATTCGAGCCATGCGTGCAAGTTGCCCGCAAGAAGTACTGTCCCGATACAACTGATCTGCCCTCCGACAAAACATTGAAGGCTGCCATCCAAAGTCAGGTCACCACCGCCATGAGCGCAGTGGAACTGGCCGCGTCGGCGACGCTGGCAACATCGGCCGATCTTGCACAGTCCGAATTCGCCGCAATTGCCAGGGCTTTTCAGACGGTTTTGTCTGGGCCTCTCGGTACCGAGATTGGATTCCTGCGCAATCGCGTCAATCAGCACGAGCTCTACTTCATCCCCGCGAGTTTCCTGCCGGCAGCGCCTGACCCCGCCACCTACTCTGCCTGGTCTTTCGCCACCGCCCGCCCGATCAGCAACAAGCTCGGAACCGAAGAATTCAAGATTCCCGATTTCTCCAAACCATTTGTAGATAATCCCGCCCGAGACTATTGGCAGGGCTATCCGCTCACCCGGATCCGTGTCGTCGATCAGGACTTCGACCAGCTCGGTCGCGTTGCTCTTTCGCTCATCGAGAGAGAAACGGCAGGTCCCGAATTCATAACAGCCCGTACAAACGCTGCTCCGATGAGCGATCTCCTCAGCTATAGGGAAGACCTTGCCAAAGGACTCGCTGTCTTCGACGACGCAAAGGCCAAGACAACTCCCTATCTGGTTCCTCTGTACGCAACGCCACAGCAGATGGATACTGCCGCGATGACGCGCACTGCGGAGGAGGCGTTCCGCCGGAACCTGAATTCTTTCTACTCAGTCGATACGATTCTACAGCTTCCCCTCGAGCGCCCTGCAGACCCCGCGATAAGAATGCTGGAAGCGCATGTAACGCCGCACTTCAAAGACGTCGCGCCCGTCGCGCCGCCAGTGTTTTCCGACGTTCTGCTTGCCGGCGGCGAAAGTCGAATGACAATCCTGTACGACCTTCCGGCTGGCGTGAAGATCAAGAAGTACAAAGATATCCACGGACTGGACACTATGGACGTAAGCTTCACGCACATTCAGCTGCGCGACGTCACCGGCGGTTCTTCATTCAATGCTGGTACCTGGCTTGAACTTGCAACACCCTGGAAGCTCATCTGGAAAGGCTCCGGCGAATCCATTCCCGTTGCGCTTCGAGAGTTCCCCGGCAAACCCGCGCTAACCGATACGCAGTCCGCTCGGCCGGTGCTGCCAGCGCGCGACGGTGTCACTTTGCCGCTCGACGGCACCTCTTCTGCGCTGCTTGTCAAGTGGGGCTGGCAGTTCTCCTGCTCCATGGAAGGCGTCCCCAACGACACCCTTCATGTGACCGTTCGCTACAACGAACCGCTGCCGGACCCGCAGACACCGAACCTAGCCCTTGCCCAGGTTCCGGACTGGAGCCCGGCAACTCCCCTGCAGTGCCTCGTGGCGCTCAAACGGCTGGATGATAACTGGAGCAGCATAAAAGAACCCAGACGCCTGACAATCGTTAAGGAACTGGCGAAGCGTCTGTACGAGTTGCTTTGTCCGGCTATGCACCGTTCCGCGCAGCCATTGACACTGCCGCCGATAAAGACGGATACCTTCTCACTCCAGAACGGCGGAGATCCAAAGACCATGAATAGCCAGGTGATGCATGTGATCGCTGCATCCTGGAATTTGCCCAAAAAAACAGTTGCCACCTTATCGGCTGCCGCTGGAGACGTTGGCAACAAGGCGTTCGTAACCGGTGTGGGTCCGGTCTGGAACTACCGGCCCAACGTAATCCTGAAGCGAAATGAGACATTTGTCGATCCGACGAACCCGGGAGGGAATGATGTCCCGGCAAACGACAAGCTCATCTACGAATGCGCCCCAGTTGAGGCAGCTCTCGAACGTTGGGCAGACAACTTCTGGGCTCCGCTGCCGCCATTGACCTTCAGTACCTCCGGACTCACATTAGAGATCGCCCTGGCACAGTTCTTCACCGCGATCTTTAACGGCTCTAATCTCAAGTCATTCGCGTTGGAAGTCGGCACTGCTCTCTCGTGGACCAAGGGTGCTCTGTCAGTAGTGACGCCGTTCTCAATCCTCCCTAACGATATTGTCCCGGCAGGAGCGGATGCGGCCGCGGTCGCGAACCTTGTGTTCGCCAAGAGCCGTGCCCTTCTCAACTCGATCGTCCCTGCGGAGGTAACTTCGGTGGCGATCCGGCTGGAAGTCAAGATCACGGAACAGCCGCCAGCCGATAAGACCAAGAATCGCAAGCTCTTGGATATCACGGCAATCGACTTTCCACTGAAGCCGGGCGCACCGCTGGATGCCCCGATAACCATTGCTCTGGCATCGGCTGCGGAAAAGGGTTCACTGTCTAAGCTAAGCAAACGTTCTCGTGCCCCACAGGTTTCCGGTACCAAACGGAAACGACGACGTTCGTTGCAGGAGTAGTCGTTCACCGAACCGCAATGGACGGCGGGTTGCGATTGTATTCGAAGAAGTCACGCCCGCGGAAGCGTTCGTGCAGGTACTGGATCTGCTTCTTGTTCTGTTCCGCCTCAGTTGGAAATGGAGAGGGCGGCCCTCCGTTAAGATAACGGAGAGAACTCGGGAAAAGAGGAAAAGACAAGCTTGCTTTACAGGGTCGCGTTTGGCCTGATAGAAAACAGCCAGTTTGAAATACACACCGTCGAGCCTGGTGTCGAGAGCGGCGGCCCTCTTGAGCAGCTCGAAGGCCAGATCGCACTCGCCACGATCGATGCATTCGTCCGCGAGATCCGGCGGTAACCGGGTCGTCCCTGCCCGGGTTGCTCTCTTCGTTAGGGATGCATGTCAGACGCATGACCATCCGCGCCGATTTTCTTGCCTTCTGATATCCGGGAGAGAATGGTGTCGCATGACGTTCGCAAGAAGGAAGACGGAAAGAGTGGTCGGGCCGGTCGAAGACGTGGGGGCGCCGTTTTTGCATCCGTTAACGGTAGGCAGTCCCCCGGGGGACGAAGACCTTCGCAAGTGCAGCGGCGGAGTCGCGCTACGTCGTTGGGCGCGGTGCGGTTGCGTGGAAACCGACCGTGGCAAAACCGTGACAAAACCCTTCGCATTGAGCCTACTTGGGTTGCCTTTGAGCGAAAAGCAGATTCCCCAAGTTGTTGAAAACCTTGAAAGTGGAGGTAAATCTAGGGAAGCTTTGGAGACGGCCTGACTGCGCCCAAGGCAGGTGCGCTACCAGGCTGCGCTACGCCCCGACATCCTACGTATTTGATTTTAAACTACTTCCACCAAACCCGCAAACGGACATCGCGGACTACCGTGTCATAACCGTGACAAAACCCGAGGCTGAACGGAAACCGTGACAAAAACCTGACGCGTCAAATCAATGGGTTACGAGCCGCGCTCGTCTGCAGCGAAGACCAGTCGGAGTCTGGGTCTCGCTTATGCGATTAGTTGCGCGGGTCCGATCAGGCCCAAGCCCTTGACTACACTGGTCAGCAGTTCTCTCCCGCGCACCTGCTTTCAGAGCAGGGCAAGACCCCGTCCGCTGGGCGCGAAGGTGACCGAGGCTTGAGGCACCCGACATCCCGCGACAGCCGAAGCCCACCCAAAGCAGTTCCCGAACCTGGTCCCCGCTTGGTCCGCGGCTGCGCGCCGGTCGGGGCGCGAGGCCCGGGTCAGGGCACCGTTAGTTTCTGACAGCCCACCAGGCGGCTGAAAGAAGCCGGCCGACAAATTAGGTGATATGCCTGGGTCGCCTTTGACGGGACTCAGCGAGCGGAGCACACCCACACCCCCAAGGGCCCACCCCAAGCCAACGCACAACGCAAACGCAGGCAGAGCGGCCCCCACGGCAGACCCAACAGGCCAGATCTACGCAGCCATCGCGACGGGCACAGACCGGATGACGAACGAACCCGCCGACAGAGGCGACGTAACGCCCATCCAGCGCAAAGCGGACGCGCAGCCGGCCAGCGCATCAGCGATGCGCGAGCGCCGCACACCCGCAGAGGAAACCAGCGACAAACCAAAGGCTCGTCTCATCAGAACGCCGCCGGCCAGAGCGTCGCCCGCGCCACAAAGCCGCTCCGGCCGCTCGCGGACGATCTGTTGGGCTTCCGCAGCCAAACCGCCACGGCCGGAGAGTTCCACGTGAATGATCTCGGTAGAGCCGGCCGCCATCGACAGCACACCCCGTTTGCCCATTGTTACAAGAATCTGCGCTTGCGGCGCCATGCGACGGAGACGGACCGCAGCAATTGTTGCGCCCTCGACCGAAACCGGACCCTTTCCGGTGAGGAACTGCAATTCGTCCCACGCACCGATTAACGTATCGGCGATCGGAATTGCGACATGTCGCAGGAACTCGACGGGGAGTGCAGGTGTCAACACCAGAATCAAGTCGAAGCGTCGGCGATCGCGTTCAGCCAGAATCGCGGCAACCGGCTCGACGTCCTTGGGGCCATTCAGCACGATGGTCTCTGCTTCGCAGAGCCACGCTATATCTTCGCGGTGGCGGGGCTGCAGCGGCGCCGCAGCCTCTGTGGGCGAGCGGAAGATCCGTCTGTCACCCCGATTGCCAACCACGTAGTTTCGAGGGCATTTGCGGAGACCGAGCCAGCGAGTCGGCGCCGGCAACTCCGAAACGACCAGAGGCTCAGGATCTTGAGCATCCAACTGCCGGATCTCGAGCTTCTCTCCGAGCAGGTCGGCGATGAATGCCGCCGCAATCCGTGTATTCACGCTCCCTCCGCCGGCCCGGCTCTTTAGCACGTTGCGCGGGAACTCCTCGGGGATTTTCGTAAGAGTAAGCTTCGTCGCTTCCTCCGGAACCTGCAACGACCGGACCGAGTCGTCAAACCAAGTGAGGTTGAGTGAACCCCCAGAATGATCGACCGCCTTTGTGGCGAGATAATCGTCACGATTGGAATTGCCATATACACCTGCGATGAGCTGCATGACGTTTTCTCCTCGTGTGAAGTCCGGCGCCTCTGCGCCGTGCAACGTGAGGTAGGTGGCTGAATTGATGTGGGGGAGGGAGTCTGAAGTGCGTCGGCCGTCCACAAGCGATGTGGAGGCATGCAACCGCGCGCGGCGACTTGCCTCTGGCCGCCGCGCGTAATTTCGACCACTCCGGACCTTTGGGACGGTCTGGCCGGCGGATTAAATACCGAACGTGAACGTGACGCCGACGGAGAGCCAGCGCTGCGGAGGCTGATAGAAATATGAGCTCTGCGAGTGGCCCGAGTCCTTGACGATGTAGTATTTCGCAGTGACGCCGAATCCGACATATTTATCGGACCGGCCAAAAAGCCGGGCCTGCATGTACGGCCCCTGGTAGGAACCCCGTGAGCAGGAGGTGCAGTCGACGCTTTGGATAACGGTATTGCCCGCGACGTTGATCACACGAAGCGGAACATATTCGTTTTGGAAGATCGCACCGTAGCCGCCTCCCAGTCCCAAAGCGATCTTGGAGCCGAGCGGAACGTTGAACCGGGGACCGGAGGTAAACATCATCTGATAGTTTCTGGTCGTCCGGCTGGTGCCGTCGCTCGCCTGGATTGTCTGGGTCTGATTCGTAGTTCCGAATCCAAAGTCCATCGACGCAAAATCCAGGCTCACCCACTTGCCTAGGGGCAGGCTTACTCCGCCACCGATGAGGACCGACGAGGAGTACGGCCCGGACTTAGTCGTCCCGGCCGGAGTGACGCCGCCAAGATTCACTTCATAGGAAAGCGGCGTCCGGTGGTGCGGCTCCGATTGAGCATTCAGCTTGTTCCCTGCAAGGGCGCCCAGCAACAGGGGGACCTGGATCCAGGCCCGTATGATTCTCAGTGTCATGCGTTTCTTCTCCCTAGCATTCCGCAGAGCTCCGCTCGGCTGATTGGAAGCGCTACGTCTATCAACTACGCCAAGACGTAGGGGGTTGACCTGGGCGGGTGCAGTTCAGAGATGTCGCGAAAGCTGTGGAGGAGCCGTTAACCGTGAGTGTGCCGGAGCAGGTGAGTGCTGGGTGTCATCGATTAATAAGCGGTCATGCTGGGACCATTGAATAGCAAAGGTGTCAAAGTTCTTGGGAGAAGGGAGCGCCACCTGGGCGAGCGTGCGGCGCTGTTCGGGAATTTCCGCAGGAGTAACCTGAATCGTGAAGAGCAAGTTGGTGTTTTGTTCCAGCTCCCTCCCAGGCCAGTCTCTTTCTCTGTCGGCAGTGCATTCTGTGAGACTGTTTTCCCAAACTGCCATCTCTGCCGGGATACAAGGGGTCTTCGATCATCCTTTCTTCGTCCTTCTGAATGTGGCTGTGAGCGGCAACTTCCCAGGGCCGCCCGATGCTGCAACGCAATTCCCGCAAGACATGATGATGATCGACTATGTGCGCGTCTTTCAGACGACTTTCGACCCAGCGCCGGAGATCAATTTCGGTGGCATGGACGCTGCCTCCTATGGTGGGGTACCAATGCTCTCCATGATGTCGATCTCGCCGCATGAGGGCCAGCCGGCCGTAGTAGTGTCGCTGCCGAGCATCCAGAACGCCGGCCAGAGACCTTGTCCCGACGGCAGCTTGATACTACCTCGATTCGCCCATACTGAACGGCCGACGAGCCCCTGGGGCTTGAGCCCGGCCGAAGTGTATACACCGTATGTGGACTCGACATGAATCACCAGATGACCGCTTCCATCCATGCGGGCATTTTCGGGCAGGCTGGTGTAGCTTTCGAGTGCCGGGTTGCCCCCGGCCGGATGGCCCGTTGAACTCGTCGCTCCGGACGAGCGACGTAGCCCGCGCCAACGATGGGGCTACCCCAGAAGCATGGCGAACAGCCAACCCGAATAAGTCTTGGAGCCTCAACATTGGTTCTATTGGCCGCAGGCACGTTTCGAGAAGAATATTGTATCCAAATAAAAAACAGTCACGGCCCGAGGATTGTTCGCGGCCGTCATTGTCACGGTCAGGGGCGAGACCGTATTCTTCAAGTCCTCGCCGGTAAGTTTGAGACACGTTTCTTTCCAATTATCGGTCAGCTCAACGGCTTCGCCTCCTACTTTGTACGAGGCCGGGTAAGGTGCACCATCGTGAGTGTTCCCGCCGGAAAGGAATGTGACGATTGGCATCGAGCCATCGTCAGCCATGACACCCCTGGCCCACACCCGCACGGATTGATACCCGCGTTCGGAAAGGTTCATTCCCTTTTGGTCTCCCCAGTTCATCTTGCCAGTAGTTACAAACTGGTAAGCAAGAGCAGCCCAGCGATCCCCCTGTGGTCTATAGGTCACCCTGGTACATGTCGGCGGGGTATGGGGAGCGTCACGATTGGCATCTTGCACCTCCAACCCCTCTTTCGCTTCTCCGTCTCCCATATATCCGGCAGGGACATAGCCCATCCGCACGATATCGCCCTGCGCGTAATCAGCGGGCACGGGAGGTGGCGTGGGGAGCGGTCGTGCGGGGGGGTGCGGCTGTTCGGTATGGGGGGAAACAGTGACTGGCTGGGCCGTAGTGGCAGGTTGGGCCGTAGTGGCAGGTTGGGTTGTAGTGGCCGGTTGGGTTGTAGTGGCGGCGGGCACTTCCAGCCGCTTTATCCTCTCGATATCCTCTCCTCTTGGGAGGCGAATTCGGCAAATCACGAGGATTTCGCCCGGCGCCGAGGGGACGATTTTTAGAGTCTTCTCGTTGGTCGGACCTTGGGATATCGCCGGACCTTCTATGGTCCAGGCCGGTTTGCCGTCTTTTATGTCACCAACCAGTTCCACAACGAGGGGCGAGCCCACCTGGGGTGCGGACTGAGGGAATCGTATTTCTTGCGCACTGAGTGGGGCGACGAGCGCCGTCAGCGCGAGCATGGTTTTCATTGCAAGGTGATATCGGTTTTTCATTTCGTACCTAACCTTTTCTTGAGGATCAATTCTGCCCTCGCCAACACACGATCATCGGCCCTCAGAAGCGAGGCGGCAACTCGCAGTGGGATCGGGCTCTGTGCCTGGCTCTCCATCCAGAACAATACGAAGTGCGCTTTACCTCCCCGTACCGGCACTCGACACACCCCCGCCCGTTCCGCGGTCGTAATCGAAGGCGCACAAGCGCAGGACAAGGGCCGCCCGGGTTCGGCGCTCCGACAAATGACATCAACATATTGGCCGGCGTGAGGCCAGTCCACCACGGACAGCGACACCTTTATCGGAACAGTGTCTTGCTGATAATCCCAGAAGATCGGCATTGTGGCGCTGCGATCGGTGCGCATCGCTTCCGCCGGCAACTCCCTAAAGACGATGGCGCTTATAGGTTTATCGACGATCTTGATCTCTTGCCTGACCATATCCGCAGCCCATATCCTGGGGGCTTGCGATGCCGCTCTCTGCAACCAGACACTGGGTTGGGGGCTGACCAACAGGAACCAGCAGAGCGCGATCGGCCACAAACGGAGGATCACTCGGTACGGGCGCCAATACCAGATGTATTTGAGATCAGTGGCATAAGCGTCTTTTCCTTTTGCCAGGTAGCACCAGACGGGATGGCCAGTGCGTTTAGCGAGGCGCCGAAACATTCGACGCCACCAAGGGTCTAGCAGCCGAGCCTGCCAGCCCAGGTACCTCCTCCGCCAAAACGGCTGCCTCTTATCTCCCTTTAGAACGCGGAACATGTCCGCCCATTCGGAGGCGCCCAGTCGATCGCCAGAAGTGAGGAGATCAACTCGCTGCGTTTGATCCGATACTTTGAGAAGGAAACGAAATACCCAGAGTTCGATCATTAAAACCAGAGCCGCGCCGGCAAGAAATGCGTATCGATCCATCTGGGGAATCCACAGTTGCTCATCGGGGATGAGCTTGAGCACATAGAAGTCGGATAGCAAGATCCAAATACCGACAATGCCTAGCGCCAGGATCGCCGCCGGGAGCCACGCGTCAGTAAGAACGAACTCGAGTATGGGCGGCCGGGATCGCATCTCGCTCCTCACACCAAAATGCTCCGCGCCTGCAGGAGATACAGGTTCTCAATACACTCCCAGGGGTCATGGCCCTCGACCCAAGGTAACTTCAGGCCAAGGGGACCTTCGAATTCATGGACCTCGCTGCCGTTCTTGGTCGGCGCGCCGGGCTGTCCTCGTGGAATCACCGCTATGCTGATGGGCTGGAGCACCGCGAGGGCCTCCAGTTTGCGTCGGAGGGAACCACCTCCAACCGACCCGAAGCAACCCTTGTCTCCCGGGCTGGCTGTGATCCCGATACGATCGACACGGAGGCCGCGAATGTCCCGATTTGCGGCGTCCGGGAAGAACTCGGCAACAACCTTTGCAAAGACCAGTACGGCTACGCCGTAAATCGAATCTCCGCCCACGGATAGAAGCCCCACCGGGAATCTCTGAATATCCCAAAGAACGCAGGCGCGCCCGAGAATCGGATAATGCTCACAGACTGTTTCGAACGCCGCTCTTACTGCGCCGAGAAAAACAGCGTCCAGTACGTCGTCCATGGGTCGAGGGACAGGCCCCGAATCCCCATCCGGAACGTAGGTTGCTTCAAAGCGCGCAACGCCCGATATCTCCCCGTCCACCCATGGCGCAAAAGAATACGCCATAATTTTCAGCCGATCGCTGTATCCGGTGAAGGAACTCGCCAGTACAGAAGCCTGAGATGCGTCACCCCTTTCGGAATGCCAACGGGCCCCAGCCATCGGGCACGCCACATGTTTTGTGACGGCGATAAGGCCAGATTCGTCCGTCCGGCGGTAATCTTCGCGCCCGCAACTGTTCCCAGCCAGAAGGCGACCTGCTGGCTGGGACTCGCGGACTTGGTCTCAAAAAATAGTTGCAGTTCCTGGCCCACAAATTTATGCGAAGGCGTCAGGTCCGCAGCGTGCGACACAAAGTCAAGCTTGACGGGCTGAGGAGGAGTAGTCACTTTGCCACTAAAGTCAGCGACAGACGCCGCCATTTCCTGAGTGACGAGAGGAGTACGGCTGCGGCTCACGGCATAAAGGTGGAACAGGTGGTCCCCCCCGGTTGAGAGTGCAAACTCGAAGGCCGCGGCGCCGGACTGATTGAACTTCAGTTGCCCAAAGTCGGGCCCATAGTCGAGAAACACATCGATTTCGGCCCAGTTCGGGCGTAAATGACCGAAAGCGTGGCAGTGGACCATTCCCCGCACGCGCCCGCTCTCCGGCTCGGGCATCATCGTTACGGTAACCGAAACATGGCTGCCCCGCACGTGCGTGCCGTAACGGCAATCGAAGTCCAGCGCATTCATAAGCTCTTCCGCTTCTTGCATCGCAGCGGATGTCGATGTCTCAATCATGCCCCGGCTCCTTCCGCACCTTCCCAGCCGCCATCGGGATCCCGCCCGTCGGGCCCACCCCCTTGATAATCCTTGAAAGGCCTTATCTTTACGTTGGGCCATTTGGATGTCCATACACTCGTAGTGTCCAGACCATCGAGAATATTTCCACAGAAAAGACAATTGAGCGCACCCGGCGGGTTCAGGCAGCTACAGGGCTCCGGCTCGGAGTCGCCCGCGACGAAGGGATATCGGATTTCGGCGGTACACTGAATCCTCGTGTCCCGGTCGAACGGCGCGTCCGGATAGTACAGCACCAGACACTCCGCGGCACCATGATGTTCCTTCCATTCCCCCAGCGGATATTGCCTGACTTGCGGGGGGAGCGGCGTCACCCCCGCCCGAATTTGGGTTGGGATGGCCCCCTCCTCGCCGTCGTTGGGAGTGCCTAAGTGGCCATTAGCCAGAAAAGCGTAATACATGCTGGCGGCGAAAGACTTCACGAGAATCGGGACGTTGCCATGCACCGCGGTCGCCACAATAGTCGAGAACGTGGCGCGGGGCCTACATTTCAGACCTTCCGCCAGACTGTGGTTTTGCCGGCAATTAAAGCTGCCGCACCGACATTCGGCCATGAGCATTCTCCCCTTCAGACGAAGGGTTTCGGGTACGGCGAAGTCTAGCTCCCGTCCCTTATTCATAGGACCATCCACCAACTTCGCCGTTGCTGCACCATCAGCCTCACCTCTAATCACATTTAGGGAGTCAACGCGCCGCACAAATCTGACCTCCACCACACTTTGCGCAATAAAGCGCCCCTGCCGGCCAACAATCTGACCGGTCGGGCTGTCGACGAAATGGCCGCCTGCATGGTAGGAGAACTTGCTGACGTGGCCTGGCGCGGCCACTTCCCGGAGTCCGTCCGGCCCGGCGAGAGCCAATGCACCTTCAATCTCGAATTCTTCGCCGTCGCGGAGTTTCACTCCGGGTGCCCGTCCAGCGAGCGTCAACTTGGCCCATGCTGGAGTCACGTCAAGGTCAATCGTTGCCTGCGGTGGCAACAGGAAACTAGAGGGGATTATCCTAATGGGTTCTTCTGCGCGGAAAGCTCTTCGGCCGCCCGGAAGGACCATATCCGACTCGCGGTCGATCTCCAACCCGGTGGATAGGAGTGCCGGCTCAGCCACCACGTTGTGGCACTCACGCTCGAAGGGGTACGCAAACCAGTTTGCCAGCTTCATCGCTACTTCAAGTGCCGCTTCGAAACTGTCCAGAATTTGCTTAGCGAAGTCGTTCAGACCGTTAACGTTCTTGATTAGAGATTTGTTGGCTGATCGGACCGCGGGCCACATCAAATACACCAGCCAGTTAAATGCACGAGGCCAGGTTGAGTCGAGAGAGATCGGCCTCCCTGGGGTAGTATTACGCCTCCAGCCCAAGCCGTAGGCCACGGTGCAATCTACCGCCCAGAGCAACTGAGTCGCAGCGGCACCGGGCAGCGATGCCTCAATCAAATTGAGGATTGCGGCATGATGCCGCTCAATCGCGCTCATCCGGCCTGCGGCAGGCCGATCCCAGAGGATGTCTCGTGTCAAATGGCAGAGGGCTATTGCGACTCGTATCTCGAGCGCAGATGCGTTCGGAAGTGCCGCAGCTACTTGGGTTTCGATGACGAGCAACTCGCCCCCCACTAGAAAGCCTCGCTGTTGGCGAGGTTGCTCCCCAGCCTTCCTATCGAGCAACTCATTAGACCGATCCCCTACGATTCCACAAACTATGTGGAGCTCATCGAATTTCATGTTCACCTGATGCGGCCCAATTGGCCTACAGCTTGCGTTTCCGCTCGCCGAGGATTATACCACCGGGCTTGGAATCCGAGAATTACGGCCTCATGGATCTTCAATCGGGCTCCCTACAGGTTTCTTGAAGAACGCGGGCGCAGGCCCGCCTTCCCTTTTGCGAAGGAGGACGAGATCAATGCGGGGATTTCTCTTTACTCTGCCCTTGGCGGTGGTCTGGCATTCCGCTGGTGCGCTGGCTGCGCCGGTGCCCGAAATCTGGAGGCCATCGCCTAAGCCTGCGGAATGCCGCCAAATCAGCGCGGAATTCATCTTGCTCGACGTTTCGCGTTCGATGCTCAGGGGCGGCCATTTCCGAGACCTACAGCAGCAGATTGCGGAATCGATCGACTCTGCTCCGCCGTGCCGGCTGATGATCCTGGGGACTTTTGGGCTGACTGCAGACGTGCGCGCCGCTGAGTTCATGACCGGCAAAGCTGCTCGGCAGCGTCTTATGGACGCGGTTTGGCGGCAACGCCCCACGTCGGGTGCAACCAATCTGGACGAGGCCGCCAAAGTGGTGGAGTTGCTGGCGTACCAATTGCAAGCCACGTACGGGAGACAAGGTGAAGCCCTCATCGTCACAGCGTATACCGACAACATTCCTTCGCCCTCGCCAGGCAAAGACCCGTTCTCCCTCGCGGGGTTCCTGGCACGCCGCCTGAATGCCCAACATGTTCAAGTGGCGGAGGATGCGGCCGGTCTGCCTCCGGCTCCGCCCGGCGTGCGCCGTCTGCATGTGGGGGAAGCGAATCGGTTGCTCCAGCCCGCAACACCTTCAGCCGCCCAGGTTCCAGCCGTCCGCCGTAGCGCCTCGCCATTTCTCTTCGTCGTACTCGGAGTGGCTCTCGTCGCTGGCATGCTGTTCGCCATTTACCGTCGCCGGCTCCGCCTGGCGCGCCCGTTTCTCGCTCCGGGTGACACTCTCGTTGGGGTCGTCATCACGGAGGCGGAACAGGCGGACGCGGCAGCCAAAGTCGAGGTATTGAGCCGGAATTTCCGCCTAGCGGCCGCCTCCGGATTGCCCGTCACGTTTTCGGTGGATCCCAATTGTGGGGCCTTCGTCGTCGCGCCCGGTGGAGGGATTCCGGCGGGTGAGCTCTTCTGTGTCTTTCCCCACGATGACGGCACGGTCCGGGTCGAAGGCATCGCGGGCGTGAATGTGGCCGGGCAGCCTCTTACTGAAAAGGGCATCACCATCAATGCCCGCGAGGGCGTCGTGATCTCTTACGGAACCCGGTCCTTCCACATTGGCCTTCTGTTCGCTGCGCCAGAGGAGCAGGTGGCCCCGCTCCGGAGGACCGCATGAACTTAATCATCGGAGTAGGGACTACCGGATCCGCCGTCGTGCGCGGAGCGGAGTACAGGGCGGTGCGTCGGCGCGGTTCGGCTATTCGGCGTCTGGTCACTGCGACAGGCGCAGACCGGGAACGCCTGCTAGATGAAGTGGACACGGTCGACCATAGGGTGCGATTTCGAGCCTGCGACATTGACCCCACCAATAAGTACCGCCTGCCCGAGATGCCTGGCGACCCCGGGGGGTGGCAGCCCGGCACGTTCACGTTGGCGCCGATGCCCGGCCAGGCGGCAATGGCACGCATTCGGGCGGGAGAAACGCACCTGGTGGATTTTGTGAATCCTGGGGGCCTTCTCGATGACCCTAATGCTTCAGGCGGGACGCGGCCGAATGGGTACCTCGCATACCAAGCCAACTCCGATCGCATTCAGGCAGAACTGCGCCGCGATCTGGATTCTTTGCTCAGCCGGCGTCAAATTCGAGCGACACCGCAGGTCGAAGGGATCCGGGTGTTCCCGATTGTGGGCCTATTGGGTGGCTTTGGGACCGGTGCCTGGCCGTGTTTGCGCGCCACTCTGGTGGGGCTGTCCGAGGAGTTCGGCGTCCGGTTGGATATCACGCCGATCTTCATTCTGCCGGGTGTTCATCCGTCCAAGGACCGGGTTAACTCGCACGGGGCGGCTTACGGTGTCCTGAAAGAGACAGTCGCTGAGTCGTCGGATTACCGCTGGATGCGTGATAGCAGCCGGGGACTCGATTGCAGCATCAATGAGCGCGTGCGGTTCCTCGATCCGGTGCTGATCAGTGACACGAATAACGCGCCAAACCGCCCCAAGATTCTTTCGGTCGAGAATCTCCTTGCCATGGCTGTCGAAATAGTGGATGCGTGGGTCTTCACTCCTATTGGCGGTGTGCTGGAGGCCCAGTTGGGCGATTTCACCAAAGCCGGCTCCCGGCTCACGCCGGCCGGCGAAACCTGCCACGGCCGCACCATCGGCATGGGTACGATTGACTTCAACCGCGAACGGCAGTTCAGTTATTCCTCCGCTATTGCCGAACTCGTTGTGCTCGAGCGGGCGTCGCAGGAGGGTAATGAAGACATCGTGCGGCGGGAGGCGTTGTCCTTCCTGGATGGTATGAACCTGGGGTACGCCTCGCTCCCCCAGGGGACCGCGGGGGAGCTCGTGCGGCGGGTAGCCGGCGCACGCTTGTCACCGGGGCGTTTCCGGTCGCTGTTCCGTGCCGCGTGCGACAGATTGGCGGCCCGCGAAGTCCTGCGCAGTGGGCGCAATCGCTGCGACCTGGCCCGGGCACAGGCTGGCGACTTCGAGGCGGGCGTCGAGCAAGAAGTGCGAGTTTTTGCCGAGGAGGCAGCGTCGCGCCTTGCGGCGCACGTCGGCCGGATGCTGTGCGATCCCAACAGGGGCCCGGCCTACGCGGCTCACTGGATCCGCGTGTGCGGCGGCTGCGTGGACGGCATCATCGCGCTCTATCGGGAGGAGTGCCTGGCCTTGCAAGAAAAGAATCGCGAGGCTTCCGCGCGCGCCGAAGCAATCGAGGAGGAGTTCCAGCAAGATGCGCGGTCTGCCGGCGCAATCTGGGAGATGTGGAACGGCGCGCTGCTCGAACAGGCCGGCCAGGCTTATCGTCGGGAACTGGAACGGGCGGGCGTCGCTGAAATGGAACGTCAGGCGTGCATCGCTGCAGGCCACGCGCTCGATGCTATTCGCGAAAATCTCGAGCAGGCGTGGAGCGGACTGCGCGGAGTTCAGCCGGCCGTGGCCGCAGGGCGAGAGTCCGTCCTGACGCTGAAGGCGACCGCTGCCGCGGAGCCGCCGGATTTCTTCAGCCCAAACGGACTGGCGCTGCTCCGGACCGAAGAAGACCTGGTGGACCTCGACCGGCGCACGTTCACCGCGGAAGATCGGGAGGCAATTACTGCCGAGTTGTTCGCGGCATTGTCCGCGACCCCAGACCCGCTGGCAGTCTGGTCGGATACTCAAACCCTTCTTCGAGTACTTCATGCGGGTACTGAACGCTCGCTACTCGCCCGCAAGGTGGATGGGATTCACGTCTGGAATGAACTCGGTCATCGCTTTGGCGATAATTCCGCGGTGTTGGGAAGCGTGTTGCGAGAGCGCGACCTTGAAAGCTATGAGTGGCTTCCACTAAATCCCAGCACCCGCGCAACCGTGGTCCGCATGGCGGGCGCCGATGCGCAGTGCATGGAAGCGCTGAAGCCGCTCTTGAAGAAGTTCACCACCACGCGCGATACAGACTACATCCCGGTAGAGACCGACGATCACGACCGTCTGGTCTTCGTTCAGTTCCGGGCGGCATTTCCCATGACCGATTGGCGCTTGATGCCGGCAGTGCGCGCGGACTACCTACTAGCGCACCGCGAGAATCCGTTTGAGAAACACCATGTTTATCCGGGTGACCGCTTCCTGCCCGACCCGGGCATCCGCCTGGGCCCGGAGGACCGTGCGGTGATGGCGGTGCGTGCCGCGATATTGGGCCGCCTGCGGTGGGAGAGTGACCGGGCTGCGTGGGTGCTCGATCCCGCCGACCACTCGGAACTGCCGACTGCGCTCGGCGCCAGTATGGAAGGTTTTGAGAGCCAGATGGGTTTCCGGTTGGCTGTTGACTTGACCAGCCACTTCACTTGCCATTACATGGAGCACGGCCCCGAGGCGATCCAGCGCAGCCTGTCGGCATTGCGAGGGGGTGAGCCCGGTAGCGCGGAGCTTTCGCGCACGTTGCGCCCGGGCGATTTGGCGCGAGCATACCGCCGGCTGGATGCGGAGCTCGACTGGTGGGGGCGAAATTCGGTGCCCGCTTCAATGGAGTGGGCGCGCCGCCAGCGCCTGCGGTTGGTAGCGTCGGATGGGGAAGCGGCTTAGTCCGCCTATGCGTACTTACGGAGCGGTGCCCAATGATCGGTATGGCGGCAGGTACTCTCGCCTTGGCGCTGGCAGCGTTTTTCGTGCACCGCACCGCCGTGAGGAGGCGCAGGGCGCGCGTACGGAAGGTGCGGGCGGCCGCGCCCAGGGCGGCGTACACAAGGGCGCGGCCGTGGCCCGCGAATGGCGCCCCTCCGGCAGCGGGTGGGGCTTACCGCCGGCCACTCGAGATCCACCCGCAGGACGGAGCTCCCATGCCCGACCGGCCGCTGAGGGATCGTTATGACGAATAATATGGCGTCGAATATTAATTGGCCGCGTTTCAAAGCGGATTTGGCCATTCTCGAAGCTGAGAAGCGCCGTCAACGATTCGGAAGATCGCCGTTCACGCAGGTGGAGTGGGGATACACTCCGGGCGGTGCTGTATTGATTATTCGCAACCTTATCCTGCCGCCCGGCCGCTGCTCTCCGGAGCGCAGCCACTTGCGGATCGAGATGCCCCCAAATCTCTACCAAAGCGTGGGGCCCGGGCAGTTTGCGTTCTATCGCAATCTCTGGGTCACTCCGCACCTGAAGGTTTGGGATACGCGCACGCAAGACTGGGTCCGTGCACCGCGCCTGCTCGATCGCTCGGAAAACGGCTTCGGCTACCTTTGCATCCATCCCGGCTATGCAACGGAACAGGACAACATCCTATCCGTCATCGCCACCCTTGATCTGCATCTTACCAACCCCGGTCTGAAGGCCGGAAGTCACGAAGCCATCTAATCGACTGAATAAAGGAGAACGTTTTATGGGAATGACCAAAGTGAATCAGAAGTCCGTAGTTACGCCGTACGCCGAGATGGAAGTCGCCAAGCTGAAGGAATTGGCTGGTGTGCCTCCCCATGAGCGTCTGTACGACGCGTCCGGTCGCGTGCTGAGAGACAACGAAGTGGTTCCTACCGAAGAGCAGGAGTACGGCGCGGTAGGCGACTGGGAGCGAGGCGCATATTAGCGGCAGGAGGACGATCATGCGAGCTAGATCCACCGTAGTGTTTCCTGCGGAATCGTGGAAGAGGCTGGCCGCCCACATGGGCGAGGCGATGTCTGAGCGCATGGGCTTCGGTTATTGCGGCGTGGCCGGGTCGGCGCGGGAGCGGCGGTATCTTGTGCGGGAAATGGATCTGCCCGACGATTCGGAATACGCCAATCAGAACGAGGTCCATGTCTCACTGCGCGCCGAATACGCCGCCCGGCGCGCCGTCCGTGCTCGCGACTGCCGGGCGTTCCTGGATGTCCACTCGCATCCGTTTTCCCTGGAACCGGCTCCATCGTGGACCGACCAGATGAACGCCGTTCGCCAGCACGAGGCATTGCGGGTATGGAGGCGCGGACTGCCCCTGATCCGCATGATATACGGGGCCGGCGGGGCCGTTTGGGCCGGAATTCAGCATTCCCCCGGCGGCCCGGTCAAACCGGTAGACGACATTGAGATAGCCGGACCCGACAAGCTGATTCGGGTCCGGCCGTGCAATGCAGCGCTTCTGCCGGCGACACTGGATCGGCCTTTCGATTTGCGAACGCGTGAGGTGATGGGTGATGCCGGAGTTGCGGCGCTGCGACAACTGCGCGTGGCGGTGATCGGTCTCGGCGGTACGGGTTCCGTAGTTGCCAGACTCCTGGCCGGGGCCGGCGTGGGGGAACTATGCTGTATCGATGGAGACGTCATCGAGGCGCACAACGCGCCGCGTCTGTGGTACTACACGGCGGACAGCGAATCCGAACCGAAGGCCGTTGTCGCCCGGCGCGAAATTCTGCGCGCATTTCCCGATCTGCGGGTGGAGGCGGTCACCGAGCACTTCCCGGCGTCCCGCGCGCAGAGGGCGCTTTCGGCGGCCTCGGTCGTGATTTGCTGCGTGGATCAACGGCCTGTTCGATACGCCCTGGCCTGCTGGTGCGTCAAACGTTTAGTCCCGCTCGTGGACGTCGGGTGCGGGGGGCGAAAAGAAAACGGGCGGATGGTGGCACTGGGATACCAGGTGAGGTTGCAGGCGCCAGGGGGGCCGTGCCTGGTGTGTAACGGTCTGGACACCCGCGACCTCGAAGATCCGGAAACTACTGGCATGAAGCGGCGGATGCGTTACATCGTGGGCGGGGAAGAGGTGGCGGGAGAACTGGCAGTGCTCACCACGCGCGCCGGCGCGGATGCCGTCGACGTGGTGCTTCGATATGTCACCGGGTATGTGCCCGGCGTGCCAACGCACGTCCGTGGAGAGATGCTCAACTTCCGTACGATCGATGCGGGTGACGCATACCCATCGCGCGCGGAGTGTTCCTTATGCGGCACCGGCCCCAATTCGATTCGAGGCACCGGAGAGAACTGGCCCGGAGGCGAAGCGCCCACCTGCGCAGGAGATTTCCATGATACTGCTGACGACTGAGAGCGTTCGACACGTGGAGCGCGAGTGGGCTACGCAAGGCTATGCCGCGATTCGCGGCGTAGCCTTGCCGCGCGAGCACTTCCTGGCTCCGGACAAGGGGGCCGACCTGTTGCTGAAACGCCTCTCCGGCGACGGGGGTTGCTGTGTCCTGGTCGAGGTCGGGGTTTCGTATCTGGGCTCGGATTCGGGTCTCGCCGCTTCCTTCGCCGGTCCTGTCAACCAGGGGTGGCGAGTACTGTGCACAGTTTCGCCCGCTGCCGCCGAGGTGGTTCTGGCGCGCCTGGAGACAATTCTGGGTTTGAGCGGCATGGCGCCATCGCTATCGGAGCGGGCGACAAAAGTGGTTGCCCCGATCGACCCGCCACGCTCGCAACAGGCCGCCAGTCCATTCGGCACAGACATGGTGGCGGAAGCCCGCGCGGGAAGAATCGGACCGGCTCTGTTCCGTGAGCGTGAAACCGACGCACTGCTTCGGATCCTCACTAAAGAAGGTAAGAACGCAGCGTGCCTGGTGGGTGAAGCCGGTGTTGGCAAGACAAAGGTGGTTGAGCATCTCGCGGTGCGCGTGGCTGCCGGCACGGTGCCGGCATCGCTCCGCAGCGTTCGCATCCTGGATGTGAATCTGTCTTTCCTGATGGCTGGGGCCAGCGCCGTCAACCAGACGGAAGGACGGCTGAAGGAAGTGCTGGATGACGCTCGCGCGGACCGCAACACGATTCTCTTCTTCGACGAGTTGCATGTGATCTCTTCCCCACTTCACCAGAGCGCCCAGTTGGTCAAGCCGGACCTGGGGAGGGGACGGATTCGCTGCATCGGCGCCACCACCCAACGCGAGTTCCGCGCCATCGAAGATGATGCCGCACTGGCGCGGCGCTTCCAGGTGGTCCCGGTGATGGAACTGACCGCGCAACAGAGCCTGGAAGTGCTGCGGGATTATGCCCGAAGACTCTCGACCCATCATCGCGTGTTGATCGATGGGGCGATGTTGCAAAGCGCGCTGGAACTCTCCCAGCGCCACATTCCGCAGCGAAGGCTGCCGGATAAAGCGCTCGATCTACTCGATGAGTCGTGCGCCCTGGCACGTATCGAAGCGGAATCCGCAGGAGCATCCTAATGACGAACCCGGACCTGGTAATCCTTCGGCTGGATCATCTGATTGACGTTCTGTCGGTCTGGACCGGCGTCCGCCCGGAGCATTTACGCCCCGGGAACCTTGGTCCAGCCTTTTTCGGACGGTTGCGCAGCGACCTGAACAGCGACCTGCTCGGGCAGTGCCACGCCATCGAAGCAGCGACCGCCGCCCTGCGGCGGCGTCATTCGCTGCCCGAGCCGGCGGGCGTAAGCCGGCCGCTGTGGACTGCGATATTCGGCGGGCCTTCCGGTGTCGGCAAATCGGCGCTGGCCCATCGTCTGGCTGCGCGATTCTGGGGATCGGAATCGGCCCTGATCCAGATCGATTGTTCGGAACTCGACCAGGAACATACGCTGGCTCGCCTGGTGGGAGCTCCCCCGGGCTACGTCGGGTATCGGCAGGGTGGTCAACTGTGTAACGACCTCCGCCGTGTGTCAAGCGGAGTCATCCTGTTTGACGAAATTGAGAAGGCGCATCCGGCCTTGCTGCGCACTCTGCTGTTGCCGCTTCTCGGAGAGGGCACCGTGCACGATATGAGCTCCGGCGAACGATTGGACGCCACCCGGTTCGCGGTGATTCTGACATCGAACTTGGGCGCCCAACACCCCGGAGCTTCTCCCGGTTTTCTTGCCCCGGATGAGCGCGCGTCGGAACGACGGCGCACGGCCACGACGGGCGTGATCAGTGCCTGGCTGCCGAGGGAAATCGCAGGACGCATCGATGACGTGATTGTCTTCAATCACCTGGACGCGGATTCGCTCTGCCAGATCTGGGATAGGGACCTGCGCCAACTGGAGGAGCGCATTCGCCAGTCCGGTGTAGATGTGCGGCTGGTTGTAGAACCGGCCGTACGGGACCTCTTGCTGGCCCGGTACGAGTCCGACCTACGGGGGCAAGGCGCCCGGGCCCTGCGGCGCGCATTTGACCACGAGCTCAAGGATCGCTGTCTGGAACTGCTTACTACTATGACGACAGCATCGGCCGAACTCCATGTTGCCGTTGGTGAGCAATCGGAACTGCTATATGAGTTAGAGCAGGCCTGAGGAGCGGCCAAGGCTACCGCTGCCACACGCGGACGTAGTCGATCGTCATCTCCTGCGGGAAGATAGTGGATGAGTTAGGCGGACCCGGCCACTCGCCGCCGACCGCAACATTCAGGATCAGGAAGAACGGCTGCTGGAAAACCCAGTCCGCGCCATTCGGCAGCGACGCATTCGTGACACTCGAGTATTCCGTTCCGTCCAAAAAGAAGGCGAGCGCGCCCGGCGACCACTCCACGGCAAACACGTGAAAATCGTCGCCAAAGGTCTTCTTCCCTTCAACCGCGACCGAGGCGGTAATCCCCCGGCCCCCCGAATACCCCGGCCCGTGAACAGTCCCGTGGATCACGGAGGGCTCGCGTCCAATGTTTTCCAGCACGTCGATCTCCCCACACTCGGGCCACCCCACATCCTCCTTATTGGCCCCCAGCATCCAGAACGCGGGCCATAAGCCCTGCCCTTTCGGAATCTTGATACGGGCTTCTATCTTTCCGTAGCGCACCGTGAACTTGCCTTCAGTCTTGAGCCGCGCGGAAGTGTACCCGCCCTCCGCAGTCTTGATCGCACGAATCACCAGATTCCCTTTGCCGTCCAGTGCGGCGTTGGCAGGATCCGTGGTGTAGATCTCCAACTCTCGATTTCCCCATCCGCCGCCCCCCTGTTCCAACGTCCACTTGGCAGTGTCGGGCACAGCTCCCGCAGCCCCGGTGAACTCGTCGGCCCATATCAGTCGCCACTCGCTCTGCGCAGGAGTTGCCACCCCAACAACCAGCGGCAACACAAGTAACCAGGCGCAGGAATTCCAATTCCGCATAGATCCTCCATTTTCGTCGGCACGGGATAGAAACGCAAAGCTGCCCATGAAAGAGAGAGTAGGGGGCTGGCGCGTCGGCGCGGAGTCGCATGAGCCCCCTACGGGTGCATGAAAGCGAAAGTTGCTTGGGCCGCCAAAAAGGAGGGCGGAATCATGGATCCAATTACGTTGATAGCCATCGTGACTGCAATCGGAGCAATCCTCGACGCGATTGTGGGCCAGGGTGTCGGCTACTAACATGTTCCCGGGGGGGTGGCCAGGAGGCTGCCCCCCTTCCCCGTTCTGTTGTGGGTTACAATTCCATTCATGTCGTCCGCCTCGTCGCTCCGCAGGGGGTTGATGTGCGGCGCTCTAATCGCACTAGCGAACGCGGGACCCGATTTGCCTCCGCTGCTCGTGGCTGGCCGGTCCGTGGTGATTTACCCCCATGCCCCGGCTGTCTTTTTCCGTGTCCGCGTCGCCGCCGGTCAACTCACCCACATCACTGTGCAACAGAACGATCTTGACGTCGTCGCGTCGCTGCGGGCCCGTCCCAGTGACGGCGTCCTCGCCGAGGCTGACGAATTCGACTACGGAACAGATTCGCTTTCTTATGTCTCCGAGACCGATGCCGTAGTTGGGCTCGAAATAAGACTTGTGGCGAAACATTCTGCGACCGGTTCGTTAACAATCGATGTGGAAACGCCGCGGGCGCCTTCCCCCAGGGATCTCTTGCGGCGTGAAGCTGAGATCTTATCTACGAAAGTAAAATCTCCTCCAAAGGATCTTTCAGCTGACGCAGTGATTGAGGTCAGTCGGCTCGCGACTGCCGCGTGGAGAAAGGTGGCCGATCCCATTGGTGAGGCCGCGAGTTTGGTGCAAACCGCCGGCCTGTTTTATGGCCGCGGCGCCCTCGACTCAGCCAAACAACTTTACCTGGAGGCGCTGTCGCTGGCCGGTGGGAAGCATGATGCCGCCAACGCCGCAGAAGCCGCGAACGACGCCGGCTACTGCGAACTTCTGGCGGGTGATACCGGTCCGTCAAAGGTTCACCTGGACGAGGCGCTGGATATCTGGACGAAATCGAAAAGCCGGTACGGGCGCGCTACCGCCCTGAACAACATCGGCTTGTGGAATTGGCGAACCGGTTCGTTCGGTGCGGCCACAAGGGCCTATAGCGAGGCCTCGCGTTTGTTTGACCCCAGCGATGCCCTCAACCGTGGATTAGTGTCGAACAACTTGGGGCTGTCGTACCTTTCCATGGGTTTGTACGGTCGCGCAATTGAAGCCCTTTCCTCCGCGCTGACCCTCCTTCCAGCGTCGGAGCGTATCGCCCGCGGAAGAGCGACCATCAACCTGGGGCGCGCCTATCTGTTGAATGGAGACTGGCGGACGGCGGTGCGTTTCTACAATCGGACTGTGCCGCTGCTTCAGGGGTCCACCGTGGATACCGCTCACGCGAAGAACAACCTCGGCCAAGCTTATGCTGCCGGCAACCTGTTGCCCCAAGCGAAAAAGGCTCTGCAGGAAGCTCGCGCCCTATACTCGGGCGAGAAGAGCCGCGGCGGAGAAGCGAGTGCGGATTATCACCTGGCGCAAATCGAGTCTCGCCTTGGAAATGTCGCCGCCGCGCGGAGTCTCCTGAACGATTCGGTCAGCCTGCGAGACGCCATCGGACTGCGCGAGGACCTCGCGGAAAGCCTATTGGCGCTCGCACGCCTCCAGCGTGATTCGCATGAGCTTGGACTTGCGCGTGAGTCAGCCGAGCGGTCTCTCGCATTGATTGAATCGCTCCGGGCAACCGTTCCGGGCGACGACTTCCGCATCTCTTTTCTCTCGGCTCACCTGCCGGTCTATGACTTTCTGATCGACCTGTTGATGGAGTTGCACGCATCAGATCCTGCGGCGGGCTTTGATCGATTAGCATTTGAAACCGGCGAGCGTTCGCGAGCACGGGCACTCCTGGAGTCTCTGCGCGAGTCCAAAAGCGCAATCAAAAGCGGGGCCGACCCTTTTCTGCTTGCGCGCGAACGGCGAGCCCAAGAAATACTGAATCTGAAGACGCAAGGGCTCAGCCGGCTGCTGAGCTTCGTCCACCCCGCGGAACAGGAGTTCACATCTCGAAAGGAATTGGAATCCGCACAGGAGGCCTATGCATCGATCGAACTCGAAATCAAAGAAGAGAATCCCCAACTCGCCATTCTCTTCTGGCCGCAGCCGAAAACGGTAGCCGAGATTCAGACAATTCTGGCGCCCGATTCCATTCTGCTCGAATACAGTCTCGGAAAACAGCGCAGTTTTCTTTGGGCCATAACTTCCGATTCCGTGGAATCATTCACCCTGCCGAAGAGCGAGCGAGTCGAGACCTTGGCGAATACTGTAATTCGACTCGCGGGCGACTATCGGACCAGGATGCGCGATCCGGCAACGGAACAAAGCTATCGGCGGGCATTGCGCGCTATCAGCGATTTGCTGCTGAACCCGGTCGCAGGCAAACTCGGACGAAATAGGATTCTGGTCGTGCCATCAGGCGCCTTGCAGCGCCTGCCGTTTGCGGCGCTGCTCGTGCCCGGCGGCGGTGCGGAAGCGCTGCCTCTCGGAGTCCGCAATGAGTTCACGGTGCTGCCTTCGGCGTCGGTGCTCGCTGAACTGCGGGAACTACACCGCGGCCACCGGGCTGCATCGAGGAGCGTGGTCGTACTTGCCGATCCGGTCTACAACCCCGAAGACCCTCGTGTTCCTCCAAACGCTCTTGCGACCTCTTGGAAAAATCCGGTGCCCAGGGGACTGCCTCTGGCGCGTCTGCCGTTCAGCCGCGAAGAGGCCTTACGGGTGGCCGGGGCTGCTCCTCCGGGGACAGCTCTGACCGCTCTGGGCTTCGACGCCAGTCGCGCCACCCTGATGTCCGACGACATCGGCCTCTACCAATACGTGCATCTGGCGACCCACTATCTGATCGACGAGGCGCATCCTGAGCAGTCCGGCTTGGTCCTCTCGCTGATAAACCGGCAGGGATGGCCCGATAATGGGATGATCCGGCTGGACGATTTATATGCAGGCCTTCCGCGTCTCTCGTGCGACATGGTCGCCGTTTCCGCCTGCTCCTCAGCACTTGGAAAAGACGAGAGAGGCGAAGGACTAATCAATCTGAGCCGCGCCTTCTTCTATGCAGGAAGCCCCAGAGTTCTGGTAAGCTTGTGGGCTTGCGACGATCGGGCTGCGGCCGAATTCATGGGGCTCCTGTACCGTGCGATATTTGGCGGCCAGCATCCGGCGGCGGCGTTGCGTGCCACGCGGCACGCGTTCTGGGACAGAGGCGGCCGCTGGAAAGATCCATATTTCTTCGCCGGCTTTACTCTCTATGGCGAGTATCAGTAGAAGTCCGGAAGATCCCGCCCGGGGCGATAGCCAACGTCCCGGTGTCACTTTGGCCGATTTTGCAATGCGCTACACCGCTATTCGCACAGGCCTGGTGGCATACTACCGCCGACGTCACGCTTGGGATCCGGAAATGCTCGCCGATGAGGTACTCTTTCGCGTTCTGCGCCAATTGCTGCGCAACGCGCAGATCCGTGAAACCTTGGAGCAGTACTGTACCGGAATAGCCAAACACGTCATGCAGGAAGCGTGGCGGCGCCTTCCAACCGATGCCCTGTCAGAATCGTGGCCTTCACACGACAAGAACGTGCTGGATCGGTTGGACGAAACGGAGCGTCAGATCCTGCTGCGATTCTGTATGGATTCTATTCCGCAGGAAGAGGCCACCGTATGGAAGCGATATCACGACGGCACTGAGAGCCGGGTGGCGCTCGCCGCTGAATTGGGAATCAGCGATAACGCCCTCCGCATTAAAGTACACCGGGCTCAAAAGGCGATGATTGTGATCGGGCAGCGCGTGTTGGGAAACAAAGGGTTGAAATGAATGGCTGGCGCGGCGCACGTTAATTTGGAGAGGCTCTTTACGAATGAACCCTGAGGATGAGTCCCTGGTCAGAGAATTTCTGCTCGGTGGCATGTCATCCGGGCAGCGCGAGGTCTTCGACGAGCGTCTGATCGGAGAGCCGGATCTCGTGGAGCAGACCGAAGCCCTGGAGGGCGAACTGATTCGCGACGCGCTTCTTGGCGCCTTGTCGTCAGATGACCAGAGCCGCTTCGAACGGCATTTTTTGAGCTATCCTCACCTCCGTGAAAAATACGAATTGACGCGAGCAATGTTGATCGCGCGTGGCAACGATGTTGCCTCTCTGCGCGCTGCGCTGCCTCCGCCGGTGCGGCGGGCTCCCAGGCGACCGGCGTCGGCCTTCGATCT
>OBLU010000181.1_pt1 | contig 59815 bp, 55 predicted proteins | sample 1518681 | NCBI WGS metagenome assembly OBLU01 (sample SAMEA3539304, study PRJEB22396) | soil metagenome | biome: tundra; feature: field; material: soil | place: USA | collected 2010-05 | depth 0.15 m | reverse complement strand
ATCCTCCGCCCGGAGTAGCGCACGTCCTGCAGCCCACTTCGGCGGCATACTCAAGCGTGATCTGCTGTTGTGCAAAGCGCGCGCCAATCGTCTGCGCCTTGCCTGCGTCCTCGCCCGATTCCGGCAGCAGCGTCACTCCGCCCGGCACCAGCACTGCCGGCATCGTCCGCGCGGACGCCAGCGCCATCATCATCGCGGGCAAACCCTTGTCGCAGGTGGCCACGCCCAGCACGCCTTTGCCTGTAGGTAGCGACCGCATCAGCCGCCGCAGCACCATCGCCGCATCATTGCGAAACGGCAGCGAGTCCATCATCCCCGTGGTGCCCTGTGTGCGCCCATCGCAAGGATCGGTGCAGGCCCCGGCAAAGGGAATTGCGCGCAGCGCCTTCAACTCGCGCGCAGCCTCGGCCACCAGCAGGCCGACCTCCCAGTGCCCGGTGTGAAAGCCCAGCGCAACCGGATGACCGTCCTCCGCGCGAAGGCCGCCATGTGTGCTCAGGATCAGAAACTCCGGATCAAGAAGGCGAGTAGTCTCCCATCCCATCCCCGCGTTCTGGCTCAGGGCGAACAAATTGCCCGACGGCTCCGTCAGCAGCATCTCCGCTGTCAGTGGCAGCAAGCCCGCCGGACCCGGCGCATGCGTGGTCACGCGATGCAGACCCGCGTCCGCCGATTCAAGAACCGATGAGAGCGAGAATGTCGCGATGGCAGCCCTCTCCTTCAACTCCGTAAGTATAGAAGCGCCTCAGGGGCGAGAAGCAGATCAGCTTGGATCCAACCGATCATCTCACCGAATAGCCAGCGTCACCGAACAGCGACCTCGGTGATTTGCTATTCTCTATTCCCTGTTGCTTAGTCCCTATCCATCACTTCCCCGGCGCCGTCGCCACTGCCACCAGCGAATCCGCGCATCCGTAGTACAAAAACCACTGCTTGTGGAAGTACACCAGCCCCTCGGCAAACGTAGTCCCCGCGGCGTATTGGCCCGTCTTCTCGTAGGGAAGCTCCGGCTTCAGCACCGGCTCGGCGGTCTGCACCAAGAAGTTTGCCGGGTTTTTCGCGTCAAACAGTGCTTCCCCGGCCGCGTATGCCTCCGGCCCCAAATCCGGGTCCCCACTGCCGACCGCGTTCTTCCCGTTGTAAATCACAACGATGCCCGCCGGCGTCCGCACCGGCGGCGGCCCGGTTTCAGGAAATGAGCTGTCAAAGCGCCCCGGCCGCGGTCGCAGCAGTTCAACCGCGACACCATTGGCATACTCGACCGGGTTCCAATGAATCAGGTCTGTCGAAGTCGCCAGGTGAATGGCCCCTTCACCCCAGTACATCCAATACATGCCGTTGATCTTTGCGGCAATCAATCGGCCTTTCACCAACTCCGTCACAATCCCCGCCGACTTATACGGGGTCCCCAACGACGGGTCCTTGTCGTTGGGGTGTTTGTATTTCAGCTGCGCATACTTGCCGCCATCCGCGTTCAGAAAAGCCGGCCCGTATTTGGTCCAGTGCATCAGATCGCGCGAGGTGGCAATCCCCACCGAATACGTCTCTCGATTCCACTGTGTATACGTCAGCACATACATCCCGTCGGCGGACTCGACAATGCGCGGGTCTTCTACGCCGCCCGGCCACTCGCGCGCATTCTGATCATCGTCTGCGGGATAAAAAACCGGCTCGCCCATCCGCTTGAAGTGGATGCCGTCCTTGCTCTCCGCCAGCCCCAGCCGCGAAGTGTGCCCGCCAATCTCCATCACGCCGGTATTATCCTCGGCGCGGTACAGCACATAAATCTTGCCATGACGCACAATCGCCGCCGGATTGAACGTGTGCAGCGCCTCCCACTGCACCGGCTTCTTCAATATCGGGTCCATGAAGGTGGACTCCGGCCGCGGCGTGATCACCGGATTTCCCTCTGCAGGCCGCGTGAACGGCCCAATCACCCACGGCTGCGGAGTCTGCGCGTGCAGGGCAACGCTGCAAATCCAAACAGCCGCAAGCAGCATCCCGTTGAACCTGGTCACCGTGATTCGTCGATTGCGCACGTCGCAAGTCTAATGCATTGCGCCCTCGCCCCAAGCCAACCAATGCAATCGCGCGCGCATCCAACGCGCACCATGGACACGAACGGCTCAATTCCTCTTAAAAGCTTCGGTAAGTCAGACGTGAAGATTTCCGCCCTTGCAATGGGCGGTCATCACCTCGGGTCCGCCAAGGATGAGCAGACCGCGGTCGAAATCATCCATCGGGCAGTCGATGGCGGTATCACTTTTTATGACTGCTGCTGGGAATACAACCGCGGGCAGTCAGAAGATTGGCTGGGCAAGGGGCTCAAGGGTTATCGCGACAAAGTCTTCCTGATGACCAAGGTCTGCACCCATGGCCGCGACGCCTCGCTCGCCATGCAGATGCTGGAGCAGAGCCTGCGCCGCCTGCAGACCGACCATCTCGATCTGTGGCAGATTCACGGAGTCAGTTTTCCCAATGACCCAGACCTCTTCATCCGTCCGGGAGGCGCAGCCGAAGCCCTGACCCGCGCCAAAAAAGAAGGAAAGGTTCGCTTCACCGGCTTTACCGGCCACAAGGACCCCGAGGTCCATCTCGCCATGTTGAACACCGGCTTTCCATTTGACGCCGTGCAGATGCCGCTGAATCCCTTTGACGCGAACTTCCACAGCTTCGAGCAGAAGGTCCTCCCGGTTCTGAATCAGCGCGGCATCGCTCCGCTGGGTATGAAGCCCATCTGCGGCCATGGCGACCCCATCCAGCAGGGCGTATTCACGGCCCAGGAACTATTGAGCTACGCCATGTCGCTGCCCGTCGCGACAACCATCAGCGGCGTCGCCGATTTGCCCATCCTCGAGCAGAACCTGAAGATCGCTCAAGGATTCACGCCGCTCAGCGATAGCGACATGCAGGCGCTGCGCCAGCGCGCGAAACAATACGCTGCGGACGGCCACTTCGAGCTCTACAAGACGTCCATGAGATTCGACAATCCCGAGGCGCGGCTGGCCCACGATTTCCCGCTGGATATGGCACAGGTCGAGGTCAAGCAGCTGGTTCTCGCGGCCCAGAACACAGGGCGTCCCTATCCGCAGGTCAGCTAATCGCCCGGCGTGTGAACACCGCGCGCTTCAATCTTCACTTTCAACTTCACTCCAAGAGACTGACGCCGATGAACACCTCTCATCCCAATCCTCCCCAGTCACCCGGCGATCTTATCGCTGTCGAAACTCAGCCCGCGCGTGACCCGGAAAACCCGCTTTCGCAGAGCGACGTTTCGCGCCGGCGATTTCTTCAGGGCGGCGCGGCCTTCGCCGGAGCGTCCACGGTGATACCGATGGCCACCATGGTGCAACCTGCCGCCGCCCGCGCCGGCCAGGCGGCTGATGCTGGCACAAACGGCCAGCAATCCAGGCTGCCCAATCCCATTGTTCCCAATTTCCAGGGTCAATACGGCAACTCCGCGACTCCGGATTTTCAGGTACCAAAGCGCCCCATGGGGAAAACCGGCTTGCAGGTGTCGATCATCGGACTGGGCGGCTATCACCTCGGCACGGTAGCCGGACTGGAAGAGGTCAACACCATGGTCGCGAAGGCCCTCGACCACGGCATCAACTTCTTTGACAACGCCTGGGAGTACCACAAGGGCATGAGCGAGGAGCGCGTGGGGACAGCGCTCAAGGGCAAGCGCGATCAGGCGATCGTGATGACCAAGGTGTGCACTCACGGGCGCAAAAAAGATGTCGCCATGCGAATGCTGGAGGAATCGCTGACCCGCCTGCAGACGGACCACCTCGACGTATGGCAGGTGCACGAAGTCATTTATTACAACGACCCCGAACTTGCCTACGCACCCGACGGCGTGCTCGAAGCTCTCGCCGCCGCCAAGCAGCAGGGCAAGGTTCGATTCGTCGGCTTCACCGGCCACAAGAATCCCTCAATTCACCTCGACATGCTGAACCAGGGTTTCCCATTCGACACGGTGCAGATGCCCATCAATCCCTTCGATCCAAGTTTTCGTTCGTTCGAACGCGAAGTCGTGCCGGTCGCGGTAAGCAAGGGTATGGCCGTCTTCTCCATGAAGAGCATGGGCGGCTCTGGTGAGCCCATTGTGCATGGCGCGCTCACGCCCACTGAGGCGCTCTCGTACGCAATGAGTGTGCCCGGCGTCTCCACAACCATTTCGGGCATGGACTCCCTGGCCGTGCTCGATCAGAACCTTGAAATCCTGCGCAGTTTTCAGCCCCTCACCGAGAAACAGATGGAGGAGTTGCGCGCGCATGGCCGCGCATTTAACGATGGGCGTTATGAGTTGTTCAAGAGCACGGTTAAGTATGACGGCGACATAGGCCGCGAGCAGCACAACTATCCCACCCCCACGGAGCTGCCTGCCTGAATGCCGGCGTCAATACGGGCGATATAAAAACTCAGCGCCGCATCGCCCTGCTCCAGCAGCCGCGTGCGTGCTAGCAGTCCGTAGTGCTCGCTCAGCTTTTCCTTGCGCCGATGCTCTGCAATTACCACCGCATCCTCCGCCAGCAGGCCTGCATCGACCCCGCCCAATAGCCCGAGCGTCGTTCTGTACTCGTCTTCCGCGTCATAGGGCGGATCGAGAAATATCACATCGAAGCCCGCCGCATCGCCCGGCGCTCTGCGCAGATATGCCCCCACGCTCCCGGGATGCACGTGAAAATCTGCTTTGAGTCCCAGCCGCGCAAGGTTTCCCCGCAGCACCTTCAGCGCCGCCGGAGCCCGCTCAACAAATGTGGCACTCTTCGCTCCGCGGCTCAACGCTTCGATGCCCACCGCGCCCGAGCCCGCATACAAATCCATAAAACGCGCATCCTCGATCCGCGGCGCCAGCACGTTGAACAACGTTTCCCGCAGCCGGTCGCTGGTGGGCCGCGTCGCCAGCCCCGGCGGAGCCTCCAGCGTGCGGCGGCGAAGCGATCCTGCAATGATGCGCATCGCACAAAAGAATACCTGAACCGGGACTTGGTCCCACCCTCTACAATTCATATATGCGAGGCTGGACAATCCCGCTGGGCCGATGGATGGGCGTCGAGTTGCGCATTCACGCCTTCTTCCCCCTATTGGCGGTCGTGTGCCTGGGGCTCAGCGCTTCCGACGGCTGGCTGCGCGGATTCGGACTGTTTCTCGCACTCACCACAGCGGTCGTTGTGCGCGAGATTGCGCGCCTCCTCGTTGCCGCTTGGCTGGGTCTGCGTCTTCGCGCCATTCTGGTGCTTCCCATCGGCGGTCTGTATTCCTATGCCAACCCCGAGAGCCAGGAAAACTCCAATCAGGGCATCGGGCAGTTTGCACTCGCTTTCGCTGGCCCCATAGCGAACCTTGCAACGGCCTTCGCTCTGGCCGTAGCCTTTATGGGCGCAGGCGGCAACATCCGGCTCTTTGACCAGCCCTGGATCACTTCGGCATACCTGCTCCGCAGCATGGTCTGGATGCAGGCCGGCCTCGGGCTGCTCCACCTGCTGCCCGCCTACCCTCTTGATTTTGGACGCCTTCTGCGCGGCAGCTTCGCCCGCAAGCATGGCGTTGCGCCCACCGGGCGTGCGACCACCGGCCTGGGACAGTTGCTCGCCCTGGCCGCCATGATCGCCGGCATGTTGCTCCACAGCCCCTGGCTCGTCATTGCTGGATTTTTCATCATGATCGGCGCGCAGGTTGAAGATCAGGGCGTCTTTTTCCAATCCGTAGTGGACACGGTGCACATGCGCGAAGTGATGCTCACCGACTTCTCCACTCTCTCGCCCTCTGACACCCTCGCCGACGCCCTCGCCCGCTGCGTTCATTCCCTGCAGGAGGACTTCCCCGTAGTCCGCGGCCCGCAGTTGGTCGGCATCGTTTCGCGGCAGCGCATTGTGGACGCCTTGCGCAGCGACGGCAATGGCTATGTGCAGTCGGTCATGTCACGCGCCTTCCAGGTTGCCCGGCCCGAGGACACACTCGGCGCCACCATCCGCCGCTTGACCGCCGGCCGCGGCCTCTCGCTCATTCCCGTCACCGAAAGTGGCCGTGTAGTAGGCATCGTCAGCGTGCAAAACCTCATGAGCTCCATGTCCCTCCTCTCTGAGCAGCGCCGAATCGAGCGCGAGGAAGACGAAGAGTAGCGACTGGCCATGTCCACATCCGGTGAAGGCAAGAATCAATTCAAATATGATGTTGTCATCCTGAGCGACTGAGCGAAGCGAGGGAGTCGAAAGCCTGCCCCCCGTGGTGGGGACCTGCGGTTGTTGTTTTACTGTCGTGATGAGCGAAGAGCTTTTCAGCGAAGCGAAGGAACCGAGCTGCTCAAGCTTTGAATTGAATCCAATGGAAGATCCCGCCGCCCCACTCGCCCCCGGCCTCTACCTCGTCGCCACCCCCATCGGCAATCTCGGCGACATTACCCTTCGTGCCCTCGACGTACTCAAGCGCGCCGACCGCATCGCCTGCGAAGACACCCGCCAGACCCAAAAGCTGCTCAACCACTTCGAGATAACGACCCCTACGATCAGTTGTCACCAGCACAATGAGCATCATCGTGCCGCCGAGTTGATCGACATCCTCAAAGCCGGCGGCCGAATCGCGGTGGTCTCCGATGCGGGCATGCCCGGCATCAGCGATCCCGGCGGCTGGCTGGTTGCTGAAGCCATTGCGGCCGGCATCCCTGTCATCCCCATCCCCGGAGCTAACGCCGCACTGAGCGCCCTCGTCGCTTCCGGCCTGCCCACCGAGGGGTTTTCTTTTTTGGGATTCCTGCCCGAGAAAGCCGGCGCCCGCCGCACACGACTTGAAGATCTGGCTGCAGAACCGCGCGAATCTCCGCAGACCCTGATCTTTTACGAAGCCCCCCACCGCATCCTCGACACCCTGGCCGACCTTGAATCCACCTGGGGTCCGGCCCTGCGCGTCGTGGCGGCACGCGAAATCACCAAGATGCACGAAGAGTTCCTGCGCGGAACCGTAGCCGAGGTCCGCCGCGACCTCGCCGCCCGTGACCGCATCCGCGGCGAATTCACATTGCTGATCGAATCTCCCGCCCATACTCTGGGTGCCCCAGGTGTCGATTCTGAGACCTGGGAATCGATCTCTTCGAAGGTCGCCCGTCTCCAATCCGAATCCGGCATTGACGAGAAAGAAGCCCTCAAGCGCCTGGCCCGCGAGTCGGGCAAATCCAAAAGTGAGTTATACCGCGAGTTACAGCGCGAGCGCGCCCGGCGACGTTAGATTTGCGTCGAAAACTTAAGCTACCTTCACCGAGCGCCGCGAGGGAGCGGTCTTTCGGACTTGTCCTCCGGCAGCCGATCGTGCAGAACTACATTCAGCAGAGACTTGTGAACCCGGATGCGGCCGTTGTACTCAATAAAGCCAAGCTCGCGAAACCGGTTCATGAAAAAGCTGACGCGGGAGCGCGTGGTTCCGATCATTTCCGCGAGAGTCTCTTGCGAAATCTTCGGAATCAGCGTCTCCGGTTCGCCCGGTTGCCCAAACTCCGCCATCAGCAACAGAATCCTCGCAAGGCGCTTCTCGCTGGAGTTGAAGAGTTGATCGACAAGATCGGCCTGGATGCGCATACTGCGCGTCAGCAGAAACTTCAAAAACAGGTCGGAGAAGCCGGGTTCCTCATGCATTACGCGAAGCATCTCTTCCCGGCCTATCTTCAGCGCGGTGCACTCAGTAATAGCTATGGCCGTGGACAAACGCTGCCCAGGTACTGCAGCCAACGCCGCCTCCCCTACAAATTCGCCTGCCGAGAGTATCGTGAGGGTGGCTTCCTTGCCGGCCTCCGAGACAACGGTGAGTTTTGCGCGGCCCTTCTGAAGATAAAAAACTGAGTCCGCCTCATCTCCCTGAGAAAAGAACGGCTCCTTTGGCTCCAACTGTACAATTCTTCGCCCAAGACCCGCGTTCGCCAGGAAGGCGCCTGCATCGAACGTCGGCTTTTCAAGCTTGACCATCGCGATGGTCTCCTACCATAGATTTGCGGCACGCACTCAACATGAGCCAGAAAGGCGCGACCTGAATGATTCGTATCTACAGGGTACTAAATCTTGTGACCATTCAGTCAACCACAACTCGCCCAAACGGAGTCGCTTAAGTCACAACTTGGCAGGTTTCTTCGCTTTTCGTGCCGAATCGGCGTTTTCATGCCGGCTAATTAAGTCGATTAAGTGAGCTTTACTGCTCAGTAAGCTTTTCACGCACCAACTAATATCCAACTTACCGGATGCGTTCTACATTCGCGTAGAGCAAGACGCGCCCCGCATAGGTAGAAAAAAAGGTGCAACATGAAGAAAGTTATGACGTTAGTCGCAGTCCTCAGCTTATCCAGCATGGGCTGGGCGGGAACCAACCGCGAAGCAACCAATGACCGGTTGGAACATGCGGGCAATGTGCTGCACGAGATCATGGCCGCACCGGACAAAGGCATCCCTGAAGAAGTTCTGGAACATGCAAAATGCGTCGCCGTTGTTCCCCATATGCTCAAGGCCGGCTTGGTCTTCGGCGGAGAGAATGGCCGCGGCGTAGCCACGTGCCGCACCTCCTCCGGGTGGAGCGCGCCGGTGTTCTTCGCCATCACAGGCGGAAGCTGGGGCCTGCAGATCGGCGTCGAAGGCGTTGACCTGGTCATGATTATTCAGAATGAACGCGGAATGCGGCAGCTGCTTTCAAGCAAATTTGAAATTGGCGGAGACGCCTCTGCGGCAGCCGGACCGGTGGGGCGCCATGCTTCGGCCAATACCGACTGGAAAATGGATGCGGAGATACTCACCTACTCACGCGCTCGCGGAGCCTTTGCCGGATTGACCCTCGACGGCTCTTCGGTTCGCCGCGATGACGATTCCACCCGTGACATTTACGGACCTCACGTTTCCAACCGTTCCATTCTGCAAGGAAACGTGGCTGTGCCGGCCGGTGCGCACTCCTTCCTCGAAGCAGTGCGGAACGCGAAGCAACAGGCAGTCGCTTCGAACTAACAGTCGCAAGTCAACCCAACGAGGGCGCCCCGGGCAGATTCAAGTCAAGGGCGCCCACACTCTCTGAAAGGAATCCGTATGCTTTGGACACTCTTCGTCGTGGTTCTGGTCTTGTGGCTGCTGGGCTTTAGCTTCCACATCGCCGGTGGACTAATTCACTTGCTCCTCGTCGTCGCGCTCATCATCCTGCTCTTCAACCTGATCTCCGGAAGGCGCAGCGCCATCTGAAACAAGTAAGCGGCGCAACCTCAAACGCAGATGAGTCGCTCGGACCTGGTCCCCCCCGGTCCCAGCTCCCAGCTCTGTGAACTTAAATTTCGATGGAGATTTCCCCAAGTTTCTAACGCTCACCTTGCATAGAATTACCGCTCTTTGGCGCACAATCGTTTTATGACGATCCGGCCTGGTGTCCAAGTCGAAGTGTCACCCCCACCAGACCATCTGCCGACCTGCGAAGTACCCGTAATTTCTTCCGCATGAGTATTTTGCGTTTAGCTTAAATGTTAAGAGGATTTTGCAAGCAACCATCCATCCAACTCTTTTAGATGGATGATTTTAGCCATAAATAGGGGGGATGGGGTACCGGTCTGTGACCCTCACCACTGACCATGACCCCTGTTCACCGTTCCACCATCGTCACTGCCTCCAACGCGCATTCGGCTACTCGCAGCAGCTTCCGATTCTCCGGCTTCAGAAACCCTGCCGCCACCGTCGAATCCAGGAAGCTCAACAGCCCGTCCCAATACCCCACGGTATTGATCAGCACGCAGGGCTTGGCATGCAGGTGTAATTGCTTCCAGGTCACAATCTCCATCAGCTCATCGAGTGTCCCGTAGCCGCCGGGCAGAACCAGAAAAGCATCCGCCAGCTTGACCATGCGTGCCTTGCGCGCGTGCATCGTCGGCACCACTTCGAGCCGGGTCAGCCCGGTATGCGCAATCTCGCTTCCCGACAGCACCTCCGGCAGCACGCCGATCACCTCGGCCCCGCCAGCAAGGGCCGCATCGGCTACCGCGCCCATCAACCCCACGCTGGCCCCGCCATACACCAGACCAAGCCCCGCCGCCGCAATCGCCGTGCCCAGAGCCACCGCCTCCGCCAGAAACGCAGGGTCATTCCCGCTGGCCGACCCGCAATACACAGCCACCCGACGAAGCGAATCATTCGATGATGTCATGATGTTTTTCAGAATAGCGCTCGCAACAAGCGAGAAATGGCGCCAAGCTGGGCTTTCCGGGAACTATTGCAGTCTCAGCCGCGTAAATCAGGATAACGTCGCTCGAATCGTGTCGAGCTGAAAGCTGCAAGGAGACTCCCATGCGCAAGATCCTGGCCGCTGCTGCAGCGGTTGCACTGTTTCTCTCCGTACCTCCGGACACTTTTGCCAAGACGCCCGCAACGTCCAAGGCCAGCACCGGAACGATCGTCATTGTCTTCAAAGATGGCCATCGGCAGAGCTTCAATCTCGCTGAAATCGCGCGGGTAGAGTTTCCCGGCGCCAGTGAAACGACCTCCGCCTCCGTTAATCCCGCGTGGCCTGCGCGAGGGCGCTACGTCGGCAAATGGGCCGTCGGCGATGGTAACGGAAGCACCTTCATGATCACGCTGGAGGAAAGCGGCGAAGCCTACCGATCGCTCGGCGATGTGCACGGCAAATGGGCTTATGTCGACGGCGAGGCGCGTGTCACCTGGGATGACGGTGCGCAGGACGCAATCCGAAAAGCCGGCTCCGGGTTCGAGAAGTACGCCTACAAGGCAGGCAAGTCGTTTACCGATTCGCCCGACAACGTGACCAGCGCTCACAATACGACTCCGAAACCAAGCTAGGGCTCGCCCGTACGCATGGCTCAACTGGCCGATCTCGGCCAGCTTGAGCCGTGACGCCCGTCCTCTGCGCATAAGCTGTCACGGCAGGTAAACTAGAGACAGGAACCTTCCCGCCTGGACACGCATCGTGCAGCCGCTCATCGACAACCTGAACCCCGAACAGCGCGCCGCCGTTGAAGCCACTGAAGGCCCGTTGCTCATCCTCGCCGGTGCCGGCTCCGGCAAAACCCGCGTCATCACCAGCCGCATCGCCTGGCTCATCCGCGAAAAGGGCGTGGCCCCCGATTCCATCCTCGCCGTCACCTTCACCAACAAGGCAGCAAAGGAGATGGGTGAGCGCGTCGACCGCCTGCTCGGCCACTCGGCACTGGCCAAGCCACTGATCGCAACCTTCCACTCGCTCTGCGTCCGCATTCTGCGCCGCGACATCGAGGCCTTGAAAGTCAACGGCGAAGGCCTCACCCGCGCCTTCGTCATCTACGACGAAAACGATCAGCAGGGCATCGTCAAGCAGATCATGCGGCGGATGGGCCTCGACACCAAGCAACTCACCCCGCGCACCGTCCTTGGCCGTATCTCCTGGGCCAAGAACCACATGGTCGATCCCCAGGAGTATTACCTCGACTCCAAGGATCCCAACAGCGAGCGCATCGCCCACATCTACAAGAGTTACAAGGCCGAACTGCTACGGAACAACGCACTCGATTTCGACGACCTGCTGCTTGAAGCCGTCCGCCTGCTCAAAGTCTCCAGCGAAGCCCGCGAGCGCTACCAGCGCCGTTACCGCTATCTCCTCGTCGACGAGTACCAAGACACCAACCGCCCCCAATACGAGCTCATGAAGCTCCTCGCCGGCGAGCACAAGAACGTCTGCGCCGTCGGCGATGAGGATCAGAGCATCTACTCATGGCGCGGCGCCGACATCCGCAACATCCTGGAGTTTGAGAAGGATTTCCCCAACGCCCGCATCGTGCGCCTGGAGCAGAACTACCGCTCCACCCAGATCATTCTCGAAGCCGCCGGCTCGGTCGTCGCCAACAACCTTCGCCGCAAGGGAAAGAAGCTGTGGACCGATCGCCAGGGCGGCAGCTTGATCGGTTATTACGAAGCCCCCGACGGCGAGAATGAAGCCCTCTTTATTGCCGATCGCATACAGAAGTTCCTCCGCGAATCCGGCGACGCCGCCACAGAAGCGCACTGTGCCGTCCTCTACAGGACCAACTCGCAGTCCCGCCTGGTTGAGGAGGCACTGCGCCGCTACAACATCCGCTACACCATGGTGGGCGGCTTCAGCTTCTACGAGCGCGCCGAGATCAAGGACCTGCTCAGCTACTTGCGCCTTGTCCGCAACCCGCATGATTCCATGGCCTTGCAGCGGGTCATCAACACTCCCACGCGCGGCATTGGCAAAACCACACTGGGGACACTGGAACGCGTGGCGCTTGAAACCGGCCAGTCCACCTGGGACGCCATGGCTGCTGCCATAGCCAACCGCCTCATCCCTACTCGCGCCCTCATGGCGCTCGAGTCATTTCGGCAGCTCATTCTCGATGCGCAGGCCATGATGGACCCCGACTTCGCCGGCAAGCTCTCCGCCGACATCGCCGAATCCGCGGCAGACGACGCCGACACCGACTTCGCGTTTGGCGCGGAATCACCCAGTCCGGAACAAAACCAGCAAATCGAAGACGCGCTGGGAGAAGCGGCAGACTTCAGTTTCGGCAGCAATGCAGACCAGATTCCGCTCCTCGATGCCAGCCACTTCTCCCCCTTCGCCGAGGCGCCAAAACGCCCCTTCCTCAGGATGCCGAAGCAGTTGGAAAGGCTAGATCAGCCAGTGATGAATTCCAATCGCGTCATTGAGCCCGTACCGGCCCCAAAGACCGTCGAGATTTCACTTGCAAGCAAACAATGGAAAATAAGCGAATCGGCCTATAAGAAACTAAGAGTGCGACTCGAATCGCTCGAAGAGAGAGCCGCACAGATCGGCGCAAGCGGACCGAGAACTGAAGCCTTGAGCCGTGAGCCGTTGAAGATCACGATCTTTTTCGATCCCTTGCGGACCAGCGGCTGGGAGATGATTGGAGTCATTCACAACAGCAAAGGCGAACACGAGATTGAGCAAGTAAGAGAAGAAGCAATCCCAGAGAAGTATCTGCGAGATCCAGAGAATTGCGACCACTGCAAGACCAGAAGAAAAAGAAATAATACATTTATTCTTAAAAATAATGGGGGAAGCTACACACAAGTCGGGAGCGATTGTATACATGAATTTCTGGGTGACAAGCCAGAGGTCCGGAGATTCATCAAACCAGAACTCTGGAGATTCAATTCGGAATCAGCTCAGCAACTAGTGACCGAGCTCGACGAACTACTCAAGCACGACCTCGAAGCTCCCACCGTTGTTCCGCCTGAACGTATCAGTGCGTTTGAAAATGCGGCCTCCTTGGCCTTGGTTTCAGAAGAAGAAGCTGACTCAGCCTTCCGCGCTCCCGGCGACGCCGCCACCCTTCCCGAGCTGATCCGCTTCCTCATCGACCGAACCGGATACATCAAGGCCCTTGAGGCCGAAGCCTCGCCCGAAGCCTTCAGCCGCATTGAAAACCTGAAGGAACTGGCCAACGCCGCGCACGACGCTGAAGCCCGCGGCGAAACGCTCGCCGAGTTCCTCGACCACGCCGCCCTCGCTTCCGACACTGACCAGTACGACCCCGAAGCCCGCGTCACGCTCATGACATTGCACGCTGCCAAAGGCCTCGAGTTTCCGCTCGTATTCCTCGCTGGCCTTGAAGAGGGTCTCTTCCCTCATTCGCGCACCTTGCTCAATCCCGACGAGCTCGAAGAGGAGCGCCGCCTCTGCTACGTGGGCATGACCCGCGCCATGAACACGCTGATACTGACCCGCGCGCACTACAGAAGACGCTATGGCAACGACGCCCCGGAGATGAGCGTCCCCTCGCGCTTCCTTGAGGAAGTGCCCAGCCAGTTGATTGAGAATTTGGGCGGCCGCCGCCCCGCCTGGTCGACCCCGGCCTACAGTTACGGTCAAGGCTCCAGAGGGGGTTATGGAGCGGGCCGCCGCCCCGCCCACTCCAGCGAATTCGCCGATACGCATTACAACTACGAAGATGAGAGCCAGGAAGCTCCGCGCACCCCTGCCGGCCAGGGCGCCAGCGGGCGTCTGAGAGCCGCTTCGACCAAGCCCTTCACCGCTTCCTGGATGACTCCCAGGACAAAACCCAATTCACCGGGCGTGGAATCCAGTTCGACCTCGCCCGGGCCGGGATCCCCTGCGAAGAGCGAAGCGCCGGAAGTTCAGTCCATCGACAACATCGCCCGCTTCTTCGGAGGCAAAGCCGGCGCTCTCAAGCCCGGCGCTTTGCCCCGTCCGGCGATGGACATCCCCGCCCCCACCGGAGCGGCCAACCTGAGAAAAGGCCAGCGCGTCCGGCACTCAAAATACGGCGAAGGCACTGTCCTCTTTCGCGAAGGGGATGGCGAAAGCGCCAAGGTGACCGTCATGTTCAACCATCACGGCATGAAAAAGCTGGTAGAGAGATTTGCCAACCTGCAAAGGGTTTGACGCTACCATCAAATAAGCTTCTTCACCATCGCGCCATCCTTCGATCCACAATTTACTGGTTCAGCACAGTTTCCACCGTCACGGCAAAATCAGCGTGTCCGAACTCCGTCGGGTGAAATGTATCCCAAAAGAAGGTGTGGTCCGGGTCGCTGCACACCGCGAGTGTGACGGGATTGAGGCAGGGTGTGGTGATATTGGTAAACCCGAAATGGGTGGCATCCGTTTGGATTGCCTGAATCAGCGCGAATACAGGCAGACGCCGGATCCTGATCCCTTCAAGAAATCCCTCGATGGCCAACAGACTATTGAGAGATTTGTTGGTTGCCAGACTGGCCGCGGTGGCAAAGCTCGGGTTGGCTTGCGCCGCCGGCAGAAGGCCCACGTTGAGCAAATCCGGAATCAGGAAGTTCTTCGCACCGCCGCGTCGCAGCAAAAGCTCCCCCTCGGAGATGCCGGCTGCGATCTCAAATCCAAGCTGAGACGCCGAGATTCCACTCGAGAGGTTTCCAACGATGTCGTTACCCCCGCCCTCCAGAATATAGAGCGCGTTGGGATCGGCCTTGCCTCCATGCTGACTGAGATAGAGGCCGACCTGCTGCGGTACATCGGGAATGGTGCCTTGGGGTGTCACCTGGGGTTGTGTCACCCAGGCTCCACCAAATGCATAGTCGGTCCCGCCCTTCAGAGACGGAAGCATCGGTAGCCCCATGGCGCTTGCCACGTGCTCCACCCATATAGGTCCGTTTGAGAACCTGCCCGCGAAATAGGGTGGCGATGGGGGCTAGGGCGATGGGGGTTGTGCCACGCTTGTGGCAAAGAAGATATTGCCGACATCGCAATAGCTGTCGCCGAAAACGTAGATGGCGTCGTACGTGGGACTCGCGGCATGAACAACAAACGGAGTCACGGTCAGGCACGCAAGCATCAAGCATGCCCAAATCCATTTGGGGAAAGACATATCTGTTTCTCCTTGGCCTTGAATGTCGTTTGGTTGGGACTTTGGCTGGCGGGAACATACGGCAGCCGACCTCAATATCGCTGCACTCTATCGCGGAAATATGCACATGTAAACAGTTTTTCGAGGTGGGACTCGAGGGCTTTCCAATGGAGCGGCGAATTCGGGCAGAGGGCCAGCACGTCCATCATTCAAAATACGACGAAGGCACAGTCCTCCTCCGCGAAGGGGATCGCGAAAGCCCAACGTGACCGTCATGTTCAACCATCACGGCACGAAGAAGCTGGTAATAGATTTGCCAACCCGCAGAACGTTTAGCCGTCGCCGGGCCGGTTCTACACTCCGATCAAGGTTTTCAGCTCAGCTTCCGCCGGCATCTTTGTCGGGCAATGGATCCGCAGTTCCGCCACGAGACGAGCTTTGTCGGGAAGTTGGCGCGTATGGACGACCTTGTCGCCATTCGACCCCTTGATCGTCACCCTCTTCTTCTTTTCATCAATGCTGATCCATGCGACGTGTTTCCATTGAATCCGCTTCTTGCGCCCTACCCAATACGATTGTTCCAGCCCGTCGCCATTGATGTAAATCGAACCTGGAAACGACATGAGCAAGAGCAGGATGCAGCCGCTGCAAAGCGACACAAGCCATAAGCCGACAGGTGACTTGAACCCGGTCGCGATAAAGACCAGGATCGGATAGCTTATGAACGCGAGAATCACATAAATGCCCCAAAAGCACTGGCGATTGGGAAAGAATTCGATCCGCCCATTTTCTCTCTCAGTCGCAGTCCTGTCCTTGGCGGCGTCGGCTACAGCCACACGCGCAGCGATCCAAAACACAATGAGCACGCAAAAGAACGGAGCGATCGCTTTAAAGAGGTCCATCGGCCTATCTTAATCCGGCGTGATGTGAACTGCTTTACGTCTTTTGTGGGGGTCGTTTACGAAGGTAATCAAGGGGTTACCTCGGTTTTCGCCTCGCGGCAGCATGGCGATTCAGTCATTCACTCTTGTTGCTCAGGCGTCGACTCTTGGCGCTCAGGCGCGGAGAAGATACCGGAATCGCATGTCTTCGCCGAACCACATGATGTAGTTCGTCCCCCAGGTGTTGTTGAAGAGGTTCGAATGAACACCGAGGGAAAGGTCTGGCTGGGAACGGGAAAACTTCAGCGTGCTTCTGTCACCGAAGGCGATGAGAGGCGCATCGATGCACTCCACCGCGAAGGCGCGGCCGCTGTCGCGATAAGCGAAGCCGGTGGAGACGGCATGCAGGCTGCGGTTGCCGCCTGAAACCACATCGAGCGGTGAAACCTGCTCGCCGGATTTGTCCATCGTCCAGCCATCCCGATTCGGCACATTGGGATTGAAAGTCAGCCACATGGCCTCGGGCATGCGCGTGGCCGGCTTGCCGAACCAGGAAAGCTCCATATGGATGACGGGCTTCGCCGCAGGAAGCTTGAGTTCGAGATAAAGCTTCTGCGGAAAGGCGACGCGCCCGGATTGGGAAGCCTCAGGATCCTGCAGACTGAGATGCGCGAGAATGCGATGGCCCTGCTCATCCTGCGAGACCTCGACTGCGGACAGCGTGGGCTGCCACTCGCGGCTCTCTGCGCCAAATTTTTCAATGTTCGGTTTCCCAAAGTCCATTTGGAACCAGTCCGCCTGGATCGTGCCGTAGTTGGCGATAAGACGGGCGTAGTCCGCCTGCGAATAGGTTTGATACGTGAAAAGCGCGAGCGGGTGTGAGGGCGAGGCCCACTCGATGCCTGTCCTCTTGTTGCGCAGGCGCTGAATGGCCCCCGTGCGCGGATCGAACGCGAGCAGAAAGTGTGTCGTGTCGATTTCATCTGCCGGCGCGTGCGCGGATGCGGCGGTGAGTTTCGGCTCCGCAGGCTCAAGGGCGCGCATCGCGGCATGCGCTTCGTCATGCAGAGGCTTGGGTAGCGTCGCGATCCCCGCAAGCAGGTCTTCGCGTTTCTCCTGCCAGCTGAATTCGGCTACCGTGTAGTTCTTGCTGTAGATCACGAGCGTCAAATCGTGAGGGGTGTAGTGGTCGAAATCAAGCCAGGTCTTGGTGTCGGTTCCCCAGGTGTGTTCTGTCTCCAGCAAAACCTGGCGCAATAGCGCAATGTCCGTTGCGTCGCCGGCCTGGAATTTGTCTTGCGCGATCCACGAGAGGCGCAGCCGTGCGATCTCGCGATACCGCGCGACTTTGAGCGGGTCGCTGGCGATGCCGTGTATCCACGTGTCGCCAATTTCCTGTGTCACCACGGGGAAGTTGGCGCGATAGGGTTCAATCGCATTGGCGATATCCGTCAGGTTGGTTGAAACAATCTGAGCGTTGGGAAACTGGCGATGAAGATCGTCATAGATATCCTGGACCTCATCGGCCGTATGCGGCCCGCTATTGTCGCCGCGCACGTTGACCGACACGGCAAGATTGGAGCCGGGAACGCGCACCACGCCACCGTATTCGTGGTGATACATCATTACGATCGACTTGCCGCTCGAATCCTTCCACACAAAAAGCGGAGGAACGTCCGGCGTGGTCGAGCCGCCATTGACGCCGATGTCGATAAACTTCACGCCCTGACTCGCCATGGGTGAGATGATTCCGCGCGTGTGTCCGGGAACGTCAGTCATCTTGGCGCCGGTGGTGGCGCGGCCAAAGCGGCGGTCCAGCGATTTCGACAGCGCAACACCGGCGGAGATCATGGAAGGGTCCATCATTTCCGTCTGCCAGCTGAAAGGGAGGGCGTGCCACGCGATGTCGCCCTGCGAGATCGCTTCCTCCATCCGTTTACGATCGGCGGCGGACGCCTGTTCGAGATACTCGTAGACCAGCCATGAGCCTGTCGTCCAGACATAGCGATTCGCTCCTGGCAGCCGGGACGTCGCGGCCAGTTCAATGGCATGGGGAAAATATTCGTTGAAGTAGCGATGCACGACCGCGGCCTGGGTGTCGATGAAACCCGCGTCAAAGTGGCATTTGAACATGGCTAGGACCTTTTTGACCGAGGTCGCCGGCGCGCTATCTTCAACTGCCATTGCGGGAAGAGACTTGGAAAGAATGGCGCTGCCCAGCGTCAAGGCAGAAGTGCGCAGCAGGTCGCGACGATTCACAGAAAGTGTCCCCTTTTCCAGTTTCTGCATGATGAGAAGCTCAGACAGCGCTCCCATGATAGCCGCTGCCAGTTCCTGGGGGCGGTGATCCCTAAGTTTGCAATCGTTTCGCCTGCTCCTCGCCATCGAGCACGCGAAAGACGCCCTCCGCCAGCGCCTGCAGTTCGTCCTCTCCCGGATAAACCGTGATCGGTGCGATCCACTCCAGATATTCACGCAATTGGCTCACCATCCGCTCCGAATGCGCCATGCCTCCAGTCAGCAACACGGCGTCCACTTTCCCTTGCAGCACCGCTGCCATCGCTCCCGCCTCCTTGGCTATCTGGTAGACCATCGCTTCAAATACCCGTGCTGCCTCCGCGTCGCCAATGTCAATCCGCTGCTCCACTTCCTTCAGATCACGCGTGCCGAGGTAGGCAAACAGCCCGCCTCCTCCAAACACATGCCGGTCAAGCTGCTCGCGCGTAAACATGCCGCTGAAAGCCAGCTTCACCAACTCGCGCACCGGCAGCCAGCCAGTCCGGTCGGGGCCAAACGGGCCTTCCTCGGGCGAATTGTTGTCGATCATGCGGCCTTCGCGGTGTGCCGAAACGGTGATGCCGCTCCCCAGGTGCACAACAATCAGGCGCAGCGCTTCATAGGTGCTGCCGCGCTCTCGCGCAAATCGTCGTGCCACGGCCTTTGTGTTCAGTACATGCCCGATTGCAGTCCGAGGCGCCAATGGAGAACCTGACAGGCGCGCGCACTCCTGCCACTCGTCTGCCGTCACGGGGTCCACGATATATGCATTCACCCCCGCAGCCCGGGCGAATTCAAGCGCCAGCAGGGCTCCTAGATTCGACGCGTGCTCGCCGCGCAGCGCCAGCCGAAGTTCCTCGACCATCACCTCGTCCACAAGATAAGTGCCGCATTGCATCGGCGGCAGCAGGCCGCCTCGCCCCGCGACCGCGGCAAATCCGCCGATACCAAATCCAGCGTCACGCAGCGCCTCCCGGATCAAATCGGCACGGAACTCAAGCTGTGCCAGCGCAGAAGACCCTCGGAACCGGGCCAGCGCTCCATCCTCGTGCTCGATGGTGCACACAAAGTCCGCTCCGTCTCGCCGGCAGACGCCAACCTTCGTGGATGTGGATCCGGGATTGATGACCAGTACCCGGCTTCGCTCGTCTCGCAAAACTTGTCTCCCGCAGGCCAGAACGAGTTTACCCTCTTGCCTTGGGCTCCGGTGCCTGATCCCAGCGCATTACCTACGATTGCTGCAAACTCATTATTCGGGCCAGTTTGCCAAACTGTGCTATACTCCCTTCAGATCGTAGAATTCGATTAGAAGTCATTGCCTGTTCCGAGTTACCGCTCTACACGCAAACACTTCCACATTGCGTTCGCGGTAAATCTGCACCAAAGGAATAACACAAATGGAAACAGGCACAGTCAAGTGGTTTAATGATGCAAAGGGATTTGGATTTTTGAGCCGTGAGAACGGCGAGGACGTCTTCGTCCATCACACCGCCATCCAGTCGAACGGCTTCCGTTCGCTGCAAGAAGGCCAGAAGGTCCAGTTCAACGTGACCAAGGGCCCCAAGGGCTGGCAGGCTGAGAACGTCCAGGTTGTCTAATTAAACGACCGGGATCCGAAGCAAATAGAAAAGGGACGGCAAATCTGCCGTCCCTTTTCTGCGTATGTTTGAAATTCTTCGCCCTCAAAGGCCAATCCGCCAGCATTGCCTCCGACAACTGATCCCTGACAACTGACGGCTGTCTTCAGGCGGCGGGCTTCAACGACGTAGCGCTTACCTGTTTCATGGCAGGATGAAGACCCTCGCTCGGCACATCGTGGGTGCCCAGATACTGCAGCACATCGTTAATCGAGTCTTCAAAACGCCCCCCGGTCTTGTGGGTGGCTTTCACGCCTTTGGAAACCAGCTGGCAAACCTCAAAACGGTTCATGCCCTGAGACAGGGCGCGATGTATTTGATCAGAACGCATGACGAACTCCGATCGACAGGTACCTGTTAACTAGGGGTCCCGTTAACCTGTGGCCCGTGGATGAGTGAATGTTGCGTGAAGTGCGGAGCTCGTCAGGAGCGATGGGGCGGCAAAAGCCGAGCAGGCTGGTCGATTCCAGGCGCGGGACTTCTTTCATTGTACGCTGGAAATGATTGAAACGCCGCTCCAAAAGGGGCCTTTTCCTCGCTGCTGCGCCTTTCGCAGCATGTCAATCCCTGTTAACATTAGGGTCGTACGGGCCCGATCGACGGGAAACCTGAAGAGATTGCAGCGAAAGAGGTTAGCATTGGCAGACACATCCAAGATTGAAGACAGGGAAGAACGCAAGAAAGTAAAGCGCGCCGCCCGCAAGAAGGCTGCTCCCAAAGCCAAGCGGACCGAGCCGCGCGGCTCGAAAAAGAAAAAGGTCAAAAAGCTGGCACGCGGGCAGTCCAAGCGCTAGCCTTCGCGGCAACACATCGGGGGTTCCGGGTCAGCAGGCCATCGAGTGCCGGGCCCGGAGCCGCAGACACACATACCCCTTCCACATGGCTTTCCTTCACGGCGGAAGAAGGCTGCCCTGCACCCGCAGATGCCGCAACGTGATGATCCTCCACGGGAATCCTCATCATGTACACTGCGGCAAAGGCATCCCTAACTCACTGGGACCGGCCTTCATCCACAGGCGCCCGCATCTGCCCGGACGAGGAGAACTGCCCTGCCAAGCCAACTGCTTGCCTGCAAATCCATCGATAAGCTGATCCGGGAATCGGAAGACCCCGAGCACTGTTTGAAAAAGTCGCTTGGGCCGTGGTCGCTCACTGCGCTGGGCATCGGCGCGGTCATCGGATCGGGCATCTTCACCGTGATCGGCACGGCAATGGCCGGGCAGAAATTCGACACTCCCGAAGTTAGTAATACCCCGCTCATCCACTACCTGCTGACTCACACGGCTATGGCAGGGCGTCCCGGCGCAGGTCCGGCGCTGGCCATCTCTCTTGTTCTCGTCGCCATCGTCTGCGTCTTCACCGGCCTCTGTTACGCCGAACTTGCCTCCATGATCCCGATCGCCGGCTCGGCTTACACCTACACCTACGCCACCCTCGGCGAATTGGTTGCCTGGATCATCGGCTGGGATTTGATCCTCGAATACGCCTTCAGCAACATGAGCGTCAGCGTCGGCTTCGCGGCACATATCGAGGCGCTGCTGGAGTGGTTCGGCCTCCATCCCGACCTCAAATGGATTTCTCCCGCTTATCTGCCCACCGGTCTGCAGGACCTTGCGGGAAACGATCTCTATGCTCCCGGCTGGCACTTTGGCTTTAACATTCCAGCCTTTCTCGTCGTGATGGTTCTCACCGTCGTGCTGGTGCGAGGCATTCGCGAGTCGGCGCGTACCAACAACATCCTCGTCCTGATTAAAATTGTCGCCATTCTCGCCTTCATCATCGCCGCATCCAGTTTCATCCAACCCCGCTACTGGCATCCCTTCATGCCCAACGGCTGGACTGGCATGCTCTCCGGCGGCTCCATCATCTTCTTCACCTACATCGGCTTCGATTCTGTCTCCACCGCAGCCGAAGAGTGCAAGAACCCGCAGCGTGATCTGCCCTTCGGCATTCTCGCCACATTGGTCGCATGCACGCTGCTCTACGGTGGCGTCGCCATCTGCCTCAGTGGCATCGTGCCGTGGCAGTCCATCATGGGCGATGGAGCACCTGTGGTCAACGCGCTCAAACGCCTCTCTCTCATGCCCGGCGGCGCCAACCTGCGCTGGGTCGAACTGGTCGTCCTCATCGGCGCCATGCTCGGCATGATTTCATCCATCCTGGTCTTTCAACTAGGGCAAGCGCGCGTCTGGTTCGCCATGTCCCGAGACCGCCTGTTACCCACCGTTTTCAGCAACATCCACCCGCGTTTTCGCACCCCTGCGGTCGCCACCTGGGTTGCCGGATTCGTCGTCGGCGTTCCCGCAGGCCTGCTCGACATCGGCACCGTCTCTAACCTCTCTAACATCGGCACGCTCTTTGCGTTCGTCCTGGTCTCGATCGCGGTGCTCATCCTGCGCTATCGCGAGCCCGAGCGGCATCGCTCTTTCCGCGCTCCCTTCGGGCCCGTCTTTCCCGTGCTCAGCATCATCTTCTGCGGAGTCCTCATGATGGGCCTTGAGGTACTGACCTGGGAGGCTTTCTTCATCTGGCTCTTCACCGGGCTGCTGATCTACTTCTTCTATAGCCGCCACCGGTCGGAATTTGCCGGAATGCGTTGACACTATGGCTCTCGAAATCGAAGAATTCATCCGCCGCCTCCCCAAGGCCGAGTTGCATCTGCATCTCGAAGGCACCATCACGCCCGCCACGCTCGTCGAGCTGAGCGCGCGCCATGACGCCCATCCCATGACTCTGGCCGAGGCCGAGTCCCACTACCGCTTCGACGATTTCACCAGCTTCATTGAGGGCTTCAAAGCCGTCACCCGCCGCCTCGTCACTCCCGAGGACTACGAACTTGTTGCCTGGCACATGATGCAGCAACTCGCCGCGCAAGGCGTTGTCCATGCCGAGGTCTACATCTCCGTCGGCGTCATCTATATGTGGCGCAACTTTGACCCCGCCTGCTTCGAACCGATCTTCGAAGGATTGGAACGCGCCCGCCAACGCGGCGAACGCGAATTGGACCTATCGCTCTACTGGATCTTCGACGCCGTGCGCCACTTCACCGTCGAAGAAGCCGTGCGTGTCTTCCGCAAAGCCGCTGACATGCGGTCGGAGTACCCCTCCATCATCGGCATCGGCCTCGGCGGGGACGAGCGCCGCACCGGCTCTGCGCCTTTTCGCGCGCTCTACGCCAAAGCGCGCGAAGCGGGCCTGCGCCTCACCAACCATGCCGGCGAAACCACCGGTCCCGAAGCCATCCGGGAGGCGCTCGCCATCGGCTCCGAGCGGCTCGGCCATGTGCTTTCAGCCGTTCAGGATCCGGATCTGCTCCAGGAGTTAAAGGCAAGGGAAGTGCCGCTCGAACTGAATCCCACGTCTAACGTCCGCACCGGGGTCTGCCCGTCGTTTGCCGCGCACCCGCTGCGAACCTACTTCGATGCCGGGCTGCTAGTCACGCTGAACTCCGACGATCCGGCCTTCTTTGGATCCGATATTGCCAACGAATACCTGCTCGCGCACACCGAGCAGGGCTTCACCCGCGACGAACTCCGCCAGCTCGCCGTCAATTCCATTCGAGCCAGCTTTCTCCCGGAATCCTCAAAAGCCTCGTGGCTCGCACGCATTATGACAACTGAATGAAACAAAAGTTGTAGAAGCCAACCCCGGGATGGGTGAGAGAGTCTAATGCTAATTGAGGTAACATGCTAACAGGAGATTGTGTACCCAATGTCCATTGAACTCGACCCAGTCGCGTCCGTCGAAGAGCCGAAAGAGGGTATGGCTCTCCGGGTCATCGGCTGGTTTTCCGCCGGAATGGCCGTCGCCGCACTCGGCATCTATCTGGGCATCGAGATTCGCAGCCGCTACAAATTTAAGCGCCGCACCCCCTATGACTTCTACGCCAATGCCGGAAAACAGCAGGCCGGCGAGTTTGGCATGGGCATCTAGATCTGTGCTTCCGCCTCCAGGCAAATGCCGCCATTGCGCGGCATTTTGCTTTCTGGCCACCTTTCTGGCTTGGTCGGCCCGTGTTTCATTCATTGACCCGAGATCAGCATCCCTCTATAGTAGTTACATGAGTCTGCGTCCCACCCCGGCGACCTGTTGTGCGTGTCCTTGCACGCCGCGCCGGTCTTGTGGGTGAGTTGGTTCCGACTCCACCGTTCCTCATAAGGCCGCGTTTCAGCCCATTTGCTGACGCGGCCTTTGTATTTCCTGGTCAAGTTGTATCGTTCAACGTTGCATCGGACCCAATGAACGTCCTTTCTTCCCATTCGCGGCTCTCCCTCTCTGCCTCCCGGCGGAGACGCTGTTGTTGTAGTCGCTGAATCGTTCCCCCGTCCTGAAATCCTGACGTACGCCGGTGGTGCCCAGTCCTCCCGGCCTGTCCCCATATTCCCCAAGCCTGGCGTTCCCGGTGAACGGCCAATCAAGTTTCCAGGAGGCCTTGTGAAACTCGCATCAAAATTGCACCACCTTCTTTTCGCTTTAATCCTCGTCAGCGGTCTCGCCTTGCACGCCCAGATCGTGGGCGGCTCCATCAGCGGCACCGTCCGCGAAGCGACGGGAGCATCATTGGGCGGTGCATCCGTGACCGTGGTTCAAACCGAAACGGGAGCGACGCGCAAACTTGTTACCGGATCTGACGGGCGCTTCTTCGCCCCATCTGTGCCTGTGGGCAGGTATTCGGTTTCGGTCGCCCATGATGGTTTCGCGACCCAGGAACGAAGCGGCTTCTCCCTCACCGTCGGGCAGAGTCTGCAAGTGGATTTCGTCCTCGGCGTCGCGGCCGTGCAGCAACAGGTTGAGGTTGACGGCACAGGAGACACGGTCAACACAACCACGCAGCAAACGGCAGGCCTGATCGACGAGCGCCAGGTGAAAGAGCTGCCTCTTAACGGCCGCAGCTACGATGAACTGCTCACGCTCAATCCCGCCACAGTGAACTACACGGGTGAGCGCTCCGGCAGCATCGGCACATCCAATTCATCCGTAGGCAACATGTTTGCCGTCAGCGGACGCCGCCCGCAGGACAATTTGTTTCTGTTGAATGGCATCGAATACACCGGCGCGTCGCTCATCAATGTCACGCCCGGTGGCACCAGTGGCGAATTGCTCGGCGTGGATGCGGTGCGCGAGTTCAACGTGGCCACCGACACCTATGGCGCCAGCTACGGCAAACGCGACGGCGCGCAGGTCAGCATTGTTACCACGTCCGGGACGAATCAACTCCACGGCACAGCCTTTGAATTCATCCGCAACAGCGCTCTCGATGCCCGCAACTACTTCGACGCCGGATCGATTCCCGAGTTCCAACGCAACCAGTTCGGCGGCTCGCTGGGCGGTCCGATCCGTCAGAACAAGCTCTTCCTCTTCGGCAACTACGAGGGCTTCCGGCAAAACTGGGGCTTGAGCGCCGTCACTTTGGTGCCAGATGACCAGGCACGCCAGGGTTATCTGCCCAACTCAGCCGGCACGGAGCAATATGTGGGCGTCAACTCCGCCGTCCAGCCCCTCCTCGCTCTTTGGCCGGTTGCCAACGGCCCGGAGCTCGGCAGCGGCATCGCCGAGGCCTTCAGCCATCCGAAACAGATAATCCGCGAAGACTTTGGCACCACGCGCTTCGACGAAAATCTCTCTACCAAGGATCTTCTCTTCGGCGTCTATACCGTCGATGACAGCGCTGCGAACACGCCTTCGCAAAACCCTTTGAGCCTGGTGGACGAGAGCCTTCGCGAGCAGGTGGCGAGTGTACAGGAGCAACATGTCTTCTCCCCATCGCTGCTCAACACGGCGCGGGCCGGCTATTCGCGCGCCAGCTATTTCTTCACCGGATACACGCCTGTGAGTCTCCCCGGCTGGGTAGCCGGAGAGCAAATCGGCGCGATCGTCATCAGCGGCAGCACTGCCTCAAACGGCGCATCGCAAATCACGCAGGCGGGCACCAACGTGGGCAGCAACAACACCGCAACGCGCAACCTGTTCACGTTGGACGATCACATCTACTGGTCGCGCGGGCGCAATCAGGTCGAAGCGGGCGTCTGGCTCCAGCGCATCCAGTCCAACGACCTGCTGGCGCAGGACCAGTATGGGCAGGCTTCCTTCAGCACGCTGCAGTCCTTTCTGCAAGGCGCCGTGAAGACCTTCACCGTAGTGCCTTCGCCCACCGAACTCGGCTGGCGCTCGTTTGAAGGTGCGGGCTACATTGAAGACACAATCAAGTTGACGCCGCGGCTCGAACTTCGCGCCGGTTTCCGCTCTGAATCCACCAACGGCTGGAACGAAGCGCACGGGCGGGCCTCCAATTACGTTCTCGTCGGTGGTGTTCTGCAAACGCAACCGATCATCGGCAGTTCCGCACTCACCAACAACCGCGCCAGGTTCCTGCCGGAACCGCGCGTTGGTTTTGCATGGGACGTCTGGGGCAACGGCAAGACCGCCGTCACAGGCGGATTCGGCATCTACCACGGCCTGCTCGACACACTCGACTACCGCCTTGACCAGACCGCGCCCTTCAATACTGCGGAATCAATCAAGAACATCGCTGTCTCCAAACTGAACTTCACGCCGGGAACGCCGCCGCCTGCCGGTACGCTGGTTTCGCCCAGCAATGTGCAGCCCGACATCGCCACGCCGGCCGTGCTTACCTGGAGCCTGCGCGTCGAACAGCAAGTTGCCCCGCGCACCTCGCTCACCGTCGGCTATGTGGGGTCGCACAGCTACCACCAGATCCTCTCCGAAGACATGAACGAGCCCGTGCCGACGATCGAGGCCGACGGCTCGGCCTTCTACCCTGCCAGCGCGCCGTATGCAAACCCCGCGCTGGCTAATTCCACCTCGTGGGTATCGCAGGGCGTGGGACTCTACAACTCACTCATCGTCGATGTGCGCCGTTCCTTTGGCAGCGGATTTCAATTCCGCGGCAACTACACCTACTCCAAGAATCTCGACGACGGTTCGGCGTGGAACACCAGCGTAAGCGGCAACACTCCGGCGTTTGTCGAGTTCCCGCTGCGTCCGAAACTGGACTGGGGACCGGCTGCGACCGACGTGCGCAATGCGGCTTCGCTCAATGGAAGCTATGAGTTGCCGTTCGGCCCGCAACACCGCTTTCTGAAAGACGCCTCAGCACCGGTGAATCTCTTTGTTGCGGGCTGGACGGCGAGCGCCATTGTCAACGTGCAGTCCGGCTTCCCGTTTTCGCCGCAGTTGGGTTATAACCCCACCGGCAACGGCGATACACGCAATCCGGTACGACCCGACTGGAACCCGAACTTCAGCGGAACCCTCTACCCGCGGACGCCTACGCAGTACTTCAATCCCCTGGCATTTCTACCGCCGGCAACCGGCACCTACGGCAACGTTTCGCGTGATGCGTTGACCGGGCCCGGACTGTCGGAATTGGATTTCTCGGCGATCAAGAACTCTCACATCACAGAAAAGACGCTGTTGCAATTCCGCGCGGAATTTTTCAACATTCTCAACCACACCAACTTCCTTACGCCGAATGAAGTGGTCTACTCCTCGGCGACATCAGGCATCTCGCCTACCGGCGGCCTGGTCACAGCCACATCCACAACCTCCCGCCAGATCCAATTCGGCGCCAAGCTGCAGTTTTAGGCGATCCCACACATCCGCACTCAACTTGGGCCGCTTCGCACAGAAGCGGCCTTGCCGCGTTACCCGAAAACCGCGCACGACCGTACCGCCTGTCAGTTCAATGTGATCCCTGATCCTGACCACTGATCCCTGACCACTGTTCACTGGCCCCGATCTCTGCCTTCTGCGTTAACCTAATCCCTTATGGGCCGTATCCGCATTCTTCCCGATCAGGTGGCTAACCAGATCGCCGCCGGTGAGGTGGTAGACCGTCCCGCCTCGGTGGTTAAGGAACTGCTGGAGAATGCCCTGGATGCCGGCGCAACCCGCATCCGTGTCGAAGTCGAAGCAGGCGGAAGGCGGCTCATCCGGGTCGCCGATGACGGGCAGGGAATGAGCCGAGACGATGCACTTCTGGCGTTCGAACGCCATGCCACTTCAAAGCTCCGCACCGCCAATGACTTGCTCTCCATTGCGACCCTGGGATTCAGAGGCGAGGCGCTGCCTTCTATCGCCTCAGTCGCCCGCGTCACCCTCGAAACTTCCACCGGAGAATCGACCGCCGACCATGCCGGAACCCGCCTCGAAATCGCCGGCGGCAAGATTCTTCACGTCGATGACGCCGCTTTGCCTCGCGGAACCACCATCGCCGTCGCTGACCTGTTCTTCAACACTCCTGCCCGGCGCAAATTTCTTCGCGCCGAATCCACTGAGTTGGCCCACGTCACTGCTCTCGTCACTCATTACGCTCTGGTGCATCCGGAGAAGCAGTTCGAACTCGTCTCCGCTACGCACACCCTCGTCTCCGCGCCGCCTGTCGCCCGCACCGCTGAGCGGATTTACCAGATCTTCGGCAAGGAGACCCTGGCCCAGTTGCTGCCCGTGGCAGCGGAGGCTCCGCTCGCCCATGCCGGCCTTCCGGAGCCTCCACCGTGGAAGAAGGACCCCGACGAGCCCGCCCGCGACCCCGGCACCCTGCGGCTTAGTGGCTTCTATTCCAAGCCCGAACTGCAAAAGCTCAATCGCAACTCGATCTACATCTTTATCAACAAGCGACTTATCCGCGATCGGCTACTCCTGCACGCCATCACCGAGTCGTATCGCAACGTCATTCCGCCAACCAGCTTTCCGGTCGTGCTGCTGTTTCTCGAAATGTCTCCTGAAGAGGTCGATGTCAATGTCCATCCGGCCAAGACGGAGGTCCGTTTCCGCCAGCAGTCCCTGGTCCACGACTTCGTCCGGGACAGCCTGCGCACTGCGCTCATCAAAGCCAGACCCGCCGCCGGATTTCTGGCCGCACTCGATAATTCCCCGGCTGCCAGCCCGTCCCTCATGCCGCCGGCGGTCTCGCCTTTGCCCGGTTCGCCACAGTCCGCGCCGATCGCGCCTCCATCCGACTCGGACCCGGCTTCCCTCGAATCAGCAGCGGCAGACGCAGAGCCGTTCCCACTCAGCGCGCGCCCCATAATGCCCATTCCGGGGACGCTTCCATTCGACGGGAGGTCGCTTGGGGCCGCGCCGTTCGACCAAGTTTTGGGTCAAGCCGCCGCCGTGCTCCTTCCGCCCGAAGGGGCCCTCCCCGCCAACGGTTGCTCCTCGGGACTGGCAGAGCAGGCGGCCAGCTACGCGCCAGGCTCAGCCATCGAGACGGCTCTGGTGGAGGCGGAGCAGGCCGCCGCCAACCTGAACCGCCTGGGCTCTTTGCGCCCGCTGGGACAGCTGCGCGAGTCGTTCATCCTCGCCGCCGGCGACGATGGCCTGTGGATAATCGACCAGCATGTGGCCCACGAGAGAGTTCTTTTTGAAAAAATTTTGCGTGATCGGCAGGTCGAAAAAGTCCAGCGTCAGCGGCTCCTGATGCCTTTGCTGGTGGAGCTGAAACCCTGGCAAATGGTCGTTTTTGCCAAGATTGCCGATGAATTGGAATTCAACGGATTTGATGTAGAACCCTTTGGTCCTCAAACACTTGCGGTCAAATCGGCCCCCGTGGGTCTGGAGGGCGCCGCACTCGAGCGAATGCTGTCTCAGGTGATCGAGCAGTCGAGCGCCGATTCCGATCAAATTACACAGAATCATCAACTTACATCTCTGCGTACCCGCATTGCCGCTTCCATTGCCTGCCATTCCGCCATCAAGATCAACACAGCACTCGATCCCGCGCGCATGGAGTGGCTCCTTTTGGAACTTTCAAAGACTGAGCACCCAACAAGTTGCCCTCATGGACGTCCAATAGCTTTGCACTATTCGTGGAAAGACATCGAACGGGCCTTCCATCGAATTTAGAACCGATTTAGAATTGGTTGGGGCGACCACCCTCCTCTCAGGAGAGAGAGTTGTCCCAGCGCCAGCATGAGCCTGGAAGCGAGGTTTTTCTTTGACATCGGAACAATTGGAAGCAGCGCGTGCCGAAAGGATGCGCCAGAATGGACTTGGGACTCTCACGTTTGAGGATGCCCGCACATGGATGGAAGAGACCGGTTTGTGTCTCTTTTTGCCCCGCAGGCAATTTTCATCCTCCATCGCGCCCTCATTCGTTGAGGCGATCGGCGGTCAGCGGGATTTGACCCCGGACCCCAAACAGATTACAGCTGCCGAAGAGCTATTGGTGCGCCTTGAAACGGATGGCGTAGCCGTCAGGCTCAATCTCCTCGGTCAGCCTGGCGAACAGCCCGATTTTGTCGTCGCCGCATGGGTCTTGCCCTACGTGTATGCCCTGAGGGGCGACCGTGACTGGCGGCGCAGCCCGCAACTCACCGGTTCGCGCCAGGTTTCGCCGCTTGCGGTTCAGGCCTACAAGTTGCTGGAAACAGGCGATCTTACCATTCCTCAACTCAAGCAGTCGCTGGGCCGCGAGGTCAGCGAGGCAGCGGTATTGCGCGCCATTACCGAACTCTGGCAACAGTTGCGCATCATTCCCGTTGTTCCCGCCGCGGGCGAGCCTGCCCGGTGGCAATTGCTGCGTATTCGGTTCCAAAGGGCCATTGCGGAGGGCGCTTCCACCTCCCAGGTAACGGCGATCTCTGTCCTCGCCTCCATTTACTTGCAGGCCGTGATTGCCGCAAGCATGGAAGAGGTCGAGCTCTTCCTGGCTCCCCTGACCGCACGCAGCAAGGTGCGCGAAGTGTTGCGCGGATTGCTGGCCACCCGTCAGGTCCACACCATCTCGATGGGGCACTCACCCCACTTCTATGTCGCCGGCACTTTGCCCGAGTTCGCGACCGACACCTCGATCTACTCCAACGGGTATCTACCTGCCTCTGCATACTTTATGCGGAACGTGGATCACGAAGAAGAAGCAGCCGAGCCCGTGGCGCCTGAGCTTCCCGCACCGGTCCAGGCAGACACGCGCAAGGCAAACGACGTGCGTTCGCCCCGGCCGGGTGTGCGCAAGCCTGTTGCCGCGGGCAAGCCCGCATCTGCGCGGCCCCACTTCAGCCGCCCCTCCGCCCACGCGCGCGACCGTAAGCCTGCCGCGTCGAGCAGGCCGGGGCAATCTTCGGCGTCACGCTCACAAAGCGGCGCGCGGCCTACAAACGGCGCACGGCCAACGAATGGCAGTCGTTGGAGCCAGAGCGCACCCAAGAGCACCAACGGCAAGAGCGACGGCGCCCATGCTGCAACGGGTTCGCCCAAGCGTGTCGCATCAAACGGGGCCGCAAAACGGAACGACAAGTCCGCCGCTCCGGTCTGGAGCAAGTCCGTCGCGCCGGCCAAGCACAACGGCCACACCAATGGCATGAAGACAGCGCCCAAGACTTCCACGGCCAAGCGCAGCCTTTCCCGGGTTGATGCACGTCCGGCGCGCGGCAGCAGCCGCAAGCCGGCGTTAACAGCCGGAGCGAACGCTGGAAACGGAAAGCGCTTTGGCTTCACAGCGCGACCCAAGCAGGGGACTAAGAAGCGCGGATGAATGCGGTTGAAAGTCCCTTGCGTCCTTCCCAACCCGGACAGAAGCTGATCATCGCCATCGACGGTCCTGCGGGTGCGGGAAAAAGTACAATAGCCCGCCATCTGGCGCGCCACTTTGGCCTGTTGAACCTTGAAACGGGAGCGATGTACCGTGCTTTTGCGCTCAAGGCGCTCCGGGCCGGTGTCCCGTTGGATGAATTGAAGGACAGCTCTGGCCTGGAAAAGCTGGCCGCCGAGACCCAGGTTCGCCTTGAACCGGGCGATGAAGAGAATCGCGTTTTGCTTGACGGCGAGGATGTCACCGGCCTCATCCGCAATCAGATGGTGACCGACGCCGCATCGCGCGTAAGCGTCTACCCCGCCATTCGTGCCTGGCTGGTCCGCCTCCAACAACAGATGGGCGCCAGCGGCGGCGTCGTGATGGAAGGGCGCGACATCGGCACAGTTGTTTTTCCCCACGCACAGGTCAAGATTTTTCTGGACGCCGCACCTGAAGTCCGCGGCATGCGCCGTTTCGACCAGCTTGGCCCACAGCCCGCGCACCCGCCGGAAGAGGTAATTCGCGATCTGCGCGCCCGCGACGAGCGCGACCGCAATCGAGCCGACTCCCCGCTCAAAGCGGCTCCCGATGCCGTTCTCCTCGATTCGACCGACATGACCCTGGACGAGGCCGTCAAGGCTGCGGAAGCCATTGTGGCCTCCAAACTGGGTGGCTCTGCCGGCGCGTCGTAACTCCGTCGGGCAAGCTCAATAATTCCAAACAGGTTGGCTTCACAGAAAGCCAGTCCGAGTTGAGACCTGCCTCGCCACGTGCCCGGAGGAATAGAATTCCTATAGAGTTTAGAGAACATGGAAATCACCTGCCACCGTTGCCACCAGCCCGTTGATGCCGAAGACTGCTACTGCCCGGCTTGTGGTCTTCCGCAACTGGTCTACGCCGCTGAAGGCGAAAGCGGACAGGCGTCGGCGGAGCGCTGGACCGAAGCGGTCAAAGACGCGAGCGAGGTGGAGTGGAAGCCGGCCATGCGCGCCGCCATGGCCCTCGCGCTGCCTGCGGGGTTGCTATCAAGCGGACTCTCGCCAGTTGGAATTCTGGGATTGTTCTGGATGGCTGCCGCTGCCGCGTGGGCCGTCGCGATCTATGTACGCAGCCAGCGGCCGGCCTGGATCACCATAGGCGCTGGTGCACGCATCGGCCTGGTTACCGGATTGCTCGCAGCGTGGCTGGCCTTCAGCATCAGCGGCGCCACGCTTTTTGTAGAGCGATTCGTGCTGCATCACTCCACCCAGATTGACACGGAATGGAAGAGCCGCGTCGACCTGAGTCAGCAGATGATGGCCCAGCAGTGGGCCGGTATGGGCTCGGTGGACGCTGCGCAGGCGCAGACCATGCGGACCCAGATTCAAGCATGGATGCTGTCGCCGTGGGGGCATGCGGGAATTGAGACATTCAGCTTTGCCGGGAATTCAATATTTCTGTTGTTCTTTGCAGCGGCCGGGGGCGCGCTCGGAGCGCGCTTGCTTGCCCGGTCGCGACGACCCGAGGTTTGACGCCTTGGGTGGGTATGAACTGGCAGGGAATCAACCGGCAGTTCACTTTGCCTTGTATATGAGTCTGTTTCTCCACAACTTGCCCCAATGAGCCAACCCTCGTATCATCCCACGTGAGACAAGCCACGATGAGACAAGCGCCAAGAGAGAACCCATGAGCGAAGAGACAAATTCACCCAGCCTGCGTATCAAGGGCAGGTTGATGTCAGCGTCCGAAATAGAGCGCACCCTGGTCCGCCTGGCCCATGAAATTGTTGAGAAGAGCAACGGCAGCGAAGACCTGGCCCTGGTTGGCATCAAGCGGCGCGGCGTTCCGCTGGCTGAGCGGCTGGGCAAGCTCATCTCGGGCATCGAAAAGCGCACCGTGAATACCGGCGTGCTCGACATCCAGTTCTACCGTGACGATCTTTCGACAACCGACATCCGGCCGGTCGTGACCAAAGGCGCCATCGGCTTCGACATCGAGGGCCGCGATGTGGTGTTGTGCGATGACGTACTCTACACCGGCCGTACCATCCGCGCCGCGCTCGATGCCCTCTTCGACCATGGACGGCCGCGCCGCGTGCAACTCGCCGTGCTGATCGACCGCGGTCACCGCGAGCTACCCATTGAGGCCACATACGTGGGCAAACACGTACCCACAAGCAGCCGCGAGATCATTGAAGTGAAGTTCAACGAAGTCGACAACGACGAGCAGGTCCTGCTGGTCGAGCGGGTGGATTAAGAAAGACAGCTTTTAGCTTCTAGCTCGTAGCTAGAGGCCAGGAGCTAGAGGCTAGAAGCTCAAACTTATGAATGCGACAGCACCACTCGTTCGCCGCCAGATCCACCCGCCCCCTGTTCCCGCCTCACCATTCCCTTACAACCCAGGCTCGCTGCTTTCAGTGCAGGACCTGAGCCTTGATGCCGTGAGCCAAGTCCTCGCCCGCGCCACGGCCCTTGAGAACATGGACCCGCTGGTCCGCGATCGCATCCTGGCGAAGCGGCGCGTGGCGCTGCTGTTCTATGAGTCGTCGACGCGCACCCGCACGAGCTTTGAACTGGCAGCCAAGAGCCTCGGCGCCGACACCACGCTGGTCTCCAGCCTTTCCTCCAGCATTGAAAAAGGCGAAACGCTGAAAGACACCGGCCTGACTTTGCGCGCTTTGGGAGCCGAGGCCATCATCCTTCGCCACAACTCCTCAGGCGCTGCGTGGCTGTTGGAAGAGGCGACCCGTCTACCCGTGCTCAACGCGGGCGACGGCATGCACGAGCATCCCACCCAGGCGCTTCTCGACCTCCGCACGATATTGGCGCACCTCCGCCCCGGGCTTGAGAGCGTGACCGCCGAAGCGCTGGCTGGCGTTACCGTAACCGTCGTCGGCGACATCCTGCACAGCCGCGTCGCCCGTTCCAACATGATGCTGCTGCCCCGGCTCGGCGCGCGCGTGCTGCTCTGCGGCCCCAAAGAGCTGCTGCCGGAACTGGCTGCTGCTGCCGGTCCGAACATCTTCATCGAGCGCGATTTCGAAACCGCTCTCCGGCAATCGCAGGCCGTCATGATGCTCCGCATCCAGGCCGAGCGCCTCGCCGGGCTGCAGTTGGATCTTGAACAGTACAAAGCCAACTATCAGCTCACCGGCCAGCGCCTGGCGTCACAAGCTCCTTCAGCGGTTGTGCTTCATCCCGGACCCATTATTCGCGGCCTTGAACTCACTGCCGGCGTTGCCGACGGAGCGCAATCGGCGATCCTCGAACAGGTCCGTAACGGCGTGGCGATTCGCATGGCCGTGGTCGAGCGCGCCTTGACCTCCAAGACAGGCGAAGGAGGCCGCGCATGACGGCGCTCGTGATTAGGAACGGCCACCTCATCGATCCGGCAGCTGGCTTCGATGGCCCCAAAGACATTCTGCTCAAGGATGGCCGCGTCGCCGAAATTGCCGGGCCCGGCAAGCTCAAAGCGACCAATGGCGCGCAAACCCTGGATGCCGCCGGCCTGACCGTCGCGCCCGGCCTCATCGACATTCATGTTCACCTGCGCGAACCCGGCCAGGGCTACAAGGAGACCATCGCCACTGGCACCGCCGCCGCGGCAGTAGGCGGGTTTACCGCCGTTGCCGCCATGCCCAACACCGTCCCAGTGAATGATTCACCCGAAATCACGCGCTGGATGCTTGCTCCTGAACGCGGCGCGGCCATTCGCGTCTTTCCCATCGCTGCCGCCACCCGAGGCTCAAAGGGCGATGCGCTCAACGACTTCGCCGCGCTCAAGTCCGCCGGAGCCGTAGCCGTGACCGACGATGGCCGCCCCATCCTCAAAGACAGCGTCATGCGCGAGACGCTGGCCGCAGCGGCACGCGTGGGGCTCAGTGTCATCCAACACGCCGAAGACACGCGCCTCACCCAGGGCGCCTGCATGAATGCCGGGCCGACCGCCTTCAAACTTGGCCTTCGCGGCATGCCTCCCGAAGCCGAGTCCGGCCTCGTCGAGCGCGACATCCGTCTCGTTGCAGAATTGCGTGATGTCCGCGTCCATCTGCACGTGGCCCACACATCCACAGCCGCCGCGATTGCTGCCGTGCGCCAGGCGCGCCGCAACGGATTGCGCGTGACGTGCGAAGTGACTCCCCATCACTTCCTGCTCAGTGAAGAGCACGTTGGCCTCTACAACACCAATGCCAAAATGAATCCGCCTCTGCGATGTGCTGCCGATCGGGACGCGATGATCGAGGCCATCCTCGACGGCGTGGTCGACGCCATCGCCACCGACCACGCGCCCCACGCAACGCACGAAAAAGAAGTTGAGTTTGAGAACGCGCCCAATGGCATTACCGGCCTTGAAACCGCGCTTGGCCTCTCGCTGCGCTGGTTGCACAAGGAGTGGAAGATGCCCATGGGACGGGTGCTGAGCCTGCTGAGCGCGCAGCCCGCTGCCTTGCTGGGGCTCAAAGGCCGCGGAACACTCGTAGTGGGCAGCTTCGCCGACGTGGTCATCTTCGACCCCAAAGCCGAGTGGACTTACTGCGCCAAAGAAACCCGCTCCAAAGCGCACAACACTCCGTTTGATGGATGGACGATGCAAGGCAAGGTGCGTTGGACCATCAGCGAAGGACGCATCGCGTACGCGAGAGAGTAGCGTCCGCAGCCGCCCAATAGTACCCTACAGATCGCACTTGCGAGTTACCAAATAGCAGTTGACACTCGGTTCGAAGCCAACGTTATGGTCGGCACGCCGCTTCGGTACTGCTTTATCGGCGATTCCCAGGCCAGCAAACCCATGGCCGCCCCCTGCTAGCCGGCAAAGTGTACTGAAATTCGGCTTTTCCCCAGGATCAAGTCAGAGTTCGTTGCGTTGTCTCTCCCCAAGCTCGAAACCGTTCGAAGATCCTGAAAATCTGTGATTTGTCGCCGGCGCGATGCCCCCACCGCCCGATGGCAATCTGGGCCCTGTTTCAAGCTTGAGGGATTCCCTGTTCACCCGACAAATTGAAAGAAGGAAGGTTGAAGGTCATGAAAATCCAGTCGCTTTTCAGCTCTACCGACAGGAGCCAGTCGCTATTCAAACGCGCAACATCGTTGGTTCTAACCGGAGTGGCGGCGTTGCTGTTTCAAGCGGCCGTGGTCCAGCCGGCTTACGCGCATAGCCTGAGCGTAACCTCGGCAACCCCGGGTTGCAATGGCTCGCAAATTGTCATCAACTTCACGATAACGTCGTGGGATGTAGGCAGCACCCAAATGAGCGGCGCTTTGGGTCCCCACGATGGTGAGAACGGCAACGTCGAGGTCTTCTTTGGAGGTGCGACTTCGGTTGCTTCAGGGGCCTTCGTCGACCCGGCCGATAGCTTCTCGGGACAGGCTAACGCACCGTTGGGTACCGCCACGGTCACCGTAACGGCAACCGCGGAGGACAGTTGGGCGACGGCTACGGAGGGGGTCAAACCAGCGCTCCGGTGACTGTCGATCTCTCCACCACCAGCTGTGGAACAACACCACCACCCGGAACCGGACGCTTCACCGGCGGTGGAAAAGTAGTGGTTTCGAATGCGATTGTCCCCGCCTCCGGTTCCGTTACCGTGACCAAGGGCTTCGAGGTTGACTGCGACATGATGCCCGCGCATGAGAATCTGGAGCTCAATTGGGAAGGCAACCACTTCCACATGGATAGGATCACGTCCGCGGTTTGCACTCTCCAGGGGAACCCTCCGAATCCGCCTAAGGCGCCGGTCAACAGGATTGACGCCACTGGCACCGGTTCCTACAACGGCACGGATGGTTATACCGTTGTGTTCACCTTGTGGGACCAGGGCGAGCCGGGAACAAATGACGAAGCTGGCTTTGTCGTCTGTCAAACGGCCAATCCTACCAGTTGCTCGGGTTCGGCCAATATAGTCCTGAGCGTTCCGCTGCAACTCGTCTCGACTGGGAACATCCAGGCTCACGTTGATCAGAAGTAACACTGAAACTTAGAGGGGCGGCCCGGGCAACTTTGCCGGGCCGTCCTTTTTAGTTCTTAGGATTGCGTAACTCCACCGTAAACAGATCTATGCGACGTGTCCGGGATCGCAAGGGCTGCGTGGATCATTTCGCCGACGTGGTCCTTCCCAACGCAAATCCGCGCAGGCTTACGCCAAACAGTCCCGAATCAGAGCGCACAATACGCCGCTTGATGCGTTCACCATGCAAAGCAAAATAAGTGGGGCCAACAGCGAAGCTTCCTGGCCCTCACGAGTGACTGATTTTATTGGTGATGAAAGATCCCGGTCAGGACGCTTTACCCAAGAGTTCCTGTTCTGCCCGGAACCAATCCTCTGCGTCGCGCCCGTGTTGGCGACCGCGCTCGGCCCAGAATCGATGTGCTAGCTTCGCTACCTCTTCGGGAGAGGCTGTCGTTGGGGTTGTTTTCGCAGCGACAGTTTCTTTCTTGGTCGTAGTCTTGCGGGGTTTCGTTGTCGTACTCGCTTTCTTCGTCTTCTCTGCCATGTAGGTCTCCTCCTTCGCACCGTGCCAACGAGCGGGCGGTCCATTACAGGATACAAAATCAACCTCTGTTCGCCAAAACCCAATCGACCTTCAAGAATCTTTGTCGTCAACGCGCATTTCCCATTCCGGAACGTAGTTATTGCGATGGCGGACTGCATCGCAATGCATACTTGCGACTTAATCATCACAGCCTCAACGCAAGCGATAGCCTCGCGCTGTTGCTGATTCAAAAGAGCTTGCGGTAAAAAACAAGCATTGCAGCGAGCCGAAATTCTATGGACTTATTCGGATTTCCGCAGTGAGACCTCTGCCGTTCGAGTCGCATTCACGCTCTTTAGCATGAGTTGTCCGCTCATCCTTTGGCCGGTGTCCTTCAGGTCATAAAAGAATTTCCAGTCGCCCGTCGTCAGCTCAAACGTCACCCTGTCGCCATTTACAAGTTCATTTGCAATGGGATACCGTTCTATGCCATCCGGCCCGCCCGTGCCCGTCAATTTCTTCCCGTCTTCGCTGAACACGAAGAGCTGTGGCACGTCATGTTCTCCGCCGGCAACCTGGAAGGAGCCTTCCCACTTTCCTGACAAGGTCCCGTTGGGTGCGGCCATCGCAAGCAATAATGCGAGTGCAAATAATCTCACTTCGAAACTCCTGCGACCAGGCGAATTCCTTCGCGCTTCTTTCTGCTCCTGGTCCGTTTCCACCACATGAAAAGTCCGCTGATTGCTTGCGGCAAAATCATGACGCCCGCAATGGCTACGAGGGAGCGGCCCACCATCCCCAGGATCGACCCTGTGTGAACCGATTCGTTGATTTCAAAAAAGCGGTCGATCAACGGCAGATCGTCCGACGAGACGGAGAGAATCTGCCCGGAATGCGGATCAATGGTGATGAGGCGTTCAGTGTCAGGCCCGACGAAGCGCCGTTCTGTCATCAGGACTTTGTAAGTTCCACCGTAAGCGGGCATCTGCATGCGCACTGGAGTATCGCGTGGAAGCGTTGCCTTAGCCAGCCTGAGAGCCTCGTCCGGCTCAATCGTGGTCGGTCCTTGCGACGGTGGCGCGGACATCACTTGCAAAGGCGGAACCGAGTCGGGGCCACGTAGCGTTCGAATCGCGTGCCGGATAGGCCCTTCGAAGCTGGTCAGGGCGCCTGTACCGGCAGCGATGAATAGAAACGTAAAGAAAACTGCACCGATTGCCTGGTGCAAATCCGACCAGGAGCGACGGGTTCCATCGAGGCCACCGAATCGGATTCGTCGATTGGGCCACCAGAGCCCGACACCCGAGATCAGGAGCAGCAGCGCCATCAAATTGGACCAACGAATGATGGTTGCTCCAACGGTTCCTGTAGCCAAACGAACGTGGATCTCCCCAGCGAGCCCCAGAATCGTCTGGCCTCGTTCCCTTTGCCCCAGCACCTGTCCCGTGTAGGGGTTCACGTAGACGATCCCTGAAGGCAGCGCCACCTCCCATGAGAGTTTCGGCGAAGGCGCGAAGGTGACCGCGACAACGTCGTCCGTTGGAAAGCGCATCTTTACCGAGCGGATGATGGTTTCAAGGGAAAGCGCATGCTGAGATGGCGCGACATAGGAAAGCCTCGCATGCAGCAGTCGGTCCAGCGGCGACTCAAATGCAAGGACGCTTCCGCTCAGGCCCAGGACCGCGAAGAAAGCTCCTGCAAGAGCCCCGCACCACAGATGCACTCTGAAGATCCACCGTCGCATCGATGTTCGTCCTCATGCTCGTACCAGGTCTTTCTTTCGCCTACAGAAGAAACGCCAATCGGCGTTTTGTCAATCGCGCATATGATCAAGCGGCATCACGTTGACCCATCGTGCCGGCGCAGTTTCTTCTTGCTCCCCGCGGTCCCGGCACATATTCTTGACCAGCACTGACGAGGTTCATCCACCGCGCCTTCCCGGCGCAACATCGCAGCGAGGTCAATAGGACAATGGACAAACGGGAGTTTCTCAAATCATCCGGAGCACTTGTGGCGGGCAGCCTGTTTTCCCGATTCAGCTCAGCCCAGCAGCAGCATGAACAGCGCGAGAACTGGGCGGGCAATCTCACCTACAGCACCGACCACCTCTACACTCCCGCATCCGTCGATGAAGTCCGCCAGACAGTCAAAAACTGCAGCAAGCTGCGCGCACTGGGTACGCGCCACTCCTTTAACGCCATTGCCGACAGCACACAGAATCAGATTTCGCTGAAACAGCTCGATCAGATCTCCATCGACGACGCGGCGCGCACCGTAACCGTCGGAGCCGGCGTCGCCTATGGCAAACTTGCTCCCGTCATCGATGCGCGCGGATACGCATTGCACAACCTCGCCTCGCTGCCTCATATCTCGGTCGCCGGCGCCTGCGCCACGGCCACCCACGGCTCCGGCATTCACAACGGCAACCTGGCCACTCCGGTGGCCGCATTCGAACTGGTGTCCGCCGATGGCCAGGTCCACAACTTGTCGCGCGAAATAGACGGCGACCAATTCCTCGGCAGCGTGGTTGGCCTCGGAGCGCTGGGCGTGGTCACCAGCGTCACACTCAATCTGCTGCCGACCTTTCAGGTTGCGCAGTCCGTTTATCAGAATCTCTCCTTCGATCACCTCGAGCACCATTTCGACGAGATCTTTGGCAGCGGCTACAGCGTCAGCCTTTTCACCGACTGGCAAAATCATCACGCCACGCAAGTCTGGATCAAGCGCCGTTTAGCGTCCGGCGACAAGAACGACTGGCAGCCCGAGTTCTTCGGCGCCAAACTCGCCACTGAAAAGCTTCACCCCATCACCGGCCACCCCGCCGAGAGCTGTACTGAGCAGCAGGGCATTCCCGGCCCGTGGTATGAACGCCTGCCCCACTTCAAGATGAACTTCACGCCATCAAGCGGACGCGAGTTGCAGACCGAATACTTCGTGCCTCGCGATCGCGGCTACGAGGCCATCCTCGCCGTCGAAAAGCTGCGCGACCGCATCACGCCTCACCTGTTCGTCACCGAGTTGCGCACCATCGCCGCCGACAACCTGTGGATGAGCACGGCCTACCAGCGCCCCTCTCTCGCCATTCACTTCACCTGGAAGCCCGAATGGCCCGAAGTGAGTAAGATTCTTCCGCTCATCGAAGCGCAGTTGGAGCCCTTCGCCCCGCGACCGCACTGGGCCAAGCTCTTTACCGTGCCTCCCGCGCGCCTTCAATCGCGGTACGTCCGCCTCGCCGACTTCAAATCGCTGCTGAATCACTACGATCCAGGTGGAAAATTCCGCAATGAATTCATCGACAGGAATCTGTACACAAGCTGAGGCACGTGCCGGGGAATCCGCAACGAGTCTGCCGGCCAAGACCAGACAGCTTATTCGCGCTCGGATGTCTTTTCCAGGATCCACCGAAGTGCAGGTAGCTCCGTAATCATCTTGGCTCGGCATTAGCTGAAGCGGCGAATTCTCAAGGTGTGACGGCCCGTCAGGAGCTTTCGAGGGAGTCGCGGAATTGCTTGCATTCAGCGTCGACGACGCGAAATGAAGCGGGCCTTATCCCTTGCGCCGATAGAGGATCTGGAACTCATATCCGGGATTGGCCGGGAACAGCCCGGCCACATGGCGCAGCCGCTCCGCCAGCGCCGGGGCGGCGAGCAGTGGGTACTCGCGCTCGCGCAGATCGTGATAGTCGAAGTCCACCGACAGCGACAACATGTAAATCGCCAGCGCGTCAGAGAAGGCTGCTTCGAAGTAGCTGTTGCGGGCGCGCTCGTCGATGCTTTTCTGGCCGTTCAACGTATCCTGCGCGCGGCGCCGGGTTTCCCATGCGTCCTGGCTCGATTCGCCGCGAACCTGCGCTTCCGCTTGCGACCAGGCCAGCGACGAAAAGCTTTCCGGCACACCAGCGGCTTCAACAAAGTTGTGAGCTACGTTGATAAAGAACTCGAAGGCCAGGCCGAAGCGGTCCTCCACCAGCCGGGTTGAAAGGAAAACGGCCTCGGTGGAGCCAAAGACGGCATTGCGGTGGCAAACGGCACGGTCGCCCAAATCAACCGAGTAGGCCGGGGCGATCATGGTTTCGCCCGTATCGGCAATGGCCAGCGGGACAAAATAATAGGCGCGGTTCGAAAGCGCCGCAGACATTCCGGCGGGCACGGCGGCCACCAGGTGATCCAACTCCGAGTCGGGAATGCGCGTTTCGCCCCAGGTGGCGAAGTGAACTCCGTTGGGCGCCTGCCCCATGGTCGTCAGCGTCGCGACCTTTTCGGCGTGCCAGAGCTCGATTTGTACATTGCTGGCCATCGAACTGTATTCTAGACGAGAGAGGCGGCGATGATGATGCAATCTGCGCAAACCCAACCTTCCGGCGGCAGAAATCGCTCCGGCACGGTGCTGGGCTTTCCGCTCGAAGGCTTCGGGCTCTTCCAAAGCCTGCTGCTTTCATTTGCATCCGCGTTCTTCACCTTCTTCGCCACCACCTTCCTTGCCATCATCGCGCTGCTCATTTGGAACGGAATCGGCGGCCACACGGTAGACTATGCAGACACCTATCGCTATATCGGCTTTCCGGCCGGTGTAATTGTATTGGTGGTTGCGCTGCCGCTCTTCGGCGCGTTGTGGTTGCGTGCCAAGCTCAAAAAATAAGACTCGTAGGCGATACTGCGTTTAATTCACGACTTGCAGCCCTCGCCGGACCCCGGCGCAAGGCCTGCTGTTCCGGCGCCGGGACGACGCTTTCGCCGCACATTTTATAGAAACTGAGCGATTTCCACGCGGGTCCATGCATCGAAAGTCTTATGTCCGCGGAAGGCTCAGAGTTGCCGGTTACCTCTTCGACGGAACCCGCTTGGGCGGAGGATGCGCGGGAATGCTATCAGGGGGTTTTGCAGGCCCTTCAGGAAGCAGGAGTTCCGTTCGCCGTGAGCGGCGGATTCGCGTTCCACCGGCATACGGGAATCTGGAGAGCAACCAAGGACCTTGACCTTGTCTTGACGCCGGGCACCGTGCTGTCAGCACTCGAGGTGCTTCGAAACCGCGGCTTCGAGACGTGGATCGAAGATCCCGTCTGGCTGGCGAAGGCACGCCATATCGGCTATTACGTCGACCTCATCACGGGCGTTGGCAATGCCACCCTGTCCGTCGAGGAAAGCTGGATCGAACGGGCAATCCCCGACCACCTCTTGGGCGTTCCATGCAGGGTGCTTCGCGCGGAAGAAATGATCGCCTCAAAATTATTCGTGACCCGGCGCGAGCGCTTCGACGGAGCTGACATCGCGCATCTCCTGAAGGCCTGCAGTCAACAAATAGATTGGGATCGAATGCTTTACCTGTCCGATCCGCACCGAGACATGCTCTATTGGCATCTTGTCCTGTTCGCTTACATCTATCCCTCTCATGCCGGGCTTGTGCCGTCAGACATTTGGCGCGATCTGACTGATGGCTTCAAACGGCGTGTCAGCAAACCAGACCCGAGCGAACCGTTCCGCGGCTCCCTTATCGATCCCAAGATGTTTGCCATCGACGTCAACGAATGGGGTGAGCGCGACTTGCTTGGCGAGCTGAGCGAAAACTATCCGCATCCACTGCATGTTGAAGAGTCGCGCAGGAGCGAACCATGAGGCTGGCTGCCGTAGCCGATATACATCTCGCCGCCGAAGATCGCGAAAAGAATATCCGAGAATTTTCCCTGGTGAACGAATTTGCCGATGCGTTGGTGATCGCCGGCGATTTTACAAATCACGGAATGCCCGTAGAAATGCGCGTGTGCCTCGACGTGCTTGAACATATCCGCATCCCCATCATCGCGGTCCTCGGGAATCACGACCACGAAAGCGGGCACCAGGATGAACTCGCCGGCATGTTGAGACTGGCTGGAGTGCACCTGCTCGATGGGCACGCATTCGAGGTGGACGATGTCGGTTTCGCCGGGACCAAGGGGTTCTGCGGTGGCTTCGCGCCGCATGAATTGATGCCCTTCGGCGAACAGGGAATCAAGACCTTCGTTGAGATTGCGGAGCGCGAGGCAATCAAATTGGATTATGGCCTCGCCCAGCTTCACACCCGCGTCAAGGTTTCAATCACGCATTACGCTCCCATCAAGGAAACCATTTTTGGAGAGCCCGAGCCCATCTTCCCTTTTCTTGGCAGTTCCCGATTGCAGCGTGCGCTTGAGAACCACAGGCCCGCCCTCGCGCTGCACGGTCATGCGCACAAGGGCTGCTTCTCGGCAGAAACCGCATCCGGTATCCGCGTCTGCAATGTGGCGCTTCCCATCCTGCGCCGGCGGGGAGAAGAACACCCCTTCACCCTGTTCACCCTCTGACCTGCTGCGGCTGCACAGAGCATTTCAAAAGAAATCAAAATCAGTTGTAGAAACGGAACAGCGGCCCCCGTTTCCGGGAAGGCCGCTGTTCTGTTTCTTTGAATCGATTCTTGGGCCGCGATCTGCTCAAAGCCCCGCGGGCTTGGGATCCTTGGGGTCGAACTTGGCCACGTGAATCTTGCGTGCCAGGCCGACTTTCGACAGCAACCAGATTCCCCAGAAGTTGGGGTCAACCTCATACCACCTGAGACCGTGGCGTGCTGAAACCGGGTGCGCGTGGTGATTGTTGTGCCAGCCTTCGCCGCCGGTCAGCAGGGCCACCCACCAGTTATTCCGCGAGTCGTCGCGCGTTTGGAAGCGCCGGCTGCCCCATAGGTGTGTCGCTGAATTCACCAGCCACGTAGCATGCAATCCCAGCGTGACCCGCAGCAGAACGCCCCAAAGCACCATCGCGATTCCATTCACCCAGCCTCCCCATATCCATCCGCCGGCCAGAAGCAGCAGGCCGCTCACCGTGATCGGAAGCCAGTGATATTTGCTGAGCCATACGTGGAAGCGGTCGCGGCTCAGGTCCGGCGAGTAGCGCTTCAACACTTCGGTCTGCGCGTGCAGTGCCTCACCAAAAAGAACCCAACCCGCATGCGCCCACCAGCCGCCTTCGCGCGGCGTGTGGGGATCGCCCTCCCGATCGCTCAACTGGTGATGTACGCGATGCGTCGAGACCCAGAAGATCGGACCGCCCTCCAGTGAGAGCGTGGCGCAGATACTCATCAGGTATTCCACCCATTTGGGTGTCTGATAGCCGCGATGCGTCAGCAGCCGGTGGTAGCACATGCCAATGCCGACGTTGATGGCGAGGATGTAGAGCACCGCCATCACCGCCAGCCGCTGCCAGCTAAAGAAGAAGAATGCCGCCAGCGCGCCTGCATGAAACAGCCCGATGACCACCAGGGTCAGCCAGTTGACGCCTTCGCCAACCGTGGCCGCGCGGCCCATGCGCAGAAGGTTGCGCGCGGGCTCCGCATGAACTGCGTCTGTGCCCAGCGCAACGTGCGTCGTTGAGACGGAATCCGATGCGGCGTCATCGGGAGATGCCGCAGAAGGAGCGGTCAAGACTGAAGCCATTCTGGGAACTATCCTCGGAGAGTGGCTATCAGCCCACTCTTGCTAGGTTAATTGTAATGGAGCATGCGTAATTATCACACGAGGGATCGTTTTGTCAGTGATATTTTCGTTACGTTCGGGTGACGGGCGATCCGCATGGCTCCAGATCCGGATGAAGGACGAAACCGGCAATCCGCAGGGGAAAAATGACCCAGGAAACCAGCCGCATCGAAGCGTTCTCCGACGGAATCTTTTCGATCGCCGCAACACTGCTGGTGCTCGATTTGAAACCTCCTGCGGCCGGTCAGCCCTTCTGGCAAGGCCTGCTTCATCAATGGCCTGCCGACGCCAGTTTCCTGCTGAGCTTCCTCTTCATCGGCATCATGTGGATTAACCACCACCGGCTGTTCTTCCATATCCGCCGTTCAGACGAAATACTGATGTTGACCAACCTCCTGCTCTTGCTGGGCGTGGTATGGATTCCCTACCCGACAGCGCTGATGGCGCAGGCCGTGGCCACAGGACAGCTCCGCGATGCCGCAATCTTCTACAACGGCTCCTATCTTGCTCTCGCGCTGCTGTTCAACCTGCTTTTATTCACCAGCCTGCAGCGCGGCCTCGTCGACAAGAGCTATGCGGGAGTGCAAGGCATTGCGAGACGCTACGCCATTGGGCCGGCGATGTACTTGATTTGCCTGGCCGTGACCTGGTGGAGTGTTCCGTTGAGCCTGGCGATGAACGGGGGCATGGCATTGTTCTTCCTGCTTTCACCCGACCGTTCGCTCAAAGTGAAGGCGGTGCCTCGTTAAGAGGCCTATGCGCCGCCCGATGCCCCAAAAGTGCCGCCGCCAGTCACAATGAGCTTTTCAGCAGCGCCCCGCAGCACGCGATAAAGAGCGAATTGCCGCTGAGTTTCGCCACGCAACTCAAACAGCAGCTCGCCGCGGTTATCTGCCATGGCGTCTACCGCATCAATCAAGCGCATTCGCGGCGTTTCGTCCAGGCGCGATCCGTCGGTAACGCTCTTGAACAGAACCAGCAGGCTGCCATACAGATCCGGCTGCGCAATCAGGGTCACAAACTTCTGTTGCACTAGCGGGCCATCGGTATGCGCAGTCAGCACCAGCGTCGCGCCCGACCCGTACGCCAATTCAAAGACGCGAAACTGCTCGTCAGTGAGCGGTGGCGGCGGTGCAGGCTGAACCGGTTTGGCTTTCGTCTTCGTCCCCGTCTTCCTTTTTGGCGCAGGAGGCGGCGGAGTATTCAAGCCCAGCGCGCCGCGGGCAAGGTCTTCCAGTTGCGCCTTCATTCTGGCTTGATCATCCGGATTGGCCCATGAGTAGTCCCATGGATGCTCCGGCCCGTTCTGGGCGTCCGACACGGCCACCGTCTGGTTCATATCCGGCGGCAAGCCCATCAGGGTCGGAGCCACCGTGCCCCCGTCGCCGCCGCGCTTCCCTCGCAAAAGACGAGGCCGGTCAGGATCCGTATCCGCCCCCGCCGACTCCACATAGCCGGTTTCCGGTGCAGACTTCTTCTCCTTGGTCTTTTTCAGCTTGGGCCGGTCCGGGTCTTCCGCCTGGGTGGTCGACGTATCCTCACTTGTACTGGATTTGTGCAGAGTCGGTCTGTCGGGGTCTGACGCCGATGAGTCGCCCGAACTCCCCGATCCATCACTGGAGCTTTTCTTGTGCAGCGTCGGCCGATCCGGGTCTTCGGGCGCTGTTCCTCCGCCGCTGCCGGAACTCCCGCTCTTCGAATCGCTGGATCCGTGCTTGCGATGCAGCACCGGATGGTCGCTTCCTTCATCGTCGAAGTCTGTCTTTGCCAGTTCCGCTGCCGGCTTCACCTTCGGCTGTGGCATCGGCTTCCAACTGCCCAGGCCGACCCACGAACCTTGTTCCTGACCGGAGTTGTCGATGTCGAATAGCCCGATCCGCTTGCCATCTTCCTGAAGCACATATTCCACTCCGCCTTCGACAGCCAGCGGCTGAGGCCGCGCCAGGTAAACACTGCCGTCCTGCAGTTCCTGCCCGTCAAACACAGTGATGGGCACGAGCCGGCTGAACTTTGGCTTGCCCGATTCGCCTGTCCACTCCAGCACCCCAACCGCTCTCAGTTCCGGGGCGTTATCCTTCTTGGTGATCTGCCCGGGATATTGGGCGACCACCGGAAGCGCAGCCGCAAGGCCCAAGGCGGCCAGAAAAATCTGTCTCGTGATTGAAATGCCTATCCTCCGCGATGACATGTACCGCCCGCCTCGGGAATAATGCAACGTGATGGCCACTGTGGGCCCTCCATCCACCATACGAGGAAATACCCCATGGAACTGAATCAAAAAGTTGCCGACTTCACGCTCGAAACCGACGAGGAGAAAAGCGTAAGCCTTTCAGACTTTGCCGGTAAACCCGTCGTACTCTTCTTTTACCCCAGAGCCGACACACCTGGCTGCACCATTGAGGCCTGCGGCTTCCGGGACAGCTTCAAGAAACTGCAGGCGGCGGGCGCCGTGTTGCTGGGCATCTCGCGCGACACCCCGAAGGCCCAGGCAAAATTCCGTGAAAAATTCAACCTGCCCTACACACTCCTTGCTGATGTAGACGAGAAAGTCTGCAATCAGTTTGGCGTGATGAAGGAAAAGAACATGTATGGGAAGAAAGTGTGGGGCATCGCGCGTACGACCTTTCTGATCGGCCCCGATCGGACTCTGCTCCACATCTTTCCCAACGTCACCCCCGAAGGTCATGCCGAAGAAGTGCTCAACGTACTGAAGGAATGGAAGAAATCTCACTCATAGGATGCAAGTCAGTCTTGGCCGGGCATTCTCTAACCGCTGGGTACCCATCCTTTCCCAGTCTCCTGGCGAAGGTGTAAGGTGCCCCAAACACCTAAGGATCAAGGTTGAATCGCACCCCCCGCCTGCCCGGCCGATCGCTCCCGCGCGCCTTTTTTGAGGCCCCGCCGGACCAGGTTGCTCCCCGCCTGCTCGGAAAACTGCTGGTCCATCGAACCCCCGCTGGACTTATGGCAGGCAGAATCGTTGAGGTCGAGGCCTACATGGGCCCCCACAACGACCCGCCCGATCCCGCTGCCCACGCGCATTGCGGTCCCACCCCGCGGAACCAGGTTCTTTTTGGCCCCGCCGGCCACGCCTATGTCTATGCCATCTACGGCCGTTACTTCTGCATGAACATCAGTTGCGAAGTTGAGGGGCAAGCCGGATGCGTGCTCCTTCGCGCCCTGGAACCGGTAGAGGGAATCCACAGAATGGCCGCCAACCGGGGCATCGACATCTCCGGTCTTTTATCCAGCAAATTGGCGCGCCAGCTCACCTCCGGCCCCAGCCGTCTTTGCCGGGCGTTGGGGCTCACCCGACCCGCTCACAATGCCCTCGACGTCACCAGCGCCGCCTCGCCTCTACAGGTACGCGACGATGGCTGCGCAGTGTCCGAAGTGATGATCACCGCTCGCATCGGGATCAAGCACGCAGTCGACTGGCCCCTCCGCTTCGCCATCCCGGAGCACACCTGCGTCTCTGGGTCACGATCTTTAATCGGCAAGCGCGTCATTTTCCGATAGAATTCCGTCCATTGGTAAACCACCATCCCACCCAGCGAGGAACTCTGCTTGAAAACAACTTCCCTGTTCCTGCCCACTTCCACGGTTGCACTGTTGTCCGTGGCCATCTTCGCCGCCGCTTCAGTCGCCCAGGCCCCGCAAGGCCCACCCCCGGAGGGCGGCGGTCCGCCGCGCACCTTTCCCGCACCTACCAATCTGAAAGTGCTGCCGAAAAATCTCACAGGCAAACAGGTCCGCGACATCATGGGAGGATGGTCCGGAGCCCTCGGCGTGCATTGCGACTACTGCCACGCCGCCGACCCCAACAAGAAGGGACCCAACGGCCGCCCCGAGCTCGATTTTGCCGCCGACACCAAGGATGAGAAGGCCATGGCCCGCATCATGTACACCATGACCGAAGACGACAAGAAACACTACATAGCCAAGGTCGCGGCAATGGACAAGATGGAGGAGCCTGCCGCCCCGCTCACCTGCGGCACCTGCCATCGCGGCCATGAGGATCCGCCGGCCTTTGTTGCTCCGCCAGAGCAGCACGGCCCGCCGCCTGGCGGAGCGATGCCCGACATGCCGAAGCCGAACTAGGGTCTGTGAGCAGACCCTAAGACTTCCAGACAAAGATGGCCAGCGACCCCGTGGGAATCATCGCGGCCACCGTCGCGTAGCGGCTTCACTTAGGAAGCATGAGCCGCTGTCGCCTCACTTCGTGCCGGATTCCTTTGGTTGTCCGATGGGATGCGATGCGGTGATTTCTGCGCCGGGCTGCGCGGCGTCGCGCTCGCGCATCAGCTCAATAAAGATCGCTACGATTTCGGCGCGGTCGGCGTCGCTGATGGCAACTTCGAATAGGGGAAAGCTTGTCATGTTGCACCTCGCGACTACTCATACCCATAGAAACCCCATCTCCGTCCCGCAGTTGCGCTGCCCCGAGGGCCTGCTAACACTACTGGGGCGGTGGCGCCGGGAGCCAATTTTTCTCAGTTCTAGGAATGAGGAGTGACGCATACCGGTGTCCGCTAGCGATGATCGACGACGAAATGAGGGAAATTGGCCCCGGCCCGAAGGGTTGCGGCGAAAACTCGGTCCATACTTCATTCTCGTCCTCGACGGTGGACCCGCCACAGCCTTCGGACTCGGCTTCGTCTGGCCGGATTTTCGCTCGCAACGCCATCCACCCCAGTAGTGTTAACAGGCCCTAGCTTCCGCCGGATCCACGGTCTGCATCTGCATGCCGCTTCATGACTTTCCGCGCATATACTCGCCGCTTTTCCCGCCAGTCTTCGCCTCAAGCCTTACCTCGCGAATCACGATCGCCTTATCCAGCGCCTTGGTCATGTCGTAGACCGTCAGCGCGGCCACGGCCGCAGCGGTCAGCGCTTCCATTTCCACGCCCGTCGGCCCGACCGTGGCTGCTGTCGCAGTGATGCGCACGCCGTCCTCCGCGATCTTCGCCTGCACATCCACATGCGTTAGCGCCAGTGGGTGGCACATGGGAATCAGTTCCGACGTGCGCTTTGCCGCTTGGATCCCCGCGAAGCGCGCCACCTCGAGTGGATTCCCCTTGGGATTGTCCGGCAGTGCTGCCAAAACGGCTGCGGAAAGTTCCACAAACGCCGAAGCAGTTGCCGTGCGCCGCGAAGACTGTTTGGCGCTCACATCCACCATGCTTGCGTGGCCGGATGCATCGAAGTGCGAGAGTTGCGAGGGTGCGGATTCGGTCATCAGGTCCCTCATTGTAGAAGGATGCGGACAATCGCGCCCGCTTCGAGCCGGCTGGCTCCCTCCGGCACAACAACGAAACAGTTGGACCGTGCAAACGCCGGCAGATCGCCCGACCCGTGCCACGGCACGGTGGCAACCTGCGGAAGCCTGGCGCCCGGCGGATAAGACTCATAGCGCGCAGGCAGGAAGCGCGTAAGCCCGGGCTTCGCATGTCGATCGGTATCTTTCGTCAGCTCCGCCAGCACAAAGCGGGGGTCCAACTCGCGGTCGCTCGCCAAAGCCCGCAGCACCGGAGCGGCAAAAAGCAGAAACGTCGCGGCCGAAGAGATGGGGTTGCCGGGAAGGCCAAAGAACGGCAGGACGCTCGGCTTGAGCGGCGCCGCTGAACTTCCGCCACCCCAGCGCGTCACATCCCCGAACACGGTAGGCTTACCCGGCTGGATACGTACCCCGGTGAAATGGAAGCGTGCGCCTCTTCGCTCCAACGCCGGCTCGACAAGGTCGAATTTGCCCGCCGAAACTCCGCCCGAGATCAGCAGCAGATCCGCCTCCACCGCCTGGCTGAGAGCGTCGTCCAAAGATTCCGCCGTGTCGGCGGCCGCCGGCAGCACCCACGGCTCCCCTCCTGCGGCAGACACGAGAGCGGCCAGCATCGGCGCGTTCGAGTTACGAATCTGGCCCAGACCGGGTTTCGACTCCACAGGAACAAGCTCATCGCCGGTGGTCAGGATCGCGATCCGCGGCCGCGCGAACACGTCGAGCTCCGCGTATCCGCAGGAGGCCGCCAGTGCCACCTGGGCGGGCCCCACACGTGTTCCGGAGGGCAGCAGCGTGTCGCCTCTGCGCGCCTGCGCGCCCTGACCGACGATATTGTCTCCCATCTTGACCGTCCGTGGCGGAAGCAGCCTTACCCGATCGCGATCTCTCTCCACGTGCTCGACCATGATCACGGCATCGGCGTCCGTAGGAACCGGTGCGCCCGTCATGATCTCCCACGCCGCATCCAACGGCAGAGGTCCGCCGGGAGCTTCGCCGGCATGGGTTGCCCCGGCCACTCGCAGTCGCGCATGTGTCGAGGCTTCCGCAGCACGGCAGGCAAACCCGTCGCGCGTCGATCGCGCAAACGGCGGCTGATCCACGTCGGCGTCGAGACTCTGAGCCAACACCCGGCCCGGCGCGCGCGCCAGCGCAACGCGTTCAATCACGGGCAAGCGATCCAGTGCTTCGGCATAACCGACTACCATCGCCGCTGCTTCTTCGTAGCTGAGGAGTTGGTCGCTCATTGAATGCATTGTAGATGCGGACGCATACGGCGAAGGCTGTCTCGCCGGCTCAAAACAAATCGCCAAAAACTCGAAGGGCGCGCCCGGAACTCGGGAACGCCCTTCAAACGCATATCTCAAGCCAGGCGCTTACTTCTTGCCCGCCTTGTAGGTGGAGCTGATTTTCTGGCCTGCCTGATCCAGAATTCCCTTGGCGTCCGCGGAATATGGGCCGTTCGGAGCCAGCTCCAGGTATTTCTGGTAGGCTTCCGCGCAGCCGTCCGGAAGAACAATCTTATTCGTCTTCGGGTCGACGGTGGCCTTCTGCACGAGCCCCTGCCCCTTCAGGTAATACAGCAGCGCATCATTGGGGTCATTCTTGATCCCCTCGTCCGCGGCAGCTACCTGCGCCTCCGCATTGCCTTGCTGGAAGAAGATCACTGCCTCGTTTCTCAGATAGGTTCCAGCTGACGGTGGATTGGCCTTGGCCGCCGCATCGTAGGCCGCGTTGGCTTCGGGCGCCTTTCCGCTGCGGGCATAAACCTCGCCGAGACCGGCATTCGCCATGCCTTGGATCGCCGGAACCGGCTTCTTTGAGGCGGCGTCAACCTCCAGCGCTTTCTTGTATGAGGTCTCTGCCGCATCGTATTTTTTCAAGCCTGACTGTGCCAGACCCAGTTGTGCCCATAGGACGGCGGCATCGGGCTTCGCCGTTGTGTCCTTGGTCATCAGGGTTTCGATTTCCGTATATTTGGCTGTCTTGATCTCGCTTTCCTTCGCTTCGATATCGGTCTTCGAAGCGGTCGCGCCCAATTGCTGAGCGGCCGTAACACGGGCGGTGTCGGCTTCCTTTACATCGTCGGTTACCGTCTTCAAGTCGGCGTTGAGGTTCTTGATGACTTCGTTGACCTTCATCGCTTCGGAGTTCTTCTTCCTCAGGTCCTCCAACTGCTTTCGTTCTTCCGGAGGCAACGTTTCGATGTAGGCGGGGCGGGACATATCGACGTCCACGGTAGTGTCCTGATTGGCCACAACCGTCACATTTTCAAGATGGTCCGCCTGCTTGTCCGGCGCCATGCCGGCCGTACGGTAGATGACGGTGAAGGACCCCGAGGGGACCTCGCCCTTGTAGTCACCGTTCGGATCAACCTGGAATGTGCCCTTGTCCGCCGTCTGCGCGGAGAGTCCGGGGCCGGAGGCGGCACGTGTTGTTTCCACAAAGCTGACGGCGCCGGCGGTCTGGGGTGCCCCAGTCGGGTTCGTTACGTGGCCGTGTACCTTACCCATCGGTATAGTAGGCTGCTGCTGCTGCGCAACCGAGGGTAAGAGGGCGAATGCGAGTACCCCCAGCCAAAGTGAAATGGTGCGTTTCATGTTCTTCTCCTTGGGAGCTCAGGCGAGCGACGCTGGCCCGCGGCTCAATTCAAAAAAGTCGTATTTGCCAACTAGAAAATGTAGTGCCAAAGGCGTCTTCTCGTCTACCTGGGATCGTGCGCCGCTGGGCCCGCCAACAGCACCTACAATACACCGCTCGGTTAGCCGGTTACATCGATTCCCGCAAAGCTGTCGCGGCCTGGAACCTGCCCGCAGATCGCCTTTTCCAGCAGGACTCAAGTTAAATCCAATTGACTATCCAGCACAAGGCCGTGAGTCGCTCCAAAAGACACTTCAGGCGTTGTAGCGGCTGTCATGTGCTCTATGCAATGGTATTGCGTGTCGCACGAGCACTTTGTGGCCTGTGTCACACGCGATTCGAGATCGCCATGGGGCAGCATACCCAACGAGCAGACCCTAAAATAAGTCTATGGCAACTATGATCCGTCCGGCCACCCCCGCGGATATACCGCAAATTCTCATCTTTATTCGCGCGCTTGCAACCTACGAGCGCGAACCCGATGCCGTGACCGCAACTGAAGCGGATCTGATGCGAGATGGATTTGGGCCTAACCCGTTCTATTTCTGCCTGATCGCCGAGCACGAAGGCATTCCGGCGGGGTTTGCCTTCTATTTCTTCAACTATTCCACCTGGACAGGGCGGCCGGGACTTTACCTTGAAGATCTTTTCGTGCACCCCGAGTTTCGCGGCTTTGGCATCGGCAAAGCCTTGTTGCAGCAGGTCGCGGCCATCGCGGTCGAAAAGGGCTGTCCTCGCCTCCAATGGGAAGTTCTGGATTGGAACACTCCGGCCATCGACTTCTATCGCGCCATGGGAGCCGAATTCCTGGATGCATGGCGCAATGTGCGCGTGACGGGCGAAGCGCTCCATCGGCTTGCAACCTCCTCTGCGCCGGGCGCGCCGTCGTTGCAACAGCTACCGGACAAGAAGGCAGGGAACCAGCAAACCCAAACCTCTCTGTCCGCTGACGGAACAGCATCGTGAGAATACGCGTTATTGGCGGCGGTCTTGCCGGCCCTGAAGCGGCCCTCACCGCGGCGCGCCTCGGCTGCCAGGTGGACCTCTATGAAATGCGCGCCATGATCGATGGCAAGCCGCGCCTTACCCCAGCCCATCAAACCACCGAGTTCGGCGAGCTGGTCTGCTCCAACTCGCTCAAAAGCGAGTCCCCTGATACCGCCCCGTGGCTGCTGAAGCAGGAGATGCGCCGCGCGGGTTCCGCGTTTTTGCGAATCGCGGATGAATCAGCGGTTCCGGCAGGCCATGCGCTCGCCGTCGATCGCGTCGAGTTCTCCCGACGCATCGCCGAAGCCATCGCCGCCGAGCCTGCCATTCGTGTGATCCGCGAGGAAGTTACGCATCTCGATCCGGACGACAGGTTGACGATCATTGCCACCGGCCCACTCACCTCCAACGCGCTCAGCGAAGAGATCCAACGCATCACCGGCTCCGGCCACCTGGCTTTCTACGATTCCATCTCTCCCATCGTCGACGCCGAAACTATCGACATGGAACGTGTCTACTTCGCCGCCCGCTGGGACAAGGGTACTGCCGACTACATCAACTGCCCCATGGATCGCGCCGAGTACGATCGCTTTCTCGACGCCCTGCTCGCCGCCGAAGCCGCCGAGTCAAAGGAATGGGAAAAGCTCGATTACTTTGAAGGCTGCCTGCCCATCGAGGTCCTCGCCCGCCGCGGCCGCGATACCCTGCGCTTCGGCCCGATGAAGCCCGTCGGTCTCCGCGATCCACGAACAGGCATGCGGCCGTGGGCCGTGGTCCAGCTGCGAAAAGAAAATCTCCGCGCCGACAGCTACAACCTCGTCGGATTTCAAAATCACTTGAAGTTCGGAGAGCAGGCTCGCGTCCTCCGTCTCATCCCCGGCCTTGAGAACGCCCGTTTTTTGCGCTACGGCCAGATTCATCGCAATACCTACATCTGCGCCCCGGCACTGCTCGATGAACTTCTGCGCCTGAAGAATATGCCTGGGTGCCCCATCCTATCCGCGTCGTCTGGGGATAGGGTCGGAGAGCAACGACCCTTGGCAGAACTTCGGCCCACGCTTCTCTTTGCCGGCCAACTCTCCGGCGTCGAAGGCTACACCGAATCCATCGCCACCGGCCTTCTCGCCGGCATCTATGCGGCATCGCTCGCTCGCGGCGACGAGCCCATGCCAATCCCGCGCATCACCGCGTTAGGTTCCTTGGTCCACTACATCACCCACGCCGATCCCAAAGACTTCCAGCCTGCCAACATCACCTTCGATCTTCTTGAGCCTCTCGACGATGAGACGCGCAAAAGGGTCCGCGACAAGAAGGAGCGCCATCGCATCCAGTGCGAGCGCGCCCTGGCTGCGTTTGACGCCTGGTGGGCGGGCGCCGGCTTTGCCGATTGTGTCATCGATCACATCTGAAACTGCAATTATCATCCGATAGTGTTAGGCGTGAAAATCATAAGGAAGTCGCCGCAGGAACTGGTTGTCGAAGAAAACACCGTATGGATATCGGTGTTCTGCGCTCTCGCCGCCGCCGTACTGACCTTCGCGGGCATTCGAGTTGGGAAGCCGGGATCGGTTGTCGTTGCGGGTCTCTTCGCACTGTTTGCGCTTGTCTGGGTGCGCAAAACGACTTTCACCTTCGACGCGACGCAGAGAGTGGCTCGCTGGACTGGCCGCAAGCTCTTCAAAACTGAATCCGGCACGATCTCTTTCGATAACATCACCGACATCGGCACGGAGTCCACATTCGGCGGGAACCGCGGAGCCGCAACCTGCCGGCTCACCTTCCTTACCCCACAAGGATCCATACCCATGTCCAGCTCGTACGGTGGAAACAGCCGGCGATGTGACGAGATTCGTCAGACGATTCTTGCCTTCATCAAGCCGGAAATGCGCCCTCCCACATCGGTCCCCGCCACAAAGCGCGATGCAGTCGCCGTCGAGCTTGAACTTTCCGTTCGCTCATTGCTCTGCCAGGGCCGCAAGATCGATGCCGTTACTCTCGTTCAGACAAAGGAGCAGATAGCTCTCACCGAGGCTGTTGCGCGGGTGAACGCAATCGATGACCAGATGAATCTGGACGAATAGAGCCGTTCCACCCCGGCAATGGGGAACTGCGTACAGAAGATTTGCGTATTTCCGTGGTACGCTGTGCCTTCCCACGGAGAGGTTTTTTATGCGCGCCATTTCCGCCGCCGATGCCATTTCCCCTGCGGTTCAACGCACCAGGGAGTTTCTGTTCAGCCCGTTCCGCTGGGGAACCTTCCTCAAATTGGGCTTGGTCGCCATCATCACCGAAGGTGTCGGAAGCAATTTCCGCTCCTCCTCGCATGGTGGTCCCAAGCCCGAACATGGACCGGTGCTCCCTCCCTCGTTCGCGATCGCGCCGGTATGGATTGCGGCAGCAGTGGCGGCCTTGCTGCTCGCGGCCTTATTGGCCCTGGTGCTGTTCTATCTGGTCACCCGTCTGCGATTCGCCTTCTTTCATTGCCTGGTTCACAACGTTAAGGAGATTCGGCCAGGCTGGTATATCTATCGGGAACCGGCGACCCGTTTCTTCTGGCTCAATGTGTTGGTCGGATTTTGCTTTCTCTTGGTGATGGCGCTGGTTGCTCTTCCATTCGTAGCTGGGTTCTGGCGGCTTTTTCATCAGATCCCGCCAGGAGGCCATCCCGATATCCCGCTGCTGATCGCTCTCGTGTTGCCTTTGATTCCGATTATCATTCTGCTGGTGCTGGCTGCAGTGCTTGCCGACATCGTTTTGCGCGATTGGATGCTGCCGCATTACGCGCTGGATAACGCAAGGGCCGGCGAAGCGTGGGGCTGGGTGTGGGCCCGCATCAAGGCTGAAAAGCGCGAGTTCTTTGTCTACGTGCTGCTCCGTTTGATTCTGCCGACCATTGCGATCGTCGTATTGTTCATCGTGCTGCTCATTCCGGGGCTCGTCGTCGCCGCATCCCTTGGAATGGTTGAGTACGGTATTCACTCGGCCTTCGCCGATGCGACCGGTGCATCCGTAGCCGCCGGCATCTTCCTCGAGGTCTTTTTTGGCGTGCTTGCTTTCGGCTTCGTCCTGTTGGCCAGCGTCTGCCTTGGAGGCCCATTGAGTACCGCGATACGAGAGTATGCACTGCTCTTCTATGGCGGCCGATATCAGACGCTGGGCGACATTCTGTTTCCGCCGCCTCCTCCGCCGGCCACAGGCATCGGTGAGCCCCAGATCGCCTGACCATGGCCAACCTCGGCCGCAACATCGCTGTTTCGCTTCTCTTCACCTTCTTGGGCGGCCCGGCGCTTGTGCTGGGCTACTTTCCGTGGACTATCACCCACTTCCGTATCCCGCCGGGTGAGCCGCCTGGCCTGGCGCTCGCTGCTGCTTTGCTGATTGCCGCGGGGCTCATACCACTGCTCGAATCCATCGTCCGATTCATCACCGTTGGCCATGGCACCCTTGTCCCAGCCTTGCCGCCCGAACGCCTCGTTGTCAGCGGCCTTTACCGCTATGTCCGAAATCCCATGTATGTGGGCGTCCTCACGGTCATCGCCGGGGAAGCCTTGCTGTTCCGGAACCGGGACATGGTCGCCTATCTTGCAGGTGCGTGGCTTACAACCCATCTCTTCGTCTGCTTGTACGAGGAGCCGAAGCTCACGCGCATCTTCCCCGCCGAATACCCGATCTACAAGAAAAACGTCCCGCGCTGGATTCCCCGGCTCACTCCCTGGAACTCCCATCATGCCGCCTAATCAAACTAACTTGCCGTAATCGCCAGCACCTTTCACCCTCCCAAAGTGTCAAATAGGCAGGTCTACATGGCGCGGCTCGTAAGTAGTACCCTGAAAGCTGGAGTCTTCTCTTTGAAGCGTTGGATTACCATTCTGGCCATTTCGGCCGCACTTCTGCGCGGAGCGTTAGCCACGGGTCAGACTGCCCCGCCTAAATCAAGTCCGGCTAAATCAAGTCCCGTCACCATTGAGGTGCCCGTGCCGCCCGCCGTAAAGGCCAAGGCGCTGCTGCCCGAGGCATTCGACGGCTGGGAGTCCACCGCCAAGCCCAAAGTCCTCACCGACGCCGCCCAGGCCGACAACGCAAATGCAGCCGCGCTCAAGGAGTACGGCTTTGGCGCCGCCGCCGTGGCCACCTACAAGCGCGATGGCGACACCCTGAATGTCCGCGCCCTCCGCTTCAACGACGCCAGCGGAGCCTACGGCGCCTACTCCTTTTACCGTCAGGATGGGTGGCCCAAAGAGGAGATCGGCACCGGGGCCACATCCGACCACGCCCACAACCGGGTCCTTTTCTGGAAGGGTGGAACCGTGGTCGATGCAACTTTCTCGCACTTCGGCCCCATGTCCGCGGCGGAAATGCGCGACTTGGCCAACCAGCTACCGGTTCCAGTGGGAAACAGGGCGATTCTGCCACCCATTCTCGCCAACCTGCCCCAAACCTCATTGGATAAGCAGACCACGCACTATGCGCTGGGCCCCGCAGGCTATGCAGGCAGCGGCGGCGTGCTGCCGCCTGAGCTGCTCGGCTTCGATCGCGATGCGGAGACCGTCACGGCCGCTTATTCGCTGCGTTCCGGCCCCGCCACCCTCACCATCGTCGAATACCCCACCCCCCAGATGGCCGCAGCCTTCGAAACAAAGATCCGGGATTACGTCAAAGCGGGCAGCCAGGCCCAGCCGCCCCGGCCCAAGCCGCTCCAGGACTCCGACCAGGCATCCCTCGAGGTGCGCCGCAGCGGGCTCCTGGTAGCCCTTGTCAGCGGCGATGCCATTCCCGAAGAAAGCCACAAGCTGCTCGAGTCGGTCCACTACGATGAAAACCTGGTCTCCGTCCCGCAACCCGTTGAGTCCGAAGTCGCCAAGACCGGCAGGTTGCTGATCGGCATCGCTACTCTTTGCCTGATCGGCGCCGGTGCAGCCATTCTCCTCGGGTTCTTCCTGGGAGGCGGCCGGGTCCTCTATCGCATCGCGCGCGGCAAACCTGCCTCCTCCATGTACGAAATCGAGTTCATCCGACTAAATCTTGAAAAATGAGAGACTGATTTTTCAACGACTAAGCTAAAGTTGCATCCGAAGCGTAAACGGCAAGCCCAAACCTGTGGAAAAAAGGACGAAAACCCCAAGAAACACCCTAAAAAGACGAGGTTGCGAGAAGGTAAAAAGACGAAGACGAGGCGAAGATGGTACGCGATATCCGCCACCGGATAGTCCTATAAGCCATTTATTATGAGTAAGTTATTTGCTTCAGGAATTATTCTTGACACTCCCTTCCCTCCAACCTACTATGCAGCCAGAAAGTTCTGATGGTTTTGCCTCCGTTGGAACTATTCTCC
>OBLU010000178.1_pt1 | contig 60275 bp, 51 predicted proteins | sample 1518681 | NCBI WGS metagenome assembly OBLU01 (sample SAMEA3539304, study PRJEB22396) | soil metagenome | biome: tundra; feature: field; material: soil | place: USA | collected 2010-05 | depth 0.15 m | reverse complement strand
CCAGGTTTTGTATGGCCTGAATCGTGCTTGACAAAGCCTTCTTCCTTATCGAGGGGCACCCAGGCACCGAGGCCCGGAATACTCCCCCGATGCGTTACCGTGTGGCTTCGAACAGGAACCAGGCGCGGCGTTCGGCCTCATCAATCCATACTTCAATCAAGCTGGTTGTGGCGTAGTCATTCGCCTTGTCGGCCACTTCGTGAGCCGAGCGAAAGCTCTCGACCAGAGTCCGGTTGTCGGCATGAAGTTCAAGCAACATATCGCGGGCAGGCACGAACTCCTGATCGTTGTCGGAGATGCGCTGCAGCTTTGAAATTTGCCCAATCGAGCGGATGGTCGTGCCGCCCACCTTGCGAACGCGCTCCGCGATATCGTCGGCGATGGCAAAAATCTGAGCGCCCTGCTCATCCAGCAAGAGATGGTAATCGCGAAAGTGCGGTCCACTCATGTGCCAATGAAAATTCTTGGTCTTGATATAGAGGGCAAAGACGTCGGCTAGAAGGGCATTTAGAACGCTGGAAAGATTTTTGACCTCTTCCGAAGGGAAACCATCTGGAACATTGACCTTGGCTGCTTTCGATTCCTGATGTGTGTGTGAAGACATACGGACACTCCTTTTGCTGGGGATGATCGTTCGAAAATGTCAGGGGGCACCTTGGTGCCGGATCACCGCAACACTTGGTTGGATGCCATCGGGGAAGCAGAGTTTCTCTGAAATCCGGGTCTGGTGAACAAAAATCCAAGGCGCCGATCCCGGCCGGGAAAGGCGCCCTTTGTATGAGGCTTCGGCAATCTTCAGGCTCTATCCACGGGGGTGCGTGTCATAGTGCAGCAGCACCGCCACGGCACAACTGGTAAGGCGCGTCTCGGCGGAGTCGGCGCGGCTGGTGAGGATGACGGGAACACGCGCGCCAAGCACGATACCGGCAAGCTGCGCGCCGCCCAGGTATTCCAACTGCTTGGCCAGCATGTTGCCGCTTTCCAGGTCCGGCACTACGAGAATGTCGGCTTGCCCAGTGACGGGTGAAACCAGATGCTTGATGCTGGCGGCTTTCGCGCTGACAGCGGTGTCGAACGCGAGAGGACCGTCGAGGATGCCCCCGGTAATTTGCCCCCGGTCGGCCATTTTGCAAAGTGCTGCTGCGTCCAAAGTGGATTTGATTTTGGGGTTGACGGTTTCAACGGCAGACAAAAGCGCCACCTTTGGCTCGGGTATGCCGAGGGCATGGGCCAGGTCAATGGCGTTCTGCACAATGTGAATCTTGTCTTCGAGCTCGGGCTCGATGTTGATGGCGGCGTCGGTGATGAGCAGGGTGCGGGCATAGGCCGGGGTGTCCATCACAAAAACGTGGGTGATGCGGCGAGAGGTGCGCAACCCGGTGTCGCGGGCCATGGCGACCTTCATCAGCTCGTCGGTGTGCAGGCTGCCTTTCATCATGGCCTGGGCGTTGCCGCTGCGGCACATGGCCACGCTGACTTCGGCGGCCTTGACCTCGGTTTCAGCGTTGAGAATCGGAAAGGGCGTGATATCCACACCGATCTTCGCGGCCAGCGCCTTCATTTCGTCTTCGGGTCCGATCAGGGTGGGTTCGATCAGCCCTTCTGAAGCTGCTTCGACCGCTCCTCTCAGCGCTACATCAGACATGGGCCAGCAGACTGCCGTGGTGATCGCGGGCAGAGACTTGCAGCGCTCAAGAAACTTGTGAAAGACGTGGTAGTCGGCGGGATGGCCAACCAGGGGGTCAACGGTTACGGCTTCGGCAAGGGGGGCAAGATCGCTCATGCGGTGATTTTCTCCCGGCCGGCGCAGAGAATTGCGAGCGGCCTTACGCATTCATTCTCGCCCGGCTTGGGGTATGCGCATGTGCGGAAGGTCACACTACGGAGCAATGTCTCCCATTGCGGTACTATTTGATCCCGACCACCATAGAGTCGGGTCCTACCAGGTGTTCGACTCTTGCCTCGCGGAATCCGGCTTCTTTCATCCAGGAGATGCAATCGGCGCCGGTGTAGTCGAAGCCGCCGGGGGTTTCAATCAGCATGTTCAGGCTCATCAGCAGGCCAAAGGCGTTCTTGGAACGGCTATCGTCGATGAGGGCGTCGTAGGCGATGAAAGCGCCTCCCTCGGGAACGGCTTCCCAGGCCTTGCGGATCAGGAGCTTCTTTTCATCCAGGTTCCAATCGTGGAGGATGTGCCCCATCATGATGACGTCGACCTTGGGCAGGGGATCGGTGAAGAAGCTCCCGGCCTGGAATTTGACTTGTGAGGAGAGACCGTTCGATTCGACATACTCCTCGAAGATGGGCGCAACCTCGGGCAGATCGAAGCCGGCGCCAGCAATGTGCGGATTTTTGAGTGCGACCTGCACGATGAGATCGCCCTGGGCTGTGCCGCAGTCGGCGGCGGACTTGTATTTGTCCCAGGGGAATTTGGAAGCGATGGCCATGTTGGCGCCGCGGCTGATGCCGGTCATGGCGCGAAGAAAGCCCTTGAGGCGCGTGGGGTCGGCGTAGAGAGTGGTGAAGATATCGGGTTCGCCCTGAGCGGCTTCGTTCTGGTTCATGCCGGTGCGAAGGGCGGTGGTGAGGTGCCCCCAGTGATGAAAGAGACGCTTGTTGGCCATTTCAAGAATGCCGCCGACGTAAGAGGGCTTGTGCTTGTCGAGGAATAAGTCGGTGGAGGGCGTGTTGGAGTATTTGCCCTCATTCCGCTCGAGGAATCCCAAGGCGACCAGCGCGTCAAGAAAATCGCGCGAAGAGCGGGGATGAAGACCGAGACGGCCGGTGAGTGAATGCAGGTCTTCGGGGCCTTTGGCCAGCTCGGTGAAGACTTCCATTTCCACCGCGCTCAAGAGTGTTTTGGATGCCCAGAAGGCAAGGCCGGTTTGCAGAATGTGATCGGGTGTGGGCTCATTCGACGTCATGGTTGCTCCTCGTTCTTGTCTTTGTTGGTTGCTAACTTCTCAACGCATGCGTGCCGACGTCGCTCTCCATGCGGGCGACCGGCGGGTCTGTTTCCATGGGGGAAGGAAAGCGGGGAATGTCACGCCTGCGTTACGCGCGCCGCTTGTGCCGTGTCAGTGTACTGCTGGAATTCTGTGACCTTGCTGTTGCGCAGCCGCCAGAAATGCGCGAATTGCGAGTTGAGAGGGGTTTTGGTCGCCTTGAAGGCGCCGTTGTACCGGCCCGTGACCACCACGGTTTCTCCCGCGTCGTGAAACTCCGCGGGTATGACCTGGAAATTGTCCCACTCTGTTGCGAGGCGGAAGAAGATACCCTCGGCGACGGCCGCGGAACCGATGTAGGGATTGTGGTCCGCGTAGGGGAAGTTCTCTGCTTCGTTCCACACGATGTTGGGATCCATCAGGGAGAGTGCCGCCGGGCCGTCCCCACGGCTGAACGCGGCATAGAGATCCTTGATGATCTCAAGATTTGAACTGGACATGGAAGACCTCAGAAGTCTCAACAACGTATACGTTTGGAGTCGCGGCGGTCAACTCAATTTTTCCGCATCCGGCTTCGCTGCGATACCGACTGGGGGACTTGACGGGGGCAGGAAAAAGTTCAAACTTGAGTTGCGTTCACAAGACATTCACGCATTCTCTTTTATTCCGATCGCTAAAGCTGCTATGCTGGCCTGCGCTGAGAAAAGCGATTTACGCGGGGGAGAACGGATATGTGGTTCGTGGGAATGGATGTGGGCACGGGCGGCACACGGGCCGTGGTGGTGGACGCGGCCGGAAGACTGATCAGTGGTGCATCCAGCGAGCATGCGCCGTTTCGCACCCCGCATCCCGGATGGGCCGAGCAGGACCCCGAGAACTGGTGGCGCGCCGCGCAGGAAGCGATTCGTTTTGCACTCGCCGCTGCGCCCACGCCACATGAGCCCATCGCCGCCATCGGCCTCACCGGGCAGATGCACGGAGCCGTGCTGTTGGACGAAAACGGCCAGGTCTTACGGCCGTCGCTGATCTGGTGCGACACGCGGACACAGCCGGAGTGCGACTGGCTTCACGAGAAAATCGGCTACGAGCGGCTTATCGAGCTCACGTGCAACCCAGCGCTGCCGAACTTTACGCTAACCAAGCTTTTGTGGGTCAAGACCCACGAGCCTGAGATTTTCAAGAAGACGCGGCACATTATGTGCCCGAAAGATTATGTGCGCTACCGGTTGACGGGGGAATTCGCAATCGATGTGCAGGAGGCTTCTGGGACGCTCTTGCTGGATGTAACGCATCGAAAGTGGTCGAAGGAAGTGGCTGAGGCTGCGGGGATTCCCGAGAGCTGGCTGCCCAAGGTGTATGAATCGCCGGAGGTCTGCGCCCGCATCAGCGAGGACGCCGCGGGGTTGACGGGATTGGCTGCGGGAACGCCAGTGGTGGCGGGTGCGGGCGACCAGGGAGCCGGCGCCGTGGGAATGGGGATTTTGCAGCCGGGCTCAGTTTCAGCAACGATCGGGACCTCGGGAGTGGTGTTTGCCGCGACGGCCAGTCCTACAAAGGATCCCAAGGGGCGGCTGCACACCTTCTGCCACGCGGTTCCGGGAGTGTGGCACGTGATGGGAGTGACGCAGTCGGCGGGGCTGAGCCTGCGCTGGCTGCGGGAGACGTTTTTCGCAGGGAAGGATTACGACGAGTTGAGTGAAGGGGCGGCTAAGATTCCGGCGGGGAGCGAAGGTCTGGAGTGGGCGCCGTATTTGCTGGGCGAGCGCACGCCACACCTGGACCCTGAGGTGAGAGCTGCATTTGCCGGCATTTCCTCGGGACACACGGCGGCACATTTTGTGCGCGCAGTACTGGAGGGCGTGGCCTATTCGCTTGAAGACACGTTTTCGCTGTTTGCCGAGCTGGGGATTCCGGTGACTGCGATTCGCCTGGGCGGCGGAGGAGCACGCGGGCCACTGTGGCGCAGGATTCAAGCCGGAATCTATGGGCAAGCGGTCGAGATTCTTGTTGCCGAGGAAGGCGGCGCTTTTGGGTCGGCGCTCCTGGCCGGCGTGGGCGCGGGACACTGGGCCAACCTCGACGAGGCGTGCGGGCAGGCCATTCACGTCGCGCAGCGCATTGAGCCCGATCCTGCAGATTTGGCGACTTACAAAACCGGCTATGCGCATTGGCGCAAGCTATACCCGGCGCTGAAGACGCTGCGTTGAGCGAATCTGCCCAAATCCTGTGCGTCCCCCAGGAATGCCTGCTGCCAGATCTCTCAGTTCGGAATCCCGACTTTGGGGCGCCATCCCCAAGTTTCGAGCGTTTCAAGCACCTTGGAGCAATTATGCGATCATTTCGGCCAGAAATGATTAGTTCTTGATATACAGAGGGCGAGGTAATGCTTTAGCCTTGCAATGCAAATCACATTGCGAAGAGAGGCTTATGCGCTTCCATTTTTCTTTGCTTTCATTGGTTTTTTTGTGCGCTGGAACTGGCGCGGTTGCCCAAACCTCACCGGCCCCAACTACGTGCGCCGATCTGCACCTGGTTCCTGCGCCGCGGGAGTGCACGGCTGTCCAGATTGTGCGCGTGGACGACTCGGGCGTGCGAATTCTGGTTGAACGAGATGCAGACGATGAGTTCGCGGCGAAGGACCTGCAGGGCGCATTCGAGAGTCGCGGCGTCCAAATTGGGGAACACGGTGCGGCCTTTGTGCGGCTGGTGCGGGCCGACACGAGTAAGGGCAGGGAACAGTTAGCGCGTGCTCCATTTAAGTTCGATCCGGCGATGCACGACGAAGGTTACGTGATTGTGCCCGACGGCACACATGGTCTCGCCGTCATCGCGGAAACCTCCGCGGGATTGTTCTATGGAGCGCAGACGGCAAAGCAACTGATTCGTGTCAGGGGCAAAGACACAGTTCTGTTGGCGCCTACGCTCCGCGATTGGCCGGCGATGGCGCATCGCGGGCTCAGCGACGACTGGTCGCGCGGGCCGCTGCCCAATATGGATTTCCTGAAGCGCGAGATTCGCACGTTGGCGGCTTTCAAGTACAACATCTTCTCGCCCTACTTTGAAGCGACGTTTGCTTATGCTGGTTCGCCGGTCACGGCGTTTCCGGGTGGTGCAATGACTCCGGACGAAGCCCGTGAGATGGTGAGCTACGCCGCCCAGTATCACATCACCATCATCCCGGAGCAGGAGTCGTTCGGGCATCTGCATCATGTGCTGAAGTTCGAGGAGTACTCGCATCTGGGAGAGACGACGCATGGTGCGGTGCTGGCGCCCGGGGATCCTGGCACATTGCCGCTGATTGGAAGTTGGTTCGGCGAACTGGCCGGTATTTTTCCGGGACCTTACGCTCACATTGGAGCCGACGAGACTGAAGAACTGGGCCTCGGCAAGACACGCGACGAGGTGAAACAGAAGGGCCTGGGCGCTGTCTATCTCAACTTCCTCTCGCAGATTCACTCGACACTCGCGCCGTATCACAAGCAGTTGCTCTTCTGGGGCGACATCGCGGTCAACTCGCCCGACCTGGTTGGCACGCTGCCCAAGGACATGATCGCCGTGCCCTGGCGCTACGATGCAGAGCCAGACTTCACGCCGCTGATCCTGCCCTTCAAGAACGCCGGCCTCGAGACATGGGTGGCTCCTGGGGTAAACAACTGGAATCGCGTTTATCCGAACAACAACGAGGCCCTGGGCAACATACGCGCCTTTGTGCGCGATGGCCAGAAGCTGGGTTCGACGGGCATGTTGAACACCGTGTGGAACGACGATGGGGAAGGCATCTTCGACGAGAACTGGTTTGGGGTGGTGTTTGGCGGGGCAGCCGGCTGGCAGCAAGGCGAAAGTTCGGAGGACAACTTCGTTGCGTCTTTTGGCTTGGCGTTTCATGGAGATGAAACTGGCAAAATCGACCAGGCGCAGAAGGCGCTGATGGCGGCGCACGCGGTGCTGAAAAAGGCGGGCCTCGAGGACGCACAGGATTCATATTTTTGGATCGATCCCTTTTCGCCTGCGGGTCAGCAGGTTGCCACCAAGCTGCTGCCGGTTGCGCCGGAGTTGCGTCTCGACGCGGAGCAGGCGATCACGCTGCTGGCGCAGGCACGCGCTGCGGGAAAGTTGGAGAATCGGGAAGCGCTCGATGCGATGGAACTTGGCGCGCGGCGCATCGATTTTATCGGCGCCAAGTTCCAGGCTGCCGCGGATTGCGTGAACATCTACAGCGAGGCGCAGACGCTAGTTTCAGACAAGAGCCGGCGGGACGAGATCTCAGACAAGCTCGAGACGATCGGCTCGAACAATGGGCGACTTGAAGATATTCGCGACGGCTATGCACAGATCGGCCAGCTTTTCAGCCAGGCCTGGCTGCGTGATAACCGGCCCTATTGGCTGGCCAACGACCAGGCTCGCTACGACCGCGCGGCTCAACTTTGGATTGACCGCGACCGCGCATGGGACCTGGTCGTCGAACACTGGGACGAGACGCACACATTGCCGCCAGCGGCAGACGCGGGGCTGCCGGTGACTGCTGCGCCGGCGGGAAAATGAGCCTCGCTCAATCTGCGGCGACGGTCGGAGGCTGTTCGCACACTTCGTATTCAAATTTGCGCACGTTTCTGAGGCACTCTGCCAGCGCGATCATCAGCGTCTCGCCCCATCCGACGGGCTGAAACTTGAGCGTCTTCTGGTTCAGCTCGAGATCGGCTGAGGCGAAGAACTTCACGTCAGTCGTCTTGGCGGTGGCGAACTCCTTTACCGTGATGCGCGCTTCAACCTCGCCCACCCCACATTTCTTTGTGACGGAGAAGAAATGCAATTTGGCGAAGGCCTCCGAGGGATCCTTCTGCAGGAACTTCCAGTCGTTCACCGTTACGGCCTCCGTTTTGTCTGATCCGGGGAAGAGCCAAGTGTACTTTATTTTTCGATTGAAGTGGGTACTTTGAATCGTTGCGAAGCCGTCGCCGGTGGAAATCGCGAAGGATGATTCGGAGAGATATGGGCCGCGGATTTTTTTGCTTGACGGATCAATGCGGATGCGGAAAGATGATTTTCCCCAGGAGGCACCATGAAAGCGATTCGTTTGGGCCCTTTTTTCCTCACCTGCTGCGCCATTCTGTTCGCAACTTCGTCTCAGAAGGCATTCGCCGCAACTCTATGCGTTAACCCAGCCAATCCCGGCTGCTACAAGACCATCAGCCTGGCCGTCAGCCACGCCGCACCCTACGACGTGATCAACGTCTGGCCAGGCACATACAAGGAAGACGTCATCATCGGTATTCCCCTTTCCGTGATGGGCGCGGGGGCCAAGAAGTCTGTAATCGACGCTACAGGACTCCCTGATGGCGTGTTCGTGGATGGATATGACAACGCAGGCCTGAGCCATGTGACGGTAGCCGGGTTCACGGTTGAGAATGCCCAGTTTGAAGGCGTTCTGGTGGTGAGCGCGTCGGACGTGACCATCCGCGACAACAACATCGAGGACAACGACAAAGTCGGGCCTGTGTTTGTCCCTGGCGCCACCAACGGCTGCCCCGGACAACCCGCTTTTGAGACCGATGAGACCGGTGACTGCGGTGGCGGCCTTCATTTTATCGGGACATGGAACTCGGTCATCTCCGGCAACCTGTCGACGCGCAACGGCGATGGCATCCTGCTCAGTGATGAGACAGCAGCCAGCCACGACAATCTCTTGATCCACAATGTCGTGAAAGACAATGCGCTCGAATGCGGCATTGTTTTCGCCTCGCATCCACCTGTTGGTTCCTCTGGGCCATACTTCGCACCGCACAATGGGGTTTACAACAACACGGTGATAGCAAATGTATCCGCGGACAACGGGGTGCAAGTGGGCGGTGCGGGAATGGGCCTGTTTTCCGATGGAGCCGGACCTGGCCGCGTGTCTGGCAACATGATCATTCACAACTCGCTCACCGGAAACGGAATCGGCGGCGTTTCACTGCATACCCACGTGGGGCCGTCAGTCGACGCGCCAGCCGATAACATGGACGGCAACCAGATCATCGGCAATTACATTGCCGGCAACCTGGCCGACATCGACGATACAATGACGCCTGGCCGCGTGGGAATCAACATCAACAGCGGCCGCGGCGGTTCGCCGGTTCTGGACACGGTCATCGCGCAGAACGTGATCCGCGATGAGGATGTGGACATCGCGGTAAATACTCCGGCAACGGTGAATATCCATCTCAACGATCTGCTCGGCGGTAAGGTTGGTGTCGCGAATATCTGCGCCTTCGACGGGGCTTCTTGCGCGGGCGGTAGTAATGCCACGGAAAACTGGTGGGGATGTCATGCCGGGCCAGGCGGGCACGGATGCACCACGGTCAGCGGAGCGAACGTGATCTTCGATCCATGGCTGCAACAGCCTGCCACGGATAACGACGACGGCGGGTACAACGATCAGCACTGATAAAGAGCTAGCACAGCTGAATTGCAAAGCGAGAGGCCCCGCGCTGGCGGGGCCTCATTGCTTGCTCACCATCTTTGGCGGATTTATTTCACCGTGAGTTCGGCATGTAGCGGAGTATTTTCGCTGGAGTCGCCGACAAGGATGATGAATTTGCCGGGATCGATTTTCCAATTGTGCGTTGCTTCGTCCCAATAACTAAAGGAGCGGGCATCGAGATCGATGGTTACGTGTCTCGTTGCGCCGGGTGTGAGGCGGATTTTCTCAAATCCCTTGAGTTCGCGTTCCGGACGCTTGACCGTGACTGCTGAAGGATCGGAAACGTAGAGCTGGGCCACTTCCGCGCCGGGAACGGAGCCCGTATTGGTCACATCGAAGCTGACTTGGACTGTGGAGCCAGAGGTTGCTGTTGCAGGAACGCTTAGATTCCCAAAGCTGAAGGTCGCGTAACTGAGCCCGAAGCCAAAGGGAAACAGGGGATGCTTGCCGGTGGTTGTCCAGTAGCGATAGCCCACCATCAGTTTGTCATCGTACTTCACGTGCGGGATCACGTAGTCCACCGCAGGATGGCCAGGCTCGGTCACATGGAGGGAGGTGTCCGCACCCTGGACCGGGTGGTAGTAAGGATACGAGGGATTCTCCTGCCAACTGCGGTCGAAGCTGACGGGGAGCCTGCCCTCGGGGTTGTGCCTGCCGAAGAGAATGTCCGCCACGGCCGTGCCTCCTTCCTGGCCGGGATACCAGGTGTGGAGCAATGCGGAAACCTTGTCGAGCCAGCGCGTGACATCCATACCGCCGCCACCGGTGAGGGTGACGATGGTGTGGGGATTGGCTGCGGCCACAGCTTCGACGAGCGCGTCCTGACCCCATGGAAGCGTAAAGGTGCGGTCGAAACCCTCGCTCTCATAAAAAGGGCTGAGTCCAACGGCAACCACGGCGACATCCGCAGCAGAGGCAAACTTTTTCACATCCTCTGAGATCAGGTCTGCTTCGTTCGCAATGCCGAGGCTGAAGCGGTTGCCGACAGAAGTCGGCATATATTCGGCGACTACGCGGATGGTCTGGCCCACAGCGAGGTCAATCGTGGCGGATTCAGGATGTTGGCCTTCGACCTGGTCCTGTTCGATTAGCTGCTTGCCATCCACCATCACTTTGTAGTGATCATTGCCGACGGCTGCGGCCAGGATCAGGTACTTTCCAGCCTTGTCGGCCTTGTAGGCGGCGGAATAGCGGATGCTGTGAGGGGCCTTTTCTCTGGGGCTCCGCCTGGCGGGCATGTAATCGGCGATGGCCCGTTCTTCTGTGGTTTCCGATGCGCCGGTTAAGTTGTTGGTGCTGTAGATTTCCTGCTTGACGGGACCTGCCCAGACTGTCCGCCGGAAGACATCGCCAATCTCTGGAAGTCCGCGGGAGTAGAGAAGGTGTGTTTCGGGGCCAAGCAGGTTGCCGATGCCGGTCACGATGCTGACAGGATCGAAAGCCGCGGCCTCAGACGATCCGCCGCCGCCAGGCACGGCAGGCCACGCGTCGGGACCGAAGATGGCGATGGTCTTCACCTTGGCTCGGTCAAGAGGCAGAACGTGGTCTTCGTTCTTGAGCAACGTGATGCTCTCGAGCGCGCCTTGCAAAGCAACAGGCCGGTCGGAGACGGAGTCAGTGGAGTAGGACGCGTCCCATTGCGGACGGTCGGTGAAGCCGTAACGCAATTCAGTGCGAAGGATGCGCAGCACCTTGTCGTCAATGGTGGATTCCTTTACTGTTCCGTTCTTGATTGCGGGCAGCAAGGCCTGGGCATTCATGAAGCGGGCGCTGGGCATTTCGAGATCGAGGCCGTTGTTGGCCGCAGCTACGCCGTCATAGGTTGCATCCCAGTCGGACATTAATATGCCTTTGAAGTCCCAGTCGCCTTTGAGCACCTTCAGGTTGAGGAACTCGTTTTGAGTGGCGTGGACGCCGCTGACCAGGTTGTAGGAATTCATCACGGAATCGACGTGGGCCTTGGTTACTGCTGCTTCAAAGGCAGGGAAATACATCTCGCGCATAGTGCGCTCGTCCACTTCCACGCTCACGTTGTGCCGGTTGTACTCCTCATTGTTCAGGGCGTAGTGCTTGACCGTGGCGATTACGCCTTGAGACTGGACTCCCTCGATGTAAGGCACCACCAGGCATGCATTCAGAAAGGGGTCTTCGGACAGGTATTCGAAGTTGCGCCCGTTGAGAGGGGAGCGGGCGATATTGACGCCGGGGCCAAGCAGAAAATTGACGTTGCGAGCGCGGGCATCCTTGCCCAGGCTTTCGCCGAGCTTGCGTGCGAAGTTCCGGTCCCATGTGGCGGCAAGGGCTGCACCTCCGGCATACGCGGTGGTGGGTCCCCATGTGCGCACGCCTACCGAAGCGTCCGACATCTTGAAGCGAGGGAGATCGATGGCCGGCTCAGCATGAGTAAACATACTGTCGACGCCGCCAATCAGCTCAATCTTCTGCTCGAGCGTGAGCTTCGCCAGCATGGCATGAGCTTTGGCCTCGATTGCGGGCGAGTCGGGGACTGGAGCCTGTGCTGCTGATTGAAACGCCGAGATGGTAAGGCACGCCGCAAAGAGCAGAACCAGACTTGCGAAGCGCGACGACAAAATCGATTGAGTAGCAGGATTGTTTCTCATAACGCGAGAAAGGCTACAGCATCAGGCCCGAAGCTGTACACCGCGCGCGGGTCTGGTTGTGGGAGACTGCCGGCGCGTGCTAACTCAGGTTTGTGACATTAGTCACATGACGGGGTGCAAGGCGTCACTGCTCTGCTCCGGAGCGGGAGCGCAGACTCGTTATCCAATGGGCAGGAAAGCAAGGCGCTCTTGGCGGCACCATCGCATTGCCGCGATGGCAGCGTCGGCATTCATGGTTTGGCGTCGATGGCCCTCAGTGAGAAGCGGAATGCGCAATAAGCGCTTCTTCGAATGCTTTCCTTGACGGAGGGAGAGGTCAATGAGCTTTGCAACCGGATTAAAGACGATTGTCGTCGCCACCGATCTGGACGGCCGGTCGGAAGCTGCGCTTGAATATGCGCGCAAGCTGGCCTCTGCCTATGGCGCGCGCATCATTCTTGCGCACGGTCTTGACCCTTTGGATTACGCCGCGGTTGATTCCGTGCCGGGCCGGGTTCTGAGGGGCCTGCCGGAAGAGGCGCGAGCTGTGCTCGACCAGATGAGCGCGGACCTGGTTCTGGAGGGTATTCACAGCCATTCGGAGATCCGCCAGGGCGCAGTGGCGCAAATGCTTGTGGATGTCGCCCGACAGTACCAGGCGGGGCTGATTGTGATCGGGACTGAAGGGAAACAAGGCGCGGGTCCGGTGGTGGTCGGCGCTATCGCGGAGCAACTGGTTCGGCTATCACCCTGCGCGGTGATGGCGGTGGCAGCGGACTGGAACGCTGGATCGTTCCGGCCCACGCCGGGAGGCCCGGTACTTCTGGCAATGGAGAAGAACGAGGCGACCCAGGCGGCCGTGGAAACCGCGCGTTCGCTCGCAGAAGTATTTCAGAGGACGCTGCTGGTGCTGCACGCGCGCAGTGCGGCAGAGGTCGCGGGCTTTTTGAACCCGCCCGCCACCTCGCTGGAGGAGTTCGGCATCGCGAAAGGCGGGACGACTCCTGTTCGCTGCATCGTGAAGGATGGGCGTCCCGCGGATGCCATTGCGAACGCCATCGCCCAGTACCATCCGAGCGTGCTCGTAATTGGGGTAAAGCGGGCAAGCGGCACCCCGGGACCGCACGGCACAGCTTTTTCCTTACTGGCCCAGTCGCGGGTTCCGATACTGTGTGTGCCACCGGACACTGCATCTGCGGCGGCGCGCAAGGAAACTTGTATATCGACGGGGACCACTTGTTCAACGGGCGCTTAGGGTTCGAAATGGGACATTGAGAACCAGGCGGACGGACACGGAATTCCGGCGCCATTCTCGATTTTGGGACGTGAAACGCGGGTCTTAGCAAGATCGAACCTCGTTGAATGTCCTCGGGGCCAGAGGCATCCGCCAGAAGGATGGCCGGCAGGTATTCGCTGCGGCGAGTACCGCGGGACCGGGATTCCGGCGGAGCCAAGGGAGATGAAACCATGCAGCCAGAGGCAAGTTTCGGGCGTGCGGAAGCGGCGGCGCATCCGCTGGCAGAGTTGCTGGCCTGCCCGCCGGCAACTGGGAATCTGCTGAATGCCTCAGCCCAAAGTCTCGACGTTGCACTCGGGGAGGCGGTCTTTTGCCAGGGCGAGCCGTGCCGCGGTCTTTTTGTAGTCGTGTCAGGGCAGCTGCTGCGCAAAACAGAGCGCTTGAGCACTCGCCTGAATCTGGGCGCGGTGCGCGTAGGCGATCTTGTGGAATTGGCGGCCGCACTTGGGGATGGACGTCACACCTACACGCTCATGGCGCAGACTCCGGCATCGCTGCTGATGTTGCCAATCGAGTCGCTTCAGCAGGCGTTCAAGGGATACCCGCCGTTGCGGATGCAACTGCTCCAGGAACTGGCTCGCGAGGTTTCGCGCGCTTACTACGTATGCTGCACAACGCGCTTGGCGGGAATTCGGCACCGAAGTAACGGGCCGTCCGCGGGCTGAGTTCAAAATTCCCGCATAATTCCCTCGCCGGACTCACTTTTCCTTTCGGAACAGCGAGGAAGGAAAATCCCTGCCTTGCACACTGGCGAAATACGCTATACTTCATCCATACTCGCGGAACAAGTATGGCTGGACTGCATTCACATCACCCTCCGGAAGATTGTTTAAACTGTGAGCACCGCCATTTGCGGATGTTCTGCAATCTCACACCCGAGGCGCTGAGGGATTACGATGCCATCGGCATCATGATGAGCCACGCACGGGGAGCCAAGTTGTTCTCAGAGGGCGACGCGGCACGGAACGTATTTATCATCTGCTTCGGCCAGGTCAAAATCTCCTCCACTTCCCGCGACGGCAAGACGATGATCCTGAAGATCGCCGGCCCCGGCGATGTGATGGGCCTGAGCGCCGTGCTCGCCAATGTGCCTCACGAGGTGACTGCCGAAGCCATTGAGCCTTGCCAGGTGAAGACCGTGCGCAAGCAGGAGTTCGTCGACTTCCTCGGCCGGCATGGCATTGCCAGCATGCACGCGGCGCAATCACTTTCCGGCGAATATCTGACCGTCTTCCACGATGCCAAGAGGCTCGCGCTCTCTGGCTCTGCAGCGGGACGGCTGGCCCGGTTGTTGCTCGACTGGGGCCGCTCGGCCGCCAATGGCAAGCCGGAAATCCGCTTCACGATGGCGCTCACGCACGAGGAAATCGCGAACATGGCGGGCACTTCGCGCGAAACGGTCACGCGGCTGCTTAACCAGTTCCGCCGCGACCAGTGGATTACGATCAAGGGCTCGAGCATGACCATCGTCAAGCCTGATCAACTGGAACGCCTCACCGCCTAGATTTTCCCAACCTACTCTTCGATAGCCCGCCGCTAGCGTTTTCGCCCACTGGGGGATTGCGTTTTTTCGGGTTATTTTATGGCAGAAAATGGCACTTTTGGTCGTTTTTGGTACATATGTTTTCTGTATTCCTGTAAGACCATGTCGGCCAAGTAGCTGATATTGCGCGAGTTAAATCAGGCTGTACAGTTGTGCAGTTGTAACGGCCCATTTTCCCTGGAAAGGCGGGCTGAGGCTGGGGGTGGGAGGCGGCATTTTGGGCTTAGAGACGCGTTGACAATGAACTGGCGGTTCGTTTCTGCATTGTGGGTGGGTCCTATTTAGATTGTGCGCCCGTGAAGGAAAATTATCTGCAAATCGGGAGAAGGCATTCCGAAATGCCTTGAGACAGGTTGCTCTGACTCCGAGGAACGATCCAATTCGGTCGATAAATGGAAGGGAAAGCCGCACTGTCGTTGCCGCTTCAGCCTCCTCTAACCGCTTCTCTTGATTGTGCCGTTGCCTGGCCTCTCTGGGCGCTCGGCCTTGCTGTCCACTCGCCCGAATCGGACTAGTCCCTCTTGCGCCTAAAAGCTCTGTGATTTTTACTCACATCAGCGCCGAGGATCGTGGTTCCCGCAACCTCCGCCCGATATTTGCGAGACGAGAGAGGAATTGTTACCAGATGGCTGATCAATCCCGAATTTCTTATGCATCTTCGGTGGAGACGGGCTGGCAGGTTGGATTTGGAACTGGCCCGGCGCGGATTCTTCTTTTAGGCGCTCCCGGCGTGGGCAAGGGAACCCAGGCAAGGAAAATGGCGGAGCTGTGGGGAATTCCTCATATCTCAACCGGCGACGTATTACGCGCTCACGTGACTCGAAGCACATCGCTGGGCCGTATTGCGCAAGAGATTATGCGACGCGGGGAATTGGTTCCAGATTCCCTCGTTTGTCAGATTGTGGAAACACGCTTGCAAGAGCCTGACACGTTTAATGGATTTATTCTGGACGGATTTCCGCGCACCTTGGACCAGGCTGCCTGGCTGGACACCTACCTGGCTCCCCAAGGCTACGACGCTTCGATCGTCGCGGTGTGCATCCGAATGGACCACAAGCAACTGCTGCGCCGCATCGCCGGGCGCAGGACCTGCCCAGTCTGCCAGGCCACTTACAACGTCTATGCCAATCCACCGAAGCGGGACGGCGTTTGCGATAGCGAAGGTGCAGTCCTGGTTCAGCGAGCAGACGATACGGAGAAAGTCTTTCTGGATCGCATACGTGCTTACGAGATGCAAACAGCATCGGTCGTTGAGCACTATCGCGCCTTAGGACGAGTTGTGGATGTGGATGGAGATCAATCAATCGGAGAGATTGGGGCTGAAGTTGTGGACAACATCAATCGGCTCCGTCAATAGCGCTTCCTGAACCTGGGGCTCCCCGCTTCAGTTAAACAGCAGATTCCAGCACTATCGTGCGGGTGACGCTGATGTCGTCTTCCTGGCCAAAAATAGCGGCTCGGAATTGATTTCCGCCGCCATTCGGATGGCGCCCACCACCAGAGCCACCAGCATCGTCTCCTTCAGTCCTTTTCCGGTTACATCCCCGGCTACGATCGGCAGGCTGCAGGTCTGCGGATCCCTGATCGTGGTGCATTTGTTTCAGCGTGGAAGCAAATCGAAATCCTGAATGGCGATTTTTGGGCCGACTTCGAACTGCTCGGCATCGGGCAGGAAGAGGACGGTAATTTCATCGAACTTGCGGATGGCGGCGCGCTCGGGAATGGCGAAGCGGAGCTTCTCGTCGGCGGGAAAGGAGCGGGCTGAGAAGCGGCCTGGCTCAGTGGACATGACCGGCTGCTGGCCGAGGTAGAGAGGCGGCCTTCCGGGAGCGGACGAATCGCCAAGAAAGACGGCCAGCGCTATCGCGCCGGGGCGGTCGTTGCGATTCTGGATATTCACTTCGATTCCGCGACAGCGCGAGAGGCGTATGGAAGCGGCAAGGTTTTGGTGAGCTTCCATGATCAGGGGAAAGAGATTATTGGCCTGAATATGGACGGCGAGCGGGCTGCCATGCGCCTGATGCGCACGAGGGCCGGGCTGCTTGCCGGGCGGCTGGAAGTACCAGTAGGCGCCATCGAAGCGGATGACCATCGGTTTTGACCGGAGACGATCCAACGGAGAAATCAAGGGCGGCAGGGGGGCGATGATCTGCTTCTTTGGCGGATTGGGCCAGAGGATGATGCTTTCATAGCCGGAGATTCCAGAGGCGGAGTTCTGAGACTTGGGCTTCTGGCCGGCGTCGGCGCTTTGGTCGCGGAGGTCGCCGGGTTTGAGGGTGGCGCTGGCGCGATTGCGGCGGTCGACGCCGAAGAGCAACGCGAAGAGCGTGGCGAGAACGGCGATTAAAGCAATGCGAGCGAGGCGGAGGACGGCGCGGGTGGATGCTTTGCGGTTGTCCAGATCGGACGCGCGAGGGAGCGTCAGTTTCCACGCGCAGATGAAGGCGCAGAGGGCGAGAAGGCCGCTTGCGAATAGAGTCTCGTTTTGCAGCAGGGCATAGCCCGCGGTGTAGATGCAGATGGCGATGACGTAGGCATGCGCTTCACGGGGCGGAGTGCTGAGGGATTCGGCGAAGAGCTCTCTTTGCTCGAAAGATGAGCCGTCAGAATTGTGATGAAAGGGGCTGGTGGTGGGGGCGATGGTTTTGCGCAGGCCGGTTGCGAGGAGGCCTGCGGCGAGGATTGCGAGGAAGGGGGAGGCCAGTGAGTCCTGGGCGGAGAGGAGCAGGACAGCGGGCACCCACACCCATCCGGCCGCGTTGGCGAGTGCGAAACGGCGAAAGGTGAGCGGAGGGTCTGAAGTGAAAGGAACGGAAGAACGGTTCCAATAGTAGCGTGCGCCTGCCATGCCTGCGAGCGCGGAGATGGAGACGTAGATCAAGGCTCTGACGGAGAGCGCTGAGATGGAGGATGCGGGGGATGTGGGCAGCCGGCAAAGCAGGAATGCAGCAATCAGTGTATTGACGACGCCTGCAGTGACCAGATAGCCGACGAAAGTGGTCATGCTGCGCTGATCGGAAACAGCGAGAAGGGCGAAGGAACCAGCTTGTGTTGAAGAAGCCATGGGGCCTCATTCGGCAATTCGATTGCTTCGATTACCCAGTCGCGAAGTAACTCCCCAGAGCGTGCAGAGGACACTTAAGAAGAATGGCAAGCGAACGATCATAGTCGCCATGCGGAGATCGGCGATTGCATTGCGCGGATTGGTGTAGGGATCGATCACGCGTTCGCCGTAGCGCACGTCCCATTGTTCCTGTGGGGAAACCTGCTGAATAGCGATGGGAGCGGGATGGTTGACGGAAAGCGCGCTGACAGGGGCGACGGCATGTTGATCGACGAGCTGGCCGTCGAGGAAGAACTTGGGCAGCACGATAAGGGCCCCCCAAAGTGCGATGACTACGGGGATACTGGCGAAGAGTCCACGGCTGAGGCGTTGGAATTTCAGGTCTCCCCCAATCCAGAGATGGGGGATGAGATAAAGGACGATTCCAGCCCAGATGAAGAGAAGATTCGCGGCCAGGAGCATCCCCAGGTCGCACGCCGTAGACCAGGGCCACACCAATTGCCAACAGCGCTCGTTCAGGTGGTAATGCTGTTCGATATTGGCGATGGTGAGCAGCCATGCGGGCGTGAGCATGGACCATAGCGCCGCGAAGAACAGCACATCCAGATGGCCGAAGACTTCGCGGAAGCAGGCGATGGAGATGGCCTGGAAGACCTGACGCCAATACCAACGGCAAGAGCGGCCGGAGCGGAACTCTTCGAGGAGATCGCCGGCGAGGGCATCGTTGAGATTGCCGAGGGTCAAGTGCCGCAGCATCCAGGTGGCGATGGAGGGTGGTTCAGTCCGCGTCATGTGCGTTCTCCTTTCAGATCCGGCAGGGAACGCCACAGCTTTGACAGCACCTGGCGCGTTTCCTGAACCTGGCGAAGTCCGGACTTGGTGATTCGGAAATAACGCTTGGCCTTGCCTCCGCGCTCGGCGGTGGGGTCGCCGAGAGTCGAGGCGACAAGGCCCTTGTTCTCAAGCCGCTCGAGAGCCGCATAGACGCTACCTACCGACACGTCGCGGCCACGGTGCCGTTCGAGTTCGCGCGAGATGGGGACACCGTAGGCTTCGTCGCCCAGGTTGATCACGGCGAGGAGGATCATGAGTTCGAATTCGCCGAGGTAGCTTCGGTCCGTCATTAATTCAACAATAGCGAAGAAATAGGATTTGCGCAACCCGATTCGTTGGCGGATGAGTGCGGACAGCGAGTCAGTTGTTCCGGGTTTGGTGGCAATCGAGGACTACGGGCTTGGGGAACTGCGTTTGCTCTTGTTTCAGCCGACGATTGCTGTGAGGCCAAGAATTCCGTCAGCCAGGTGCTGATCCCCCTGAATTTCGACCTGTGCACGGGCCGAATTGCGGTCGATGCCTTTGGTAAAGACTCGCCAGGCGATCTCCTGCGGAAGGGTCACTTTACACGCGAGGTCGTCGGGGATGTGCTGTGAAAAGTGCCATCCCTCGATTCCCTTGGACAGGACCCACTTTCCTCCGCATTCCCCTGAGATTTCCAACAAAATGCTGGTATCCACGGGAGCAACGAAGTCTCGATAGGTGTGCGGCAGGCCCCGCAGGAAACAGTCCAGCACAGGATGGTACAGCTCCGGAGTCATGATCCCGGGCCGGCCGGTTGCAAGCCGGATTTGCTGCTGGTGGTGCCAGCGTTCCGTGAGTTCGCGGGCAGTATCGAACCAGTTCAAGGATGCCTCTTCGCCGGCCCAACTGACGTTGAAGGTGGCGCGGGCAAACGGGTCGAGTGATTCATGGAAGGTGGCGGACTGGTCGCAGGCCATCGTCATTAATTCGATGAGCAACGCAGGGCTGAGGCGCCGGAACACCGCGACGCCTTGCTGGTTCAGTCGATTTACAAGGGCGATGACTTCCTCGGAAGATTGAGGAGTTGCGTTTTCGACAAAACAAGAATCGCGAACCAAGGACAGCTTGCGGAGCGCAGTATCGAGCAAGTGCGCGGCGACGTCGCGGACCTTCCAGAGCGGCGCGATCGTCTGATAATCCCACTCTTCCGCAGTAAGCGAACGAAGGAGATCGATGAGTTCCCGGTCGACTTTGCGCAGAAGATGAGCGCAGAGGATCGGGTCGCATCCGCCGAGTTGGCCGTGCTTGTTCACGGGGTTCAATGTTAGCAAGGGAGGCGGGATGAAGGTCTTCAATGGGATGCTGCGCTCGGTCAATCTCCCGGTCATGACCGTGGGACCGAGGCCCATCTCAAGAGGACAAAGGCGTTGGGATCTCGTTATATCGGTGTCAGAGGCGACTGGCGAGGTGTTCGACGTCATTTGCCGGAGTGGCTTGAACCGACTCGCGGAGACTGAGCACGGGGCAGCGCGCATGGGACAGGACCCGATAGATGGTGCGGTCGCGGGTGAGATTCTGCAAGGTGGATCGCTCGGTGGCTCCGAGAACAATCAGGCTGGCCTGCAGCTCTGCTGACGCGGCGAGGATTTCGATGGAGGGGTTGCCATGGGCGATGCGTGCTTCTACCTGGGCACAGCAGCCGGAGTCGCTTCCTCCCGTGTCTGCTGCAAGGACGCGTAACTCGTGCATGGCCGCCGAGTCGAGACCAGTAGGGAGGCCGTCGCGCTGCATCTCGTCGATGTGGGGAAGCACGTGCAGCAGGACCAGCTTTGCGTGTTGGCTGGCGGCGATCTGGCAGGCAAGTGCCGCGCTCGGGCGAGAGGTCTCTCTGAGTGTGGTGGCGTGCAAGACGACCTTCTGCCGGTCGTTGCTCCCCACCGCGAGATGAGCCTCGGGTCCCACGGTCATGACCGGGAGATTGACCGAGCGCAGCACTTGTTCTGCTACGGAACCGAGAAGCAGCTTGCTCATTTTGCTCCGGCTCCGGGTGCCAAGCAGTATACGATCTACCCCGAACTGTCGAACAGAGGCTGCAATTTGCTGGGAGGCGTTGCCTTCGCGCACCACGGCGTCGCAGGCAATCTTCCTCTTGTGGGCCAGACCGCACCAGGGCTCCAAAACCTTTGCGGCGGAGTCGAGGGCGCTGGCGGGGTCGTAATAGGGCAAACCGACCGGATCGATCGCCATGCCGGCCGCGGTGGCCATCACGTGCAGCAAGATCAGCCGAGCGCCGGTCTCGGAAGCCTCCTGAATTGCGAAAGGCATAAGCCTGTCCAGGTCGCTGAGATCTGTTGCGACCAGGATAACGGCCGGATGCGTCCAACGGTCCGTGCCTGAGCCCGGCATGGCACCCACCTCATACCCGCAAGTGTGTGACGAAAGCCTCGGCGCAGATGTGCCATAGAACACCGGAACGAGTGAGTTGGATCACATTTTAGTCGATTGATCGGCCCGGGAGACCTTGCCACGATCGGCCCAGTCTTAATGCTGACGGAAAATCTCCCGATGATCAGGAGAGAGACCGGCGATTCAAGGCAGATCGGGAATCGGAGAGCGGCAATTGAGGGCAGAACTCGATGAAAAGGGCATCGCTCATGCCAATTCCCAAATCTGGGAACAAATGCTGGCTATGAACCTGGAGGCTTCGGTTTCTTCAGAGGGGTCCTGTTTGGGGACCGGTCACGTACAAGGGACGATCCAGCTTTCCGGGGCCTGGACGGGGCTGGTTGAAGTGCGCCTTGCTGAAGGCCTCGCCTATCTGGCGACGGCAACCATGTTGATGCTGCCTGTGGAAAGCGTGTCGGAGTCCGACGTTCTGGATGCGGCGAAGGAGATCGCTAACATGATCGCGGGGGTGATCAAGTCTTCGTTACCGCGCCCTTGTTCGATGGCAGTGCCTGCGTCTGCGATGGCGGTCGAGAGATTCTGCTGCCCTTCCGCAACGAAGGATACGCTGGCGGTGGCATTTCATCATCCGGCGGGCAGTTTGCTGGTGCGGGTTTGGGAAAAGAACTGCCTGTGATCCGGTGCGAGCGCAAACGCAATGGGAGAGCGAATGAGGTGGGTTTCACAGTGAATTCAGTTTCGCGACCGGAAAAGGCTTAAAGGGCGATTTTCGCATTTTAAGCGCCTCGCATCTGGGCCTTTTTCTCCATTTCTTTATTGCATCTTTATTCGTTTTCCAACTATGTTGGGTAATGGAAGACCACTCGCAAACTCCCCACACCTGTAACCACCCCAAGAAAAAATAATCACAAGTGCGTTTGTACGCGCCCGCATTTCTGCACCTATTTCGACATTTTCAAGGCGCGAAACCGTACATCTTCACAAACTTTCTGGAGGTTAGGCGCAATGCTCAATCGACGTAGCCGAAGTGTATTCAATGTGTTGCTGTGGATGCTTGTAGCGGTATTCGCGATGCCGGTCATCAGCTTCGGACAGACATTTCGCGGTGGCATCAACGGCACCGTCACAGACCAATCGGGCGCAGTGGTGGCGGGTGCAAATGTCGAAGCCGTAGCCGCGGACACGGGTGTATCGCACAAGACGATCTCATCGAGCGCCGGGGCATATAGCTTTGAAGACATGCCGCTGGGAACCTACACAGTTACCGTCTCATCTTCAGGGTTTCAGCAGTCGATCATATCCAAGGTTCCGGTTACGGCCGGTGTGATCTATACCCTGCCAGTGAAGTTGAACGTTGCAGCCGCGGGCGCCACGGTTGAAGTGAGTGCATCCGGCCTGGCGCTGGATACAACGAGCGCTACGCAGACTACCGATATTTCTGAAGAGGTGGTGCAAAGCATACCGCTGAACGGGCGCGATTTCACGCAGATGATTGGTATGGCGCCTGGATTCGCAGGTTACGCGCTGGGCGGTTTTGGTTCAGTGAACGGGACGCGCGGAAACCAGGTGAACTGGCAGATCGACGGCGCGGATAACAATGACTGGTGGCACAACATTCCGGCGGTGAACCAGGGCGGTGTCGAGAATATCGCCGGTGTCACGCTGCCCATCGATTCGATTGCGGAATTCAGCTTGCAGACGCAGTCTTCATCAGAGGTAGGCCGCAACCCAGGCGGAAGCGTCAACCTGGTGACCAAGTCCGGAACCAACATCATTCACGGGTCGATTTACTACTACGAGCGCAACCAGGCGCTGGCCGCGAGCAATCCATTTAACACGCTCGGCGAACTGCCGCTTGAAAACGTGCAATGGGGCGCATCGCTAGGCGGCCCGTTCTGGAAGGACCACACATTCTGGTTCACCAACTTTGAAAAGCAGAAGTTCAATATCGCGACCGGTGACACGGGATTCGAACCGAATCAGTATTACCAGAATGCGGCTTTGGCACTGCTTTCGGCGGCAAGCGTTCCGGTGAATCCGGCTACTTCAAAGTTGCTGACAATCCTCTGGCCGGCTAATTTGCTTACGGGCACAACGCCCGGCGGAATCCAGAATGCAGCGCCGGAATTTGGCTACAGCTACAACGGTGTGGCCAAGGTTGACCATACATTCAATTCGAAACAGAGTATTTACGGGCGCGCTTTCCTGGGGCAGGGAAACCAAACGGCGCCGGTGGGGACGACGGACATCAACCCATACTTCTTTGAGATTGGTCCGATCCATGTATATAACTACTCGGCGGGTCATAACTGGTCGATTACGCCGTCGATCAGCAACAGCATAACGGCGGGTGTTAACTACTTCCACCAGACGTTCTCTGACGCCAATCCTAACTTTGCCAGCGTAGCCACGGCCGGATTTATTACCGGTTCTCCTTTTGCCAACTCTCCAAACATCACGATTGGGAACGACTTTGAACCAACGGGGAACACGCCGCCGGAAGGGCGCCAGGACGTGACTGGCGCAATTGATGAGGCGCTTAACTGGACGAAAGGCCGCCATGAACTTCGGATGGGCGGAGAGTACCGGCGCGCCCAAGTGGACGAGTTCTATCATCGCCATGCCATCGGCACCTTTTCGTTCGTAGGTGACCAGGGACCGAACGGAGATGGTTCAGTGCCGTGGAACACCACCGATGCAGACGTAGCAGCGCTGGCAGACTTCATGGCCGGCTATCTGACCAAGGGATCAATCGCCGTGGGCAATCCTGAGCGGCTGGTGTTGTCGCATGGTTTCGATCTGTTTGCGCAGGACAGTTATCAAGTCACGACACAACTGAACCTGAACTTTGGAGTCCGTTTCGACTACATGCAGCCGATGAACGACAGCAAGAAAGATCTATCGGTGTTCAGGCCGAATCTCACTCCGACGGGGATCGCCTTCCAAGGGCAGGACATCAGCCAGATTTACGGGAGTGACTGGAACAGCATCAGTCCGCGCATCGGCTTTGCGTATCAACCGAAGTTCTCCCCGGGCGTAGTGATCCGCGGAGGTGGCGGGATCTTCTTTGACACGCCGAACGCGAATCCATTCCTCGACAACCGCCCCGGCAACAGCGCACCGAATGGGCTTGAAGGCAATCCTGGCGGTTCGAGCCCGGTTTTCACAATCACTACTGGCGCCACCACGATCGTTCCCGGCCAGGAGATCATTCCGACCGCGACGCTTGCCTGCTTACAGGCGAACCCCTGCGGAGTCTTCAGCGTTGCACCGAACTTCCGCTCACCGTATAACGCCAACTTCAATCTGCAGATCGAAAAGAGCCTGGGCACCAAAGCCTTCGCGCAGATCGGCTATGTCGGCAGCCAGGGACGAAAACTGCTGAGCCTGCTGAACATCAACCAGCCGTATCTGGGCGGCGCGCCGGGGCCGTTCAGCGGCAATTACGGCGGCAATTACTACTCCGACATCAACCAGGTGGAGAGCATCGGAACCTCAAACTATAACTCGCTGCAGGCGATCTTCCGCACGACCAACTGGCACGGACTTAATTCGCAGGCCTCGTATACGTGGGGCCATAACCTCGATGAAGTTACAGCTTACCGTGGCGCATTGCCACAGGACAGCTACAACTTCAAGAACAATATCCCTGGGGATCCGGGCGACTACGGCAACTCCGACTTCGATACGCGGAGCGCCTTCAAGGGCTTCGTGAACTACACAATTCCCTCGCTTTCGACCTTGAAGTTGCTCACAGGCGGATGGGAACTGACCACGGCATTCGCGTTCAATACCGGCCAGCCGATCACAATCTACGACAACAACGACACCAGCGGCACCGATGAGTTTTCGCAGCGTGTCAACCAGATTGGCAATCCCTTTTCCGGGATTACACACAGCATTCAGACCAACAGCAGCGGTGGAAAGTTTGTGCAATGGCTCAACCCCAATGCATTTGAGACGCCAGCCGCCAACACCTGGGGTTCAATCGCCCGCAATAGTCTCTACGGCCCCGGATACGGCGATCTCGATTTTTCGGTCTTCAAGAACACGAAGATCGATATCCACGATTTTCCTATCAACACGCAGTTCCGCGCGGAGATGTATAACTTGTTCAACCGCGTGAACCTGGCCAGCCCTGCCTGCACCCAGTTGTGCAACGACTATTTCGGTTCCGGCTCAGGATTTGGAACCAGCGGATCGACGATCGGATCGGGCAATTACTCTCCGGGCATCGGGCCGGGCGAACCGTTCAACGTGCAACTGGCGCTGAAGATTCTGTTCTAAGGCGACCAACAAACATTCACAGGACCACGGCGGCGTTCGGAGCGATCCGAACGCCGTTGCTGTTTGTAGACTCAAATTTGCAATGGCAGACTTGCGGCGAGTTCAATGAAAAACGCCCTCAGGGGCTAAACAGGCTGCGGAAAAGGTCTGATTTCGAGCGAAATCCCCGAAAAGCATGCCTCAGGGGCTGAAGCCCGCGTCGATTTTACTTGCGTTATACCGGGGATAAATCCCCGGCCTACCGCCCGAACGATTTTTTCCGCAGCCTGTAAAGCCCCGATTATTTTTGGCGTTGCGGCACGACTGAAGTCATGCCTTGATACAAGCGCGGCTGGGTTTGTGCGCAGTTTAAAGGCCTCGCTGTGGGGCGAGGCCTTCGGGATATCGCTAATCGAGTTGGGTCTTATGACAGGTGAGTGAAGGGATGCTCAGCGAGACGGCGGGGCAGCGGCGCGGGAAGCATGCCTGCTGTGTTGCTGTTCATCACCTCAGTGAATGCTTTGCGGAAGGCTGCCATTTCATCGTTGGTGCCGACGGTGATGCGAAGCGAATTAGGCCATGCGGGCCAGATGCGGCCGACGAACATTTCCTTTGCGGCGAGAGCGGATTGTACTTCCTTGCCCGGGCGGCGCACATCGAGCATGAAGCAATTGCTTTCAGAGGGCGTGGTTGAGTAGCCCTCGCTCTTGAGCCAGGCAAGCGTGTCACTGCGGATGTCTGCGATTTTCTTCTTGCGGGTTGCTACCAGGTCCGTGTCAAGCAAACTGGCCTTGGCGGCGGCCACGGCTGTGATGGGAAGTGCGTTTTGTCCGCCCAATGGCGCGACCTTGGCGAGCAGGTCGGGCCGACCGATGGCGAAGCCCATGCGGATGCCGGCCATTCCATAGAGCTTGGAGAATGTGCGCAGAACGATGACGTTCTTGCCTTCCTTCACCAAATCGAGCGAACGTGGCGCATCGCAGAGGTGTATGTAAGCCTCGTCGATCAGGAGCACCGTGTCCTTGGGAGCATTGGCGACAGCGTATTCGATATCGGAGCGCGGAGTGCAGGTTCCCGTGGGATTGTTGGGATTGCAGATGTAAATCACCCCGGGATTGGACGCCGCGGCGAGCATTGCCTTGATGTCGTGCTTGGCCTCGCCCTTGGGATCGGCCAGCGGCACCTTGATCACGGACGCTCCGCTCATCTGCGCGGCCCACATGGGTGCTTCATAGCCGGGATCGGCAATCACCAGCGGCTTGTCTTTGCTGGTAAATGCGAGCACGGTATAGTGGAGCGGCTCAGTGGATCCGGCAAAGGGAATCACCGACTCGGGATCAAGGCCTTCCTGCTTCGCGAAGATTTCCGGCAGCTCATCTTCCATTGGGAACAGGTACCGGCCGCCTCTTGGAATGATGTCGATCATGGCCTGGCGCGCAGCATCGCAGGGTCCCATCGGATTCTCATTGGCGTCGATATGAATGCCGATGTTGGGGTCAGCAAAATGAGGACGGGCGGCAAGCGCGAGGCGCGGCTCGGTGAGCATGGGCATGCTGGCGAGCGCAGAAGCGCCAGCGGCAAAGCGGAAGAATGTGCGACGCGAAAAGCCACTACAAGCTGCGGGGTCCGGTGATGAATGCATGGGAAAGACTCCTTTGGGTAGGTGTTGGCGGGACACGGAGATGCTGGATGCGCTGAGAAGCGGCAGGAGGCGGAGAAAGCCACGATAAAACAGGGGGAAGAGAGGGTCCCATGTCTCAAGGTATCGTTGAAATGCCTTGAAGACAAGCAGGAAATGCGGATTTGCGGATCTCATGTTGATGAAGGGAAACGGTGCTTGATGTCGATACAACGTAAGGCTTGAAGAGAGCGGGGACAGAGAGGCGCGGGCGGAAAAGTGGATTGAAGATCAGGAGTGATTCCTGACAGAAACGGGTTGAGGAAGGCTGGAATTCACGGAGGGGAAAATTATGGTACACTTCCTCGGGTAAACGCTTACTCGGTTGTGAGGACTATCTGAGCTCACCTTCTGATCGGAACTACATGCCGGTGATGAGGCGATCCGATAGTTTTTCTCCCTTGAAGAGCTTTGCTGCTTGACAACTCGCGGAGTAAACCCATTTACTTAGGGCGAACGTCCGAGCCTTAACGGACGAAATCACCCACGATCAGGTGACACCATGTTCGGTTTGGTCCCACTCTCTATCGCCGGTTCCTTGGTCCCGCATCCGGCTCTCCTGGCTCTGGCAGCATTGCCGCTTGCCCACCTCAGGCCTCTCGATATCGCCGTGATCGCCGTCTACTTCGGAATGGTGATCTGGATCGGCTTCTATTTGAAGGGAATGACGAATACCAGCGAAGAGTTCTTCATGGCCGGCCGCGAAATGACCGCATGGATCGCCGGTTTGAGCTTTGTTTCGGCGAACCTTGGGTCGCTGGAACTGATGGGCTGGGCCGGTTCGGCTTACCAGTACGGAATTCTGGCAACACATTGGTACTGGATCGGCGCCATCCCCGCAATGATCTTTCTCGGCCTGGTGATGATGCCGTTCTACTACGTGTCGAAGACCCACTCGGTCCCTGGGTATCTCAAGTTGCGCTTCGGTGAACACGCGCGCATTCTGGCCGCCACCTCATTTGCGACCGAGATGATCCTGATGAGCGGCGTGAATATGTTCGCGATGGCCGTGGTGATGAAGGTGGTACTCGGCTGGAACATCAGCTTCAGCATCCTGGTCTCGGCCTTTGCGGTTACGCTGTATGTTGCCCTGGGCGGATTGCGCTCGGCTATCTTCAATGAGGTACTGCAATTTGTACTTATCTGGGCGGGCGCGCTGCTGGTGCCGATTCTCGGGCTGATGCAGACCGGCGGCTGGGACGGACTGAAGGCCAGGATCATCGCGAATCTCCAGTCCACGGATTTGCATATTGCCCCGGACAGCTATGTACACCTTTGGCGCGACACCGGCCATTTTGCCTCGAACCCAATGGGCGTGCACTGGACGGGCATTGTTTTTGGCCTCGGCTTCGTGATCAGCTTCGGGTATTGGACCACGGACTTTCTGGTGGTGCAGCGCGTGCTGGCCGCGCACAATCTGCGTGCCGCGCGCATGGCGCCGATCATTGGATCATTTTTCAAGATGGCGGTTCCGTTCATCGTGATCCTGCCTGGCCTGCTCGGACTGGTGCTTTTGCAGAATCCGGATGGGAGCCGCAGACAACTGGTTCCCCAGGAGGCGATCAAATCCTGCGGTCCAGTTGATCTTCTTCCGGGAACGCCTGGTTATTCCGAGGCGGATGCGGTCAGAAGAGCCGTCTGTGAAAAAGACCTGGACAAAGCCGGCACGCTGACGCCAGATTTCAAGCAGGACATTCTGGATCAGAAACCAGGGCCGGCGCAGGAGCTGCACAGCTACAACGAGGCACTGCCGCTGATGCTGGTTCGCTATTGCGGACCGGGTCTGCTGGGACTTGGTATTACCGCGCTGATTGCGGGGTTCATGAGCGGCATGGCAGGCAACGTGAGCGCCTTCTCGACGGTGTGGACGTATGACCTCTACAAGCCACTGATCAATAAGAAGGGCACTGACAGCCATTACGTAACGGTGGGGCGACTGTCGATCGTCATTGGCGTGGCGGTATCGATTGGCGCGGCGTACCTGGTGATGCACGCAGCGGGCATCATGGATTATGTGCAGGCGTTGTTCAGCTTCTTCATTGCTCCGTTGTTGGGCGCGATCCTCATGGGCATGTTCTGGAAGCGGGCTACGGCGCCTGCAGGATTTCTCGGACTGCTGGTGGGCATCGTGACCTCGGTCAGCCTTTTTGTGTGGGTCAAGTTCAACCCCGCCGCGCTGTCAACCGTGGCGCTCTCGTCCGACGCCAAGCCGATGGCCGAGAATCTTTACCGCGCTTTGTGGGCGTTCATGATCACCGTGATTGTGATCTATGTGGTGAGTCTGTTCACGAAAGCGAAGCCGATTGCAGAGTTGGATGGGCTGGTATATGGAGCCACCATCCTGCCGAAAGAAGAGCCTGTTCCGTTTTACAGGAACGAGTACATGTGGGCGATTCTGGCGGTGGTCATCTTTGCGGTACTCAACATTCTGTTCTGGTAGGCGGGAGATTGCGATGAGCATTCACTTAGAACGCAGTCCGACAGCGAGAGAAAGGGATTAAGACCTATGCATGGTTCCAGAATTCCAATCTGGTTTTTTATTGGCGTGCTCCTGCTGATTTATGGCGTTTTGATCTGCGGGTATGGCTTGTATGAAGCGGCGACAGGGAACTATCCGCCGTTGGTGCAGTTGACCAACCTGCACACTCCTATTTGGTGGGGCGGTACGCTGGCGCTGCTTGGGGTGTTTTACGTGGTGAGATTTCGCCCCGGGAAAAGCGAATAGAGGTGCCTGGGGCTTGCACTGCCTCAGAGAGTTTTGTGGAAGCGCGCGCAAGGCCGTCCTGGCGCGAGAAGTTGTTGAAGGTGATCCTTTTCGCGAACACTCAGGAGCGATGACGGCGCCTCCGAGTTTGGCGAAAGCATTCGAGCCGTGCGAACGGCATAGGTTGAAGGAGCAGAGAAGATGGCAGCGCAGCGAACAATGACATTTGGCGTGGTGGTGGGCAACCGCGGATTCTTTCCAGATCACCTGGCCAAGACCGGTCGTGAAGAGATCATTTCCGTTCTTGAAGCCGCGGGCGCACGAGCGGTTGTGTTGAGCCCCGAAGAATCAAAATATGGCGCAGTGGAAACGTACACAGAGTCGCAGCGTTGCGCCGAGCTTTTCAAAAAGCATGCAGATGAGATCGACGGCATTATTGTTACACTGCCCAACTTCGGCGAGGAACGCGGCATCGTGGATGCGATCCGGCTCTCCGGCCTGAAGGTTCCGGTGCTGGTGCAGGCCACGCCTGATCGTTCCGACGCAATGACGATCGCCACGCGGCGCGACAGCTTTTGCGGCAAGATGAGCGCGTGTAACAACATGATGCAATACGGCATCAAGTATTCGCTGACCACGCTGCACACCGAGAGCCTGACATCCGAGGAATTCAAGACTGACCTTGAATGGTTTTCCGCGGTCTGCCGCATTGTGAAGGGCCTGAAGAATCTGCGCATCGGCGCTATCGGCGCGCGTCCCACGGCCTTCAACACGGTGCGTTACTCCGAGCGCATCTTTGAGACCAGCGGCATCACGATTGAGACGATTGACCTTTCTGAGATTTTCGGGCGCATCGCTCGCATGCCTGATACCGACGATGCTGCCCAGGCGAAGCTTGCATCGATCAAGAAGTACGTCACGACTGCCGGGATCCCGGACGAAGCGCTGATGAAGATGTCCAAACTGGGCGCGGTGATTGACGGCTGGATGAAGCAAGCTCACATCACCATCAGCGCCGTGCAGTGCTGGACTTCGATGGAGGAATTCTTTGGCGTCGTGCCTTGCACCATCATGAGCATGATGAGCAACGACCTTATCCCGTCTGCCTGCGAAGTGGATGTGCCAGGCACTTTGAGCATGTATATGCTGGCCCTTGCGAGCCAAACGCCATCAGCCCTTCTTGACTGGAACAATAACTACGGCAGTCATCCTGATAAATGCGTTTGCTTCCACTGCTCCAACCTGCCCAAGCACTTCTTCCAGGACGTAAAGATGGATTACCAGGAGATCATCGCGGGTACAGTGGGCAAGCTGAATACTTTTGGCACCTGCGTTGGCCGCGTGAAGCCGGGGACGATGAGCTTTGCACGCTACTCCACGGACGACCGCCGCGGCGTGGTGCGCGGTTACACGGGCGCAGGCAAATTTACGGATGACCCGCTGGAAACTTTTGGCGGCGCGGGCGTGGCGGAGATTCCGCAACTGCAGAAACTGTTGAGGTACATCTGCCGCGAAGGCTTTGAGCATCACGTGGCCGCCAACTTCAGCGATGTTTCAAAGGCTGTGCACGAGGCCGCACGCTATATGGACTGGGAGAGTCATTACCATCCAGCGCTGGAAGACTGATGAAGAAGTGGTCAGTGAACAGAGATCAGTTTCGTAGCCCCAATGACTTGACAGGGATGTTGCCGAGACAGCTTCTTGGAGCTCCACTGACCACTGTTCACTGAACACTGACCACTGCCGTTGAGAAGGATACGGAATCATGAGTAAGAGAATCGGCAAGAGCCTGGTGGCGAATGGCGTCCCACTGGTGACGGAAGCCGCGTGGAATGCGGAGTTGGATGCGAAGCATCAAAAGTTGGTGGAGTGGCTGGGTGCGAAGCACCTTGCCGGAGTCCTGATCCGGCGCAATGAGAATGTGGCATGGGTGACGGGGGGCGCAGTCGAGTTGAGGGTTTTGACTCCCTGTGAAACCGGAGTGGCTTCGCTGCTGGTGACGGCTGAAGGCAAGCGGTACTACTTCACGACGGAAAATGAAGCGCCTCGTTTGCACGACGAGGAGTTTGGGGCGTTGGATTTTGAGCCGGTGCTTTTTCCGTGGTACGCGGATGAAACGGTTGCCGCCGCGGAGAAACTGGCTGGTGGACCGCTGGGTTCCGATACGCCGGGAGAGGGACTTACTCTGGTAAATCTCTATCCGCTGCGAGCATCGCTGAGCGAGAGCGAGATTGCGCGCTACCGCTGGCTTGGCGCAGAGACGGCGGCGGCAACGGTCGAGGCTTTGCACCAAGTCGAGCCGGGGCTGAGCGAGTTCGATCTTGAGGCCATCACCGCTGCTGGGTTGCTGCGCCGGGGAATTCTCCCTTCGGTCTATCTCTTTGCCGTTGATGATCGCATCTTCAAATACAAACATGCTGTGGCGCGCGGGGCCCGGCTGAAGCAGTACGCGATGCTGAACCTGTGCGCGCGCAAATGGGGGCTGGCAATCTCCATTACGCGTTTTGTTCACTTCGGCGCACTGCCGGCGGAACTGGCGACGCGTTTCAAATCCGCAGCGCAAGTGAATGCGGCTTTGCTGGACGCATCCAGGGTGGGCGCGACCTCGGCGGAGTTGTTTCGCGTCGCGCAGGCGGCTTACGCAGCGGAAGGATTTCCCGGCGAGGAGCGGTTCCATCACCAGGGTGGCCCCACTGGTTACGGCGAGCGCGAGTGGGTGGCGACACCGACGGGCACCGAGACGGTGGTGAACAATCAGGCGTTCGCGTGGAATCCGAGCATTCGCGGGGGCAAGGCAGAAGACACAGTGCTGCTGCACGACGAGCGGATCGAATGGCTGACGGCGACACCGGAGCTACCTGTAATCGAGGCGAGCGCAAACGGCGCCGTGTATCCGGCGGCAGGCGTGCTGGTGAAGTGAAGGCGGCAATCGAGAAAAGCAAAAGAAAAACAGGTTGAGCCGGAGCACGGAACTCAGACCACGTGCTCTGCGCGCACCTCTGTCGCTGTGAACAAGCGGAGAAAGGGCGCACCGGCTGCAGCGGCTTCGACGGCCGGCCGGCCATTGGCTTCTTCGCGCTCGACAATGCAGACTACAGCGACCACTTTCATGCCGGCTTCGCGAGCGGCTTCGATGGCGTTGATGGTCGAGGCGCCGGTGGTGCAGACATCGTCGACGATGACGACACGTGCGCCTTCACGGCAAAAGCCCTCGATGCGGCGGCCAGTGCCGTGGGCTTTTTCGGCCTTGCGGACAAGGAAACCGTGAAGAAGCGGGGCGCCGGAGTTGGATTGCGCCCGCCACGCGCTGGCGGTGGCGACGTTGGAAACGATGGGGTCGGCACCCATGGTGAGGCCGCCCACGGCTTCGGCGTCGATTCCTTTCTCGTTGAGGAGGTCGAGAATCGCTTCGCCGGTGAGACGCCCGCCTTCGGCGTGCAGGGTGGTGGTGCGGCAGTCGATGTAGTAGTCGCTGGTACCGCCGGAGGAGAGCTTGAACTGGCCGAGGCGGAAGCTCAGGCGGGCAAGAATCGAGAGCAGTTGCTGGGTGTGGGTTGCGGTGGTCATCACTGTGAATTGTAAAGGGAAGGGAGAGGGCAGGGGGCAGGGGATAAGAAGCTGTGGTCGGTCCTGGCGTTAGAATGGCGGGTCGCCTGATTTGTGAATAGAAAGTGGCCCTATGAAGTCGTCCTGGAAGATTGCACTGATCATTGCCTTCATTGCCGTGTTATGCGGTTCGGCATTGCTATGGAGGGTGCATAAGCACAAAGCTGACGAGGAAAAATTCGTCGAAGCAGCAAACGCCTGCCGCTTGCGTGCCGCGCAGGGAGATCCAAAGGCAGAGTCCGAATTAGCGTACATGTACTCTCATGGCGAAGGAGTGCCGCAGGACTACTCCGAGACTCTCCGCTGGCGTCGCAAAGCAACTGATCAAGGCTACGCAGATGGTGAAAACGGCTTGGGTTATATGTATTTCTACGGTCAGGGAGTACCGCAGGACTACCAGGAGGCTTTCCGCTGGTACAGCAAGGCTGCTGACCATGGTGATGCGAAAGCCCAGAACAGCATCGCGCTCATGTATGAACAGGGGCAGGGAGTGCCGCAGGACTACGCCGAAGCTCTCCGCTGGTATCACAAGGCCGTCGACCAGAATTATGCACGCGCTCAATACAATCTGGGCAACATGTACTACTACGGTCGAGGGGTACCGCGGGATCTTGCGGAAGCCTACCGATGGTATCGCAAGGCAGCCAATCAGAAGGACGAGTACGCTCAACGTGTGTTAGGTCTCCGAGGTCGAGGCATAAACACGTTTATTGCCGCGATGCTCTTGGTAACCACTCTCGGGAGTCTTTTACTTTTGATCCCCGGGAATCGGCCTCAGCGATCCACAACGAGGGTCGGACTGGTGGGTTTATGTTGTGTCGGGATGGCATTATATGCGCATTCCCGGTTCAGCTTTTTCCCATCTGAATTGGCCGTGAACGGTTTCAACTGCGCGAGATACATTTTAGTTGGGATATTTCTCTTCCTGCTGATATCCGTGCTCACTTCTCTGGTGGCTCCAAAGAGGGCTAAGGCTTTGCTTGGGATACTCGGCACAATATTTCTGATTTTCAACGTTTTCTCGATTGGATTTGCAATAGCACATCACGGCGTTTGGAGCTTTCCCCCCGCAGATCGCTTATTCTTTTCGACCAACGGATTGCTTGTTGGAATGTCCTTAGCTATCTCATTGTGGCGAACGAAGGCGGGGCAAGTGGCAGTGGTCGGTGAACAGTAGTTAGAGATGGGAGATGAGGGAATTGGGGCAATCGACGATGGACAAGGGCGAGCAATTACATGTTATCGAGATGCTTGAAGCCGTTGGTTCCTAGAAACATGAGCGAGAAGAGAAAGAAGTTGTAGCAGGCGTGGACGAGTATGCTGGCGGCGAGGGAGCGGGTGGAGAGGCGCGCCCAGGAGAGAACCAGGCTGACACAGACGAGCAGGAGAAATGGGCCGAGCGAGTAGCCGGTCTGATCGCCATGCATGAGAGCGAAGAGAACACTGGAGATGATGGAGGCGATGATCATAGCGGGCATCGACCATTGAGGATGACCATTTTCGTCCAGCTGATGAGGAGATGTGCCCTCCGATTTCTCGGCCAACCAGTCGAATGCAGTAGAAAGGGCTGGGAGAAGGAAGCCTCGGAAGGCAATCTCCTCAAAGAACGGGGCGAGGGTTACGCCGAAGGCAAAGAGCATCCACGCCGCGCCGGGCATGCGAAAGATGCGGTCGATGGGTGTGTTGGCGGGCCCCGGCAAGAGCATGCCATTTACCAAAGCGAGGACGAAGCAGAGTCCGGCCGCGCTGATGAGCCTTCCGCGGTAACGAAGGGCCGTTGCTCCGCGCCACTGCAGGCCGGCAAAGAATCCTTTGCCCCAGAGAATGGGAAAGACAAGCAGGCATCCGGCGAAGGTAAAGAGGTAGAAGAGCCCCTCGGTGCCGAGGGTGAAGTGAATCTCGTTGGCCGCCTGGCTCAGTGTAGAGACGCCGAACAGATGCCAGTGGAAAGCCAGACGAGCGACCAGGCCGGCGCAGAACAAGCCGCAGATCGCAAGGAGGATGAGAATGCCAAGATGGCCGAAGTTGGGGATGCGCTCAATCTTCGGCGTTTCGGGCCGAGACCAGGACTGGAAAAGGGGCGGCTCAGAGTCAGGCTGGTTCTGCGTCCCCTGATGCTCCAACGCAGGAAATGACTCACGATAAAGCTCACGGGGCGGAGGGATCTGTCCGGCTTCTGCAGTCCATCTGACCGATTGCTCCGGGTTGGAGGGAGATTCTTCCGGGGGTATTGACGCGCCTCCGGCATTAAGCGGGTGGTTCTCTGAATTGTCCTCTGGTCTTTGCTCCGGCTGGCTGCTCATGGGATCCCTGTCTTCTTGCGGCGTGGCCCTTTTGCAGAGGATTTCTTTGCGGCCGGACGCTTTGAGGAGGCAGAACGAGAAGGGGTTTGGTCTGCCACACTTTCCGCGGATAAACGCGCCGAACCCTGTTCGGTTGACGGGTCTTGGCTTGCCGGCTCTTCATCTGCATCGATGGCAGCAAGGTGGCCGTTGCTGGAGGTGTAGTAGCGGGTGAGGAATTGGCCGGTGTAGGAGCCGGGCGTGCGGGCGATTTTCGCGGGGCGGCCTTCACCCACCAACCGGCCGCCTTCTTCACCGCCTTCCGGGCCAAGGTCGAGAACCCAGTCGGCGTTGCGGATGACGTCGAGGTTGTGCTCGATGATGATGACGGAGTTGCCGAGGTCGGTGAGACGGTGGAGCACCTCGAGCAGTTTGCGCACGTCGTCAAAATGCAGGCCGGTAGTGGGTTCGTCGAGCAGGTAAAGAGTACGGCCGGTTTGCCGCTTGCTGAGTTCGCGGGCCAGCTTCATGCGCTGTGCCTCGCCGCCGGAAAGCGTGGTGGCGCTCTGGCCCAGGTGGACGTAGCCGAGACCGACATCGACGAGGGTTTGCAGTTTCTGGCGCACTTGCGGCACGTCGGTGAGGACGGTGAGCGCGTCTTCAATGGTGAGGTCGAGGATGTCGGCGATGGAGTAGCCGTGGAATTTGACGGCCAGGGTTTCCTGGTTGTAGCGGCGCCCGTTGCACACTTCGCACTGCACGTAAACGTCGGGCATGAAGTTCATCTCGATGCGCCGCTGGCCGTCTCCCTGGCATGCCTCGCAACGGCCGCCAGAGACATTGAAGCTGAAGCGCCCCGGCTTGTAGCCGCGCTCGCGCGCCTCGGGCAGCATGGCGAAGAGGTCGCGGATGGGCGAGAAGACCTGGGTGTAGGTGGCGGGATTGGAACGGGGTGTGCGGCCGATGGGCGACTGGTCAATGCGGATGACCTTGTCGATTTGTTCGACGCCGGTGAGGGCTTCGTGCGCCCCGGGTTCTTCGCGTGAGCCGTAGATGGCCTTGGCGAGGGAGCGGTAGAGGATGTCGTTGATCAAGGTGCTTTTGCCGCTGCCGCTGACGCCGGTCACGACGGTCATGACGCCGAGAGGAATGCGGATGGTGATGTCCTGCAGGTTGTGCTCGCGGGCGCCGGTCACGGTGAGCCATTTGCCGGTCAGGGGACGTGGCTTTGCGCGCTGCAGCATGGTGACGGCACCGGAGAGATAGCGGCCAGTGAGCGACTCGGGACAGGCCATGATCTGCTCGGGCGTACCTTCGGCAACGACGTTTCCGCCGAGGCGGCCGGCGCCGGGGCCGAGATCGACCACGTAGTCGGCGTGGCGGATGGTGTCTTCATCGTGCTCGACGACGAGGACCGTGTTGCCGAGGTCGCGCAACTGCTCGAGGGCCTGGATGAGGCGGTTGTTGTCGCGCTGGTGAAGGCCTATGGAGGGCTCGTCGAGAACGTAGAGCACGCCCCGAAGACGCGAACCGATCTGGGTGGCGAGGCGGATGCGCTGGCCTTCTCCGCCGGAAAGCGTGGCGGCGTTGCGGTTGAGCGAAAGATAGCTGAGGCCAACGGCGCAGAGGAATTCAAGGCGTTCGACAATCTCGCGGCGAATGCGTTCGGCAACCAGCGCCTCACGCGGCGTGAATGTGAGCTGGTAGGCGGCGGAAAGAGCGCGGTTGAGCGGGAGTGAGGTAAAGTCGGCGATGGAGAGGCCGCCGATCTTGACTGCCAGCGATTCGGGGCGGAGGCGCTTGCCGCGGCAAACAGGGCACGGCGTCGCGGACATGTAGCTCATCATGTACTCGCGATAGCCGTCGCTGTGAGCTTCTTCGACGCTGTCGCGGAGGAAGCTGAGGATGCCGTGAAAGCCGGTGCGGGGCGCCTCGCCTTTGGGGGGTCCGTAGACCAGGATGTGCTGCTGCTTGGGCGGCAGATCTTCAAAGGGGGTTTTGAGGTCGATTTTGTAGCGGTCCGCAGCCAAGTTGATGAGGCGAAGCAGATACTGCGAGGCAGAGCCTGGGCCGAGACCGCCGTCAAGCAGGGGCTTGCCCCAGTCGGTAATCACCTTGGCGGGGTCGAAGTCGTAAAGCGAACCAAGGCCGTGGCACTCGGGGCAGGCGCCGAAGGTGGAGTTAAAGGAAAAGCTGCGCGGCTCCAGTTTGGGCACGTCGAGGCCGCAGTCTGGGCAAGCCATGGAGGACGAGAAAAGCTGCTCCTCGCCCCCGGTGAGGCCTACGAGGACAAGCCCGTTGGCCATTTGCAGGGCTTTGGTGACGGCCGATTCGAGCCGCTTTTCCACGGAGGGCTTGCCGGAGGGCGCGGCGGCGGGAGTGGGATTTAGCTTCGCGCTTTCCGAGGTCCCAGAATCGGAGCCCTTCGACACGCTCGGGGCAGGTTCTGGGGCACCCATGCTTCCGGTCGGGTTTGGTTTGAGGAGGACGCGGTCGATGATGGCTTCAATGGTGTGGTTCTTGCGCCGGTCGAGTGAAAGGGGTTCGGAGAGGTCTTGGACCTCACCATCCACCCGAGCGCGAAACCCTTGCTGGTCAAGCTGATCCAGCAAATCCTTAAACTCGCCCTTGCGGCCTCGCACGACGGGCGCCATGACGGTGACACGTTCCCCCCGGCCCAGTTCCAGGATGCGTTGCACGATTTGTTCCGAGGTCTGGCGGGTGATGGGTCGACCGCAGTTCGGGCAGTGAGGTGTACCAATGGAGGCGTAGAGAAGACGAAGGTAGTCGTAGATCTCAGTGATGGTGCCGACGGTGGAGCGGGGGCTGCGGCTGGTGGTCTTTTGCTCGATGGAGATGGCCGGGCTGAGTCCTTCAATCGAGTCCACATCGGGGCGCTCGATTTGATCGAGAAACTGACGGGCATACGCAGAGAGCGTCTCAACGTAGCGGCGCTGTCCTTCAGCGTAGATGGTGTCGAAGGCGAGCGAGCTCTTTCCGGATCCCGAAAGGCCGGTGACCACGGTGAGGGTGTTGCGGGGGATGCGCACGCCGATGTCGCGCAAGTTGTGCTGGCGCGCTCCCCGCACCGAAATGTGAGTGATCGACATGGGACAGTATTGAAGTAACGGGTGGTCTTGAGGATTATGTGAGATGAATCACGGTTTATTTGCGCCCTGAGGGTATTCTATTGGTCAACAGAAAGAGGGGTCAACGTACCCGGATTATCTGAGAGAATCGCACAGATAGTTCTTGCCTGTGCCGTTTTTGAGCGCAGGTGGGTACGCTGAGATACTGGGCGCTTAAGCGTCAGGTAAACTCAACTGAGGCGGAAAAGATGGCGGATCTGTTGAATTTCATTATGTTGATTTGCGCGTCAGTGGGCTCGATGGCGTTTGGGGTACTCGCGGCATATGGGATTTTCCGCGCGGCTTTTGCCCTGATGCGCCCGCAGAGGCGGACGCCAGCGGTGGAGCGCACACCGGAGACGGCGAACGTTGTGTAAGGCCTGGCCCAGAAGGCCGGAACCGGCTCTGGGCTCCGCATTTTCTGGATAGGCCTGCTCTTCAGATAAAAACTCCTCAAATTTACAATCTCATCTCTGATTCCGGCGCTTCGGCCGGGCTTCGTCGCGTGCCTTGCTTCTTTCTATGGATTGAGGAGGCAGAACAGGCTGCGGCCGCTCTGAATCGCGAGGCGGCAAAGTTTTGGGCAGGATGCGCGGGGGCATGTCACGGCCATCGGCGCTCGGATTGGAATCTGGGATTGGCGATTCAAGTAGCAGGGCAGTCCCCGCAGCTTAGAATCGAGCCGAAAATGTAGCCTGCCACTTATCGATGCTTACCTTCCAAGTTAGGACGCATATAACTGTGACAGCGGTCACACCTGATTGTGATATAGATCACTAATTTGAAGTCATATATCAAGAGAGTGCTGTGTTCATCGATGTTTCGTGACGCTCGTGGCCCAAAAGGCTCTCATTACTTTTGTATGGGTTACCAAAAAGAGTTATTGAGTTACTGATTGACGATAAGTCATAGTATCTGTTGTCAAGTTTAGACAATATTGGTTCGAAAAGAATAGCGACGTACGCAGTACACGACGGTTTAAGTCATCTGCTGGGGCGCACAAGGAGTTTTTCATGGATTGCGAGCAAGAAGTTGACGCCAAGGCAACATTGAGAGTGCGGGGCAAGGGGCAGTTCCGGCTGGCTTCATTGCGTAACTTTTTCCGTTGCGCGGATGAAGGTGGGTCGCTGGTGGAGTTTGCGCTGGTTGCCCCGATGATGATGATGCTCATGACGGGGATGTTCTCGTTCGGAATCGGCCTGAATAACTACATCATTTTGACCAATGCGGTGAATGCCGGCGCAAGGAGCATGGCTCTGGCGAGAAATCAGACGACGCCTGCTCTGGCCGGTACGGATCCGTGCAAATATGCCACCCAGGTCGTCAGCAACTCGGCGCCCTTAATCAACACGAGCGGACTTACCTTTGCGATCACCTACTCAACGACGAGCACTTCGACAGTCACCACGACCAATTACACCAACACGTGCGCCGGCCTGACCATGAATCCGGGCGATACGGTGCAAATGCAGGCGACTCTTCCTTATTCGCTTGCGATCTACGGATGGAAAGCGACGTCGATCAACCTGGTAGGCCAGACCTCAGAATTTGTTCAGTGAGTCATGAGCAAGATCCCTGCGCGCGGGCTAAGGGAACGCCTCGCAGGAAGAGGAAGACTTATCAGGCGAACAACAAGGAGATGGTTCAATGCGGTACCTCAATAAAGAGTCCAGGAATAGCGATCGGACGTGTCGGATGGCGGGCTCAGGGGCCAGCCCTCAGAAATTCAATCATCACTTGATGAATTGCCGCTTTTTCCGCGAAGAGAGCGGCCAGGTGCTGCCCTGGGTCGTTTTGCTAATGTTGCTGTTTCTTGGGATGTCGGCGTTGGTAGTCGACGTCGGCCAAGGAGTGCTTGTCCAGCGGGAACTTCAGGCCTCGACAGACGCGGCGGTCCTGGCCGCTGCATCGGTAATGCCGGCTACCAATTATGCAACGGTAGCGCAGAACTACAGCGCCATGGCGGGGAGCAAAAATACTTATGGAGGCCTTTCGGTAGGCACGCCGGTAGTTACCGGGTTGTGCCTGACGACCGTGGCGACCTGGGGTCTGCCGTGTACCTCGACCAGCCCGAATGCCGTCTCCGTGACGGAGACAGCGACCATCCCGACGTTCTTTGCCGGGATACTCGGTATGCATTTTCTGACTGTGAGTGCAACCTCGACTGCTTCAAAAGGCTCCAAGCCCAAGCCATACAATTTGGCCATCGTTCTCGACACGACCCCGTCGATGGATACTCCTGATTCGAACTGCAAGGTGAATGGCAAGACTCTTACGCAACTTCAGTGCGCGAGCAACGCCTTTCAGGAATTCTTGACGGGTTTCGATCCCTCGCTGGATAGCATCAGCCTGTTTACGTTTCCCAATGTAACGACCACTACTGTCTCAAATGATTACGACTGCACCTCTGGCAATCCGACGGTGGGGCCGTATACCTTCCCGTCGTCGACTGGAACGTCGTTCAATACGATGCCCTACTCAGTGACCACCGGGTCTGGAAAAAACCAGACAACAACTACGGTTCAGGAAACCTACCAGGTGACGGGTTTCTCGACCGATTACCGAACTTCGGATTCGGCCACCACGTTGAATAACAAGTCGAACCTTGCGAATGCGGTGGGGGGCAGCAACTGCCAGGGCATCCAGACCAGCTATGAGAATACCTATTATGCAGGGGCGATCTATGCGGCCCAGGCGGCACTGAACGCCCAAGCGCAGGCGAACAAGGGCACAGAGAATGCGATCCTGTTCCTGAGCGATGGCAATGCGACTGCTAAGGTGCAAACCGCGGGAGGCGCATTTTCTCCCGGCACCAACGATATGGTGTCGAGCAGCAGCCAGAGCACGTCTTATGCCACCAATTCCGGTACCTATCCATCGTGGGTGGGTGAGTGTAGTCAGGGGGTCGACGCGGCGAATTATGCCAAGAGCCAGGGAACCGAATTTTACGTTATTGCATACGGTTCGCCGACGACTTCAGATTCCAGTGATTGCGCAAGCGACAGGAGCAGCTCAGCGACCCACAGAAACATCACTCCCTGCCAGGCAATGCAGCAGATGTCTTCGGGCACGTCCTATTTTTACTCTGACTATTTTGGGGGCAATAACGGCTGTGCGGCGTCCGGCGCGGCCTATGGGATCGGTAATCTGGCCGGTATCGTCGATGCCATTCTGGGTCAGATGACGGGGGCGAGGCTGATTCCAAATAGCACGCCGTAACGGACCAAGGGAAAAGAGCCAAACCCAGCGGAGGCATTGCCTCGGCCGGGTTTGGCTTTTGTGTCGCTTTTTCAAACACGGCGGCCCCTTCGCTGGGCCGGTTCCCGAGCCAGCTTTGGCCGTTCTGGCACGCCGAAAGACAAAGATCGCCTGCAAAATGTTGACCATACGTAATATAGGAGGGGGGTTACCACAGGTGTTGACCATGATCCAAATGGGTGATTGTAAGTTCCATCCTGTGAAGTAATATCAGTTTCCTAGGCTCCCCTGGCTTTTAATTCTTCGGTGAAGACTCGCTGATTACTGCGCTCAACGGTCGGGGTGTAGCCGCAATCGATGCATGGAGTGAGAACATGATCGTTCCAAAAGGCGGATACGCGCAAGAGTCACCCGACGCGAGGCAAGCGAACGAAGCGTCGGACTCAGCGGAAATTCGTGGCAAGGAAGAATCCCTCATTTCACGGGTGCGAGCCTTCTTTGGTTCAAGCAGCGAGGGAGGAGCGCTTGTGGAATTCGCAGTGACCCTGCCTGTGGTGTTGCTTCTGATCACGGGCATTTTCACCTTCTCTATTGCCTTGTATCAAAAGTTGCTGCTGGCCGAAGCTGTCAGCGACGGCGGGCGCTTTTTGGCTGTAGCGCGGGGAGATAACGACCCGTGCCAGGAGACAGCCGCGAAGATCTACCAATCAGTCTCGCCGGGGCTCGCTACATCGAACCTTACTCTCACGATTACCCTCAATGGAACTCCGACAACCGTGAGCGGGGGCTCGACTGCTGCGGCGTGCGCTGGGACAACGAATATGACGGCAGGTGGAACGGCTACAGTTTCCGCCGCCTACACGTGCACTCTTGCAGTCTACGGATACACTTTCCCCGGATGCAGTCTCGGAACTCAAGTGACGGAGGTAATCCAGTGAAAAATGGATGCAGATCCTTGTTTCTTCGGGCGTTGAAAGACCAGAGCGGTCAAGTACTCCCGTGGATGGCGATGTTGTTGATTGTGTTCTTCGGGATGGCAGGTTTAACGCTGGATCTCGGCCACGCCTATGTCTGTTATCGCGAACTTCAGGCTTCAACTGATGCGGCGGCTCTGGCGGGCGCCTACGCAATGTCCCAGCCGGGGGCAACCCAGACAACGGTTACTGCAGCTGTGGACGCGTACAGTTCACAATCCGGCGGCGCCAACATCAATGGAAACTTGCCGAACGCGACTGTCAGTACGCCGGTGTATCACTGCGTGGCGTTTGTGACGACTAACATGGGTGTCCCATGTAGCGGCGCCCTGGCCTCCAATGCTATCCAGGTCACGCAGAAGGTGACGATTCCGACCATGTTTATCAAAATGCTGGGGCCCAAGGCGCCCCAGACGCTCACAATGACCGCCGTGTCGACGGCGGCAGTGCATGGCGCGGTGCCGGCGCAGTACAACGTGGCCATGGTCGTGGATACCACGGCATCGATGGCCAGCAACGACAACGATCCGGCCTGCGGCAAGACGAGAATTTACTGCGCTCTCGAGGGAGTGCAGACGATGCTCAGCCTTCTGCAGCCATGCGTTACGGGTACCAATTGCACGCCATACGACACGGTAAGCCTGTTCACATTTCCTCCTGTCACGGCGAATACGGCCAGCAACGATACCACCTGCCCCTCTTCAAATCCATCGATCGTGCCCTATACGACCCCGGCCCAGGGGGCAACCTGGTCAGCGCCGACAGGTTCGGCAGGGACCTACCAGATTACCAGCGGCTTCGACAATGGTTGGAGCTCTACCGGGAAGACCGGCGGTTCATTCAACAGCAATGATCCCCTCGTTGTTGCGACCGGCGGTGGAACCGGTACTAAGAATCACCCTTGCGCCGGCATGCAGACGCCGGGTGGCGACGGGACCTATTATGCCGGGGCGATCTATGCGGCGACCTCCTCACTTGTCGCGCAACAGGCGGCCAATCCCAACTCGGTGAACGCGCTGATCATCCTCAGCGACGGCGACGCGGATAGCGGAAATATCGCAACCACTGGAAACAAGAACGCAGGAAACAACGGCGCGCTCTATGGATCGTCGCAGGACCAGTGCGCACAGGCGGTGGCAGCGGCGCAGTATGCGCAAGGGCTGCCAAACACCACGGTGTACACGATTGCCTACGGCTCGCCGAGTTCGGGATGTGCAAGTGACGTGTATAACAAAAAGACCAATCCACAAGGCACAGGGATTACGCCATGCCAGGCAATGCAGCAGATGGCGAGTGGATGGTCCACGGGCGACCATAGCAATTTCTTCACGGACGAAACGGCGACGGGAGCAGGCGGATGCAGTTCACCGCTTTATACGTCCCTGTCTCTGGATCAAATCTTCACGGCGTTGACTTCAGGGCTGGGAAAGGCTCGACTCATCCCCAACATCGATTGGTCATAGGAGTTCTACCGAACGGGATTTGACAAGCACGAAGAACAAGCGACGCGCCCGGCGGAGTCGAATTCAGCCCCGTCGGGCGCGTTGCTTGGGTTTCTTCGATTTGCCCACCGCGGGCGGCCTGCTTAGATAACTGGTTAAAGCTCCACATTTGTTGCAGGCCCATATCTAAGGATGAGTCATTCCGCGACTTGCTGCGCTTGCACAGCTATTAAGAGCGTGTCTCTCTCCCGTTGATCCTTTGGATAAGGCTTCTACTGATTGGGCGGAACGTTGGGTGGCGGCACCTGCTGCAGTTGCTGCTGTTGGCGCTGCATTTCTTCAATGACCTGCTGGGGTGCGCGCACAGGGCCACCGGGGGCGCCGGGGCCAAAGCCAGGCCGTATGGCGGGGGGAACCGGCATGGGCTGGGGCTGATCATCGACTTCGCTGTCAGCGGCGGAATCGTCGTCGTTCTGACCTTGAGACGGGGCGCCCGCCATTGCCGGCGCGCTACCGGACCGGCGCGCGCTGAGCACGATCTGAAGCGGCGCTCCCTGAGTCTGATCTCCAATCATGAGAATGTTGTAGCCGGATCCCTGCAGGAGTTGAGACAGTACGTCCCGCAACTGGCCCGGGCCATACTCGCCGAATACACGCTCATCTGACCCAAAGCCCTCCACCCTGGCGCCGGTGGCAGTTGCCACGTCGCCCAGGATTTGTTTGAGGCTCGAGTTTGCGGCATTGATGCGCAGTCCGCTGCTATCCCATGTGATGGTCGGGGGCGCTGGGTGGTCGTTGATGGGCCAGTTTGGAGGGGCAGGCTCGGGAGGAGCGGCAGGGGGTGCTTTGGCGGCGACGGCGGACGGATGTGCTGCGACGGAATGGGCCCGATGGTGCGGCTTGGCTTGCGGAGCAGTGGGGGAGGGTGATGCAGCGGGTGTTTGCGCGGCGAGCAGAGAGCCGCCGACCAGACTGCCTGCCAGGATCAATTTGGAAAGGGGCGCACAGGTCCGTAAACTCCGCAAGATGCGAGAACGATGCAGGACAGATATGCGCATAAAAAAACAACTCCGGGGCCGACGGGGACCCAGCGGCGGCCTGCCGCGGCGGACTCTACTTTACTAGACTAGCAGCATCCTGAAAACGCTCGATTCGGTTGGATGTTCTAAGCCTTCTTCGTGTGATTCAGATTGCTGGAGAGAACGCCACATTCGACCCGCCTCAGAGACTGCGCCAATCCGTTCAAACTTTCCGGTCGGTTGCACAGAATTGAATCGAATTGTTTAACGAAGAGTCTCATCGACAGAAAGGGAAATGCGATGGCTTCGATTTTGAATCCTGGAACGCAGGCACCGGAATTCAGTCTTCATGTCACGCCGGATCAGAAACTCGCGCTCAGCGAACTTCGGGGCAGACCGGTCATTCTGGCCTTTTACCCGGCGGACTGGAGCCCGGTGTGTGGCGATCAGATGGCACTGTACAACGAGATACTTCCGGAATTTCAAAAGTTCAACGCGGAGCTTTTGGGAATCTCGGTAGATGGAGTATGGTGCCATGCGGCCTTTGCGCAAGACCGCAAGCTTCACTTCCCCTTACTTTCTGACTTCGAGCCGAAAGGGGAGGCTGCTCGAAAATATGGCGCGTATCGAGCGGAAGATGGGGTTTGCGAACGAGCGCTCTTCGTGCTCGACCGCGAAGGAACGATTACCTGGAGCTATTGCTCGCCGATCGCGGTGAATCCAGGCGCGGACGGCATTTTGGATGCACTTGAGAAACTGCCAAAACAGGAGTGAGCTATGAGCCAACTGAAGATTCCCATGGGCCCCGAAGATCATATCCAGGGCGATGACAATGCGGAATACACCCTGGTGGAGTACGGGGATTATGAATGCTCCCATTGCGGGCGTGCTTACCCGGTTGTGAAGCTACTGCAACGACATTTTGGAAAGCATCTCCGATTTGTTTTTCGGAACTTTCCCTTGACCCAGTTACATCCTCATGCCGAATCAGCGGCCGAGTCTGCCGAGTTCGCGGGAAGCAAAGGGAAGTTCTGGGAGATGCACGACCTGCTGTATGAAAACCAGACTCAATTGGGTACAGCTCTTTATGAGGAACTTGCTGAGCAATTGAGTCTATCTGCACCGCAGTTGCGCGAAGCGCTGTCTGCAAGAGAGTTTCTGCCGCGAGTGCGCGCCGATTTTACGGGCGGCGTTCGGAGTGGGGTAAACGGGACGCCCACCTTCTTTATTAATGGCCTGCGCCATGATGGGCCATGGGATTTCGAGGACCTTCGCACGGCGATCGAAGAGACTCCTGTTCGGTCGCGTCAGTAACCCAAGCAAAGGGCCTGATGTTATCCATTGGAAACGCACGCCTTAGGCGATTCCAATTCGATGTACTAGACTAACAGAGGCCCACGGACGCTCACGTAAGGCTTCGGGGGCAGAGAAGGACCGCGATAAATGCGTCTCTGCTGGAAGGGTTGGATTGCGGCGCTGCTGCTGGCTGCGCCGGTGGTGAGCCTTGCCGCAAGCTGCACCACGCAATCAGAATTGCAGCCACAAGATCGCGACGCTCTGGCAGCTGCCGGCCAACGGCTTTCTGTTGCGGTTTTGCAACAGGATTACAGCACGCTGCAGGGAGCGTTGTTTCAGGGCGTGGCCCAGGATTGGAACGGAATCCGCGGAGCAATCGAGGATGGCGCGCCGCTGGTGAAAGGCGGGCAGCCTCAACTGCAGTCTATTTATCTGCTTGATGCATCTTCGGCGACGGCGCCGGCCGACACGCAGTTCTTCTGCTCCAACGCCAGCGGCGCGCTGACGGTGACGCTCACCATGCACGCGCTGCCGCCGGGGAAGTATGCGGTGATTTTGTCAGACGCTGCGGGCGCTCCGCTGGGCGGACAGATGGGGATCATCCTGGTTTGGGATCCGACGGGAGCGGTGCCTGGATGGAAGCTGGGCGGACTTTCATTGCGGCAGGGAATTATCGACGGGCATGACGGGGTGTGGTATTGGACGCGGGCCCGCGGACAGGCGGCAACAGGTGCTCCGTGGAGCGCCTATTACAGCTACGACATGGCTCGCTATCTGCTGCTGCCGGTGGACTTCATCTCTTCGCCGAACATGGACAAGCTGATGCATGAGCAGTCGGAGATCAAAGGCTCTCCGACGAATTCATTTCCCTATTCCGTAACCGACGGTCCGCGCACCTGGAAGATTGACTCGATTCGCGTGGATACCTCGTTGCGCCAGGCCGACCTGGGTGTCACATACGATTCCCTGGGTATTTCCGATCCGGCGGCTGCGCGGACGGAGGCGGTGGCGGTGTTGAGCGCATTGCTCAAGGTTCACCCGAAGCTGAGAGAGAATTTCCACGGACTGTGGGCCTTTGCCTCGAAAGATGGCAATATCACGCCGGTGATCGAATTGCCCATGGCGCAGATACCTTGAACCACCCCACGGACGAAGACCTGTCCGTGGGGACCACGGCCGGGCAGGGAACAGGGATCACGCAGGAAGGGATTAGTGACTTGGAAGCGTTGATTGATTTGCGATCAGACACAGTGACGCGACCGACGCCCGAGATGCGTGTGGCGATGGCCGCGGCTGAAGTGGGCGACGATGTGTATGGCGAGGACCCCACGATCAACTTGCTGGAGAAGCGCGCGGCGGAAATCTTTGGGCGCGAAGCAGCGCTGTTTGTGCCTACGGGGACCATGGGCAATCAGATCGGCATTCGCCTGCACACCCAGCCGGGACAGGAAGTGATTTGCGAGTCGCGCGCCCACATCCTTGATTGGGAAATGGCGACCACGGCAGTGTTTTCAGGCTGCCTTGTGAGGGCGGTTGTGGCCGAGCGCGGCGTTCTGACCTGGAAACATATTGAACCGCTGATCGTTGGACGAGGGGCATTCAGGGCGGCCACGGGACTTATTGAGCTTGAGAACACCGCGAATCTTGCGGGCGGCAGTGTGACGCCGCTTGCAGTGATGGAAGAGATTTGCGAGAACGCGAAAGACCGCAAGCTCCCGGTGCATCTGGATGGTGCGCGCATCTTCAATGCAGCGACTGCGCTGGGCGTGGATGTGAAGACGTTGACGCGCGGGGCGGATACGGTGATGTTTTGCCTTTCGAAGGGATTGTGCGCGCCGGTGGGTTCGATGCTGACGGGATCGGCAGAACTGATGGAGCGAGCGCGGATTTACCGGAAGGCGCTGGGCGGCGGCATGCGGCAGGCCGGCATTTTGGCCGCAGCCGGATTGATTGCATTGGAAGAGATGCCCGCGCGCCTGCATGAAGACCATGCCAATGCGCGTTTGCTGGCGGAGACGCTTTCGCACATTGAAGGTGTGGCCATCGATCTGGATACGGTCGAATCCAACATCGTGGTCTTTCAGTTGACCGGCGGAATGACTGCAGCGGAGCTCGTGGCGCGATTGAAGGCGCGCGGCATCCTGGCCAGCACAGTCGGGCCGCAAGCAATTCGCCTTGTCACTCATCATGACGTGGACCGGGCCGCTTGCGTTAGGGCGGCTGAAGCTTTGACGGAAGAGATTGAAGTAGCTCAAACGGCTTGACCGCGCATGTCGAGCGCCCGCGGATTGTTGGCAACGGCTTTCAGACTTCGCTAAGGATTGCGCTGCGCTGCTGGAAATCCGCGTAGACGAATCCGTCCCGTTGGACGATCTCTCCTGCTTCAAGATTCACAGGCGTCGTGAACATGGGCCCGTCATAGACGCAGGTGTGAAACTCGCCACGCTCTCCACATGGGTCGATTTCCGGGGGCAAGTCGCGCAGGAATGCTGCGTCGAATTCGCGGCCGGCAAAAGGTTCGGGCAATTGCTTTGTATCAACGCAAACCAGCTTTGCCCGCAGACCGCCATCAATCATGTCGCGAGCCAGAGTGTCAGTCGGAATTTGCCAGAGCGGAAACAGGGGCTCCAGGCCAGTGGGCTTCAACTGAGTTTCGCGATAAGCGCGGACGTCCCGCAAAAAAAGATCGCCGAAGGCAATCGCATCGACGTGCTCGCAAACGGCGCGTTCGCAGACTTCGGCCATGCGCTGCTCATAGATTTCATTTGAACAGGGCCACGGCAGGGGGACTATCCACAATGGTAGTTGAGCGGACGCGGCTTGCGCTTCAAGCACAGAGCGGCGTGTGCCGTGCATGGCGACGCGCTGGAACTCGGTGTTCAATGTGGTAAGTAGTCCAACGAGTTCGATGCCAGGCTCTCGGCGCAAGAGGTGCAGTGCCCAGGCACTATCTTTACCGCTGCTCCAGGACAATAAGACGCGCTTCATCTTGTCATCATAACCTTCAAAAGAAATGCTCACGTACTATAGTTACCTGCCAACTAAGCAAATTGATAGACACGCAACTATTTTTTCAATTAGACGTTGATAAGATCATTCGGCCGGAATGCTTGCAGCTTCCGGGTACACCATCAAGTTTCAGGAGGATTGATCGTGAAAAAGATTGCACTCGCAGTTTTGCTTGCTTTGACTCTCGTGCCTGCAGCATCATTTGCGCAGGTAGGGGTTGTGGTTCGCGTGGGGCCTCCGGCTCCGATCGTTGAGCACTACGGGCGGCCTCCGCATCCGGGATTTGTGTGGATTGCCGGGTATCATCGCTGGGATGGCGCGCGGTACGTATGGGTTCCCGGCCGCTGGGATCGGCCGCCTCGTCCGCACGCGGTGTGGGTTGCTCATCACTGGGTACACCGTCACAGCGGCTGGGTGCTGGTGGAAGGGCACTGGCGGTAACTTGATGTGCATTATGAAAAGAAAAGCGGGGCGCGATGGCCCCGCTTTTCTTTGCCTCTTGCATGGATCGAGATCAGTCGGCCCCACCGCAGGTGGTTAGCTGATCTCGAGTACGTCTTTGCTGGCGGCTGCGGCTTCTTCGGCGCGTTCCATCAATTTTTGCGCAATGGCGTAGAACTCAGCGGCCTGCGGACTCTTGGGTCCGGCGAGTGCGACGGGGAGGCCGCGATCTCCGCCTTCGCGAATGGCGGGAACCAGTTCAATCGCTCCGAGAAAGGGAATGTTGAATTGCTTTGCCGTGCGCTCGGCGCCGCCCTTGGAGAAGATGTCGATCTCCTGATGGCAGTGAGGGCAGGTGAAGTGGCTCATGTTTTCGACGATGCCGAGCACTTCGACGTTGACCTGGGCAAACATTTCGAGGGCCTTGCGCGCGTCCTGTAGGCTGACATCGCTGGGCGTGGAGACAACGACAGCGCCGGTGAGTGGCACAGTCTGAACCAGCGAGATAACGACGTCGCCGGTTCCGGGAGGCAGATCGACGATGAGGTAATCGAGCTCGCCCCAATCCACCTGTTGCAGGAACTGGCGGATGATCTGGTGGAGCATGGGTCCGCGCATGACGAGGGGCTTGTCGCCGGGCGAGATGTAGCCGATGGAGATGGTCTTGATGCCGTGCGTATCGTTGGGCTGAATCTGGTTGTCAGCGCTGACGCGCGGCTGCTGGGTTGAGCCCATCATGAGGGGGACGTTCGGCCCATAGATATCGGCGTCGATGAGGCCAACGCGCTGGCCGAGGCGCGAGAGCGCGACGGCCAGGTTGACCGCGACAGTGGTCTTGCCTACTCCGCCCTTGCCGGAACCGATGGCGACGATTTTTGAAACGCCGGGCAGGGCTACCGGCGCGGGCGTGGCGTGAGAATGAGCCATTTTGTCTGATACTCCTTTTTGGAAATCGGTCTTGCGCCTTTACGAATTTGGGGTCGAGCCGTTGTTCTGTTCTGTGTATGCGTGGCGCTCTTGTTTGCGGCGGGCTGACTCGGCTTCGCGATGCTCGCGCCGGAGCAGTGCATCCGCATAGCGGCGCATCTCGTTGGGCGTTTCCGGGATCAATTGCGGGACCGTCTGGCGTCGGCCGTTCTTGTCGATGGCAACAAAGACAAGGTAGGCGCTGGCCACGTGGAGCGCCGATCCGGTTTGCGTGTTTTCAGCCCATACCTTGACGCCCACTTCCATTGAAGTGGAGAAGGCCCGGTTGACGCTGGACTTGAGAGTAAGCAGATCGCCGAGGTGGACTGGCTGGATGAAATCGATATGGTCCATGGCTGCGGTGACTACATGGGTGCGGGAGTGACGATAGGCGGCCATGGCGCCAGTGAGATCGATGAAGTGCATGAGGCGGCCGCCGAGCAGGTTGCCCAGAGTGTTGGTGTCATTGGGCAGGATGATCTCTGTCATCTCCGACTGCGTGCTGGCGACTGTACGGGCAATCGGCTTTGTTTCAGTGGAACTCATCTCGTGCTTGCTCCATTCCCTGGCGTGCTCCTGCATCGCAATACCGTCCGCTAGAATGAACAAGGCGGGGGCGCTGCAAATGGGGCGCACAGTTCCAGTTTCGGCAATCCAGGCCAATTACGCAAATCCCTCAAGGGCGCAGACCGCCCGACTCGAGCGACATGGATAAGATCGCAGGACTAAAAGAGATTCTGGCGATGGACGCGAAGAACAGCTTTGCGCGTTACGGCATTGCCATGGAGCTGGCCAACCGCGGCGAAACGGAGGCGGCGCTCAAGGAGTTCGAGACGCTGCTTCAGAATGATCCTGACTACACGGCAGGGTACTTTATGGCGGCGCAGACCCTTGCGAACGCGGGGCGAACGCAAGAGGCGATCGGGCGCCTGAAGGCTGGCGTCAGCTGCGCGGCGCGGACCGGCAACAGGCATGCGCTCAGCGAGATGCAGGGCATGATCGACGAACTGGATCGTTGAGCGGCAGGACTTAAAGTTGTGAATTTTCCAGACGGTGCAAAGCGGGTTTACTGCGCTTAGTTTTGCAGCCTTTTAGATTCATTTCGCGTCTATAATATTGATATGCCGAAATATTCCATCGTCGTTCCTTTTCATAATGAAGAGGAAAACGTGACGGTTTTGTATGCGCGCCTGAAGCAGGTGATGGAGCAGGTGGGCGACAGTTTTGAGCTGGTGCTGGTGGATGATGGCTCAACTGACCGCACCTACAAATTGCTGGAAGAGATTGCAGCGGTGGATAGCCGCGTGCTGGTGGTGAAGCTGCGCCGGAATTTCGGGCAGACCTCGGCGCTGGCCGCGGGATTCGACCACTCTTCCGGCGAATTCATCATGTCGATGGACGGCGACCTGCAGCATGATCCGAACGAGATTCCCAACTTTATTGAGAAGCTCGAAGAGGGCTATGACGTGGTGTCGGGATGGCGCAAGGAACGCATCGACAACTTCGTGATGCGACGCATTCCTTCACGCTGCGCCAACTGGCTGATGGCCAAGTTGTCCGGCGTGGACATTCACGATTTCGGCACCACCTTCAAGGCCTATCGGCGCGAGGTCATCACCAATATTCCGCTGTATGGCGAGATGCACCGCTTCATTCCCGCGCTGGCGAGCTGGTATGGTGCGTCGATCTGCGAAATTCCCATCACCAACGTGAACCGGGAGCGCGGCAAAAGCCATTATGGCATCGGGCGCACTTTCCGTGTGTTCTTCGATCTGCTGACAATTCGATTCCTGCTGAAATACATGAGCCGGCCGCTGCACTTCTTCGGCACCTTTGGCGCGTTGGGTATTCTGGCGGGCAGCATCATATCGATGATGTTGCTGGTCATGAAGATCATGAACCCGCACATGAACGTCATGGATCAGCACGGACCTATGTTCGTGATTGCCGGCGTACTGATCCTGGCGGGGATCCAATTGCTTGCCGTTGGGCTGCTTGGAGAGCTCCAGGTACGGCACTACTACACCTCGCAGCATCGAGTGCCGTATGCCATCGATCGCCTGGTCCGTCTGCGCTCCCCGGAAGAGCCGAGCATATTATCGAGGGACAAGGACCAATTCTAAGGACAGAGAACAGGGATAAGGGTTCAGGGATCCGTTTTCAAAAAATGAAGAAGAATGGCCCCGTCCGGGATTGACTGGACGGGGTTGACGTTTCTTGGACGTTTCTCGCGGAACCCTGAACGAAGACGTTGCCGACAAAGCTCTTGCGGCGGCGCACCCTGAGGGTGCATTCTTGCCGATGATATGAAAGCCATCCAGATTCACGAAACAGGCGGCCCGGAGGTTCTGCAACTGGCCGAGTTGCCCATTCCCGAACCGGGACCGGGGCAAGTGTTGATCCGCGTCGAAGCCGTCGGAGTCAACTTCATCGAAATCTATTTCCGCAAGGGCGTGTACAAGGCGACGCTGCCGATCGTTCCGGGCAGCGAGGCGGCGGGAACAGTGGAGAAGCTGGGGCCCGGCGTAACGGGAATTGAAGAAGGCGACTCCGTGGCCTCGGCGAGCGTGCTAGGGAGCTATGCGGAGTATGCGCTGGTACCAGCGGCACAGCTCATCAAGGTTCCATCCAGGGTGACGCCGGAACAGGCTGCGGCTGTGATGCTGCAAGGGATGACAGCGCATTATCTTGCCTATTCGACGTACTCTCTCAAGCCAGGAGACACGGCGCTGGTGCATGCCGGCGCAGGCGGAGTGGGATTGCTGCTCACTCAAATCGCATCGCGGCTCGGCGCTCACGTGATAACGACTGTATCGACGGCGGAGAAGGCAGAGCTGTCGCGCGAGGCTGGAGCTGTAGAGGTGATCCTCTATACCGAGCAGGACTTTGAGGCGGAGGTCAAGCGGCTGACCGGCGGCAAGGGAGTGGATGTAGTCTACGACTCAGTGGGCAAGACGACCTTTGAGGGCAGCTTGAATTGCCTGCGGCCGCGGGGGATGCTGGCGCTGTTTGGCGCGTCGAGCGGGCCAGTGCCGCCGTTTGACCTGATTCATCTCTCTGGCAAGGGGTCGCTGTTTGTGACGCGGCCGACTCTTTGGCACTACATTGCGACGCGGACGGAACTCGAGTGGCGCGCAGGCAAGGTGCTGGACTGGGTGGCGACGGGCGAGCTAAAGGCACGCACAGAGTTCATCTACCCGCTGGCAGAGGCGGCACAGGCGCAGACGGATCTTGAGGCGCGCAAAACCACGGGGAAGATTCTACTGGAACCGTGAGAAGCAGCTTTTAGCCCTCAGCTTTTAGCTTGGTTTTTGTTGGTTCGGAGGCCATTGCCATTTCCTGGGAGGTCGCCGCTAGCCGCTGGAAGCTAGAAGCTGGTGGCTCGATGATGGAGGGAGCGACAATGGCAACCATTTCTATTGCGCCGAATGATCGTCTATTTGTTTTGACGGGCGCGGGGATCAGCGCCGAGAGCGGGCTGCCCACGTTTCGCGCAGAAGACGGGCTTTGGGCAGGTTACCGGGTTGAAGACGTGTGTACGCCGGATGCCTGGCGGCGCGACCCGGCGGGGGTATGGGCGTTCTACTCGGCACGTCGCGCGGCGGGACTGAAAGCTGAACCGAATCCGGCGCACGTTGCGTTGGCGGAAATCGAGGCGCGGCTGCGCGACCGCTTCTTTCTGTGCACGCAAAACGTGGATGATCTACACGAACGGGCCGGCTCCACGCGGCTGGTTCATATGCATGGGGAATTGACCAAGGCGCATTGTGAACGGGAGTGCGGACGCGCGCCCGTCGACGATCGGGCAATCTATAAAAACCTGGCTGAAGTGGGCCGGTGTGCCTGCGGTGGCCGTCTGCGGCCGCATATTGTTTTCTTCGGGGAGATTCCGCTGGAGATGGATCGGATTCAGGATGAGATTGCGAAGGCGTCGTTAATGCTGGTGGTGGGCACTTCAGGGTCGGTGTATCCGGCAGCAAATTTTGTGCATTGGGCGAGGCAGAAGGGTGCGCGCACGGTGTACGTGGGGCCGGAACAGCCGCTGAATGCAGATGCGTTTACGAACGTGGTGGAAGGGAAAGCGGGAGAGACGTTGCCGGGGCTGTTTGAGGCGGAGTAGGTGTGCGATTGGCGACCTGCATACGAACACCATCGAATCTGCGTTCTCTTTTCTAAAGCGCGGGATCGCCGGATCGTAGCACGCGAAGAAATGTGTTGCGAACAGCGCGGAAGAGAACCCCGGAATTCCTACTCTGACTGGATAGAAAGTCGAACAAATCGCCGCCTTTCGATAAAGGACAGTCCATGGATGCTTGGTTTCAGGCGGACGCTGTCATCGGTGCAGGCCGCGGCGCGTTGATTGGCGCGATGTTTGGAGCGGGTTGGCTCGGGTGGGGCTTGGGGAACGCCAGGGCGTTCAACGGATTCGTCGCTCCCACGTTTGGATTCACGGCACTGTTCCTCTTCGCTTTCTCTATCTATTTCCTGCGTAAGGGCCGCCTACTCCGTAAACAGTGCGCGATTGCAGGTGATTTCACTCGACAAACGACCCTGAAATGGTTTTTACTCGTCGCGTTGATGGAGGTCCTTGCAATCGCGCTCGTCGTGATCCTGGCGAATCGACTCCATCGCGCCGACCTGGCGACCGACTGGTGTGCGATGATCGTGGGACTGCATTTTATGCCGCTTGCCAAGATCTTTCGAGCGCCTGGTTTCAGTGTCCTCGGCATCCTGATGATCCTTTGGTGCGTTCTCTGCTGGACGTTCTTCCACTCGAGTACGATCGCTATCTCAGCCTCACTTGGCACAGGAATCCTGCTTTGGGGTAATTGCGTCTCCTCATTGTTTCGAGCCCGAAGAATCGCGCACTCACTGAGTACTTGATTTGGGATCGTCCAGGAGCTGTGACTTAAAAAGTCACAACCGAGGTGGTGGTAGCAGACTATCGCGCCCCCTTGATGAATTCGGTGCGACGGAAGCGCAGGGCGGTCCAGTCTTCGTCGATGGCGACGGCGCGGATGGTGTCAAAACCCTCAGCCTTGAGTTGGTCCCAGCCGGTGTCGCGGTTGAAATCACATTTGTACTTCTTCGATGTGCCTTTTGGGTAGGCGAACCAGACGATAGCATCGCCTTTGGCGCGGCTGGCGATCTGCGGGGTAAGCTCGGCTACTTCGGATTTTCGCGTGACGAAGGCGAGGAAGAAGTTGATTGACGGAACCGATGCAAGGTGTTGATGGATGGTCTTCACCGGCAGCTTCGCCATCTCAGGCTCAAAGCTCGCCGGCGCATTGAGGACGACGATTTCCTGTTGATCTTTGCGGTTGAGTTTCTCGAATACGGTTGCCATGGATTCCGATGATAGCCGGATCGCAGAAATAATCTGCAAGAGATTTTCAACCGTTGGTCAGAGGCAGGAATTACTCGGCGGCTTTGGCTGCGAGAGCGGCTACGATGGCGATGTTTTGTGTTAGCTCGCGGGGCAGGTTGTGACGAGTCGCGAGATACTCCGGGGAGTTATACGACAGCCAGACTTTTTCGTGGTCATCTTCCCACACGAGTATCTTGAGCGGGAGATCGATGGCAATGCTGGGCGCGGCCACCATGAGGGGCGTACCGGCTCGGGGGCTGCCGAAGATGAGCAGCTTGGTTGGGCGCATGATGAGACCGACTTTTGCCGCTTCCCCGCTGTGATCGATGAGCGCGAAGAGGGTGACTCCTTTCTGCTGGAGGATGGACGTAAGCTTGTCGACGGTTTCGTCGATGGAGTTGAGGGTGGGGATGTCGATGATGCTGTTGCCGGTAAATGAGGTCATGGAGATCTCCTTTTCTTTTTGAGGTCGAGGGCGCAGCTCACCGGACCGAAACGAGGTAGACCGACATTGCCAGGCCGACCAGCGCAAGCAGGAAGGCAATTGCGGCGGCCTGAGCTGTCGCGTGGGAGTGAGATGTTTCGCCGCGATCGAGTTCACGGACCAGACGCAAGTGATGCCATCCTGCGTGAAGGTTGACGATCACTCCGATTGCGATGAGAGCGGTGCCAAACCACAGAGACAGCCCATATGAGCGCTCCGCGGGATGGTTTTGCGCGACCCGGATTTCCTGCAAGAACAAGCCGAAACGCGCGACCACGAAACCGAATCCCATCATGGCCAGGCCGGTGCGCGTCCACGCGAGCAAGGTGCGCTCTGCCGCCAGGTAATCACTGAGGCTGGCCTTCTGTCCGGAATTAACGGGTTGATCCATATTTGCTGCCCCTTTTCGGAGTGGTGACAACGCTGATGTACGCAATATAAATGGTCCGAGATGGTCAAGAACGAACGCGGTCCTTGTGATTGATGGAGAGCTCCTGACCTCCCCTTTGGTCCTGTAAAGTTGAGGAAGAGACTCCACGAGTCCTCTCACGGGTTTGATGCGGCGGCCCCAACTGTTTTGACGATCCCTCACAAATCGGATGCCGGAGCGAAAACGGAAGTGCCTGCCGAGCTGTTGCGGCGGGTATTCGGGTTTGCGCAGTTCAGGGCGAACCAGGAGGCGGTCTGCAAGGCAGCAATCGAGGGGCGCGACCTGCTGCTGGTGATGCCGACGGGATCGGGGAAAAGCCTGTGCTACCAACTGCCGGCGATCGCGCGCGGGGGTACGGCATTGGTGATTTCGCCGCTGATTGCGCTGATGGAGGACCAGGCGGCGAAGCTGGCGGCGTTGGGGCTGCGCGTGGCGCGGATTCACTCGGGGCTCGAGCGCGGAGTGGCGCGGCAGGCTTGCGTGGATTATCTGCTGGGGACGCTGCAATTCCTTTTTATTGCTCCAGAGCGGCTGCGGGTGCCGGGGTTTGCCGAGATGCTGGCGAAGAGGCCGCTGGCCCTGATCGCGGTGGACGAGGCGCATTGCATTTCACAATGGGGGCATGACTTCAGGCCGGATTACCGGATGCTGGGGCAGTGGCTGCCTTCGCTCCGCGTGGGCAACAGGGATCAGGGATCAGACATCACGGACGAGACGTGCACGCCGGTGCTTGCGTTGACAGCTACGGCAACGCCCGCGGTGCAGGCGGACATTGTGGCGCAGTTGGGGATGGTACATCCGAAGCGATTCATTCATGGTTTTCGGCGGGAAAACTTGGGGATTGAGGTGGTGGAGGTTCCGGTACCGCTGCGGGCCGGGATTATCTGCAACCTGCTGGCTGTGCCTGAGCGAAGGCCGGCAATTGTGTATGCGACTTCGCGGAAGCAGGCCGAGAGGTTGGCGGAGGAACTGGCACGATGCGCTTCGGGGCGCTCTCGTTCAGGCGGAGAGGGTGCACCGAGGAGTATTCCGGCGGCTTCGTACCACGCGGGGCTGGATGCGGAGACGCGGGAGCGGGTGCAGACGGCGTTTCAGGCGGGCGAACTGGAAGTCGTGGTGGCGACGATCGCGTTTGGGATGGGGATCGACAAGGCGGATATTCGAACGGTGATTCATGCGGGGCTGCCGGCGACGCTCGAGGGCTACTACCAGGAGATTGGGCGCGCAGGGCGGGACGGTGCGCCGAGCCGGACATTTCTGATGCACTCGTACGCGGACCAGCGGACGCATGACTTTCTTCTGAACCGGGACTATCCGCCGGTGGGGCACTTGGAACAGGTTTTTCGGAGTCTTGGGGGAGAGCCACGGCTGGTGGAGGAGATGCGCGGTTCCTCGAAATTGGATGAAGAAGAATTTGATAAGGCATTGGAAAAGCTAGAGATTCATGGTGGGGCTTGCGTTGATTTTGGCGGCAATGTGACGGTTGGGAGACCGGGTTGGAAGCAGACGTATGCAGTGCAGGCGCAACTCCGCGCGGAGCAGTTCGAGAAGGTGCTGCGGTTTACTACATCGAGCGATTGCCGGATGGCGGCGCTGGTAGGGCATTTTGGAGATGTCGAGGATGCGAGCACGCGATGCGGGGTGTGCGATGTTTGCGATCCGGCAGGGGCAGTGTTGAGGCTGTTCCGACGGGCGACCGCGGGCGAGCGAGATCTTGCACAGGCGATTGTTGGGGAACTGCGCGGGGTTGATTACAAAGCCGCCGGGACGCTGCAGCGGAGCGTGGATGGAGCGGGAAGGCTGAGTCGAGATGAGTTTGACGGGTTGCTGGACGCGATGGTGCGGGCAGGACTAATCGAGATGGAAGAGGCGGAGTACGAGAAGGACGGAGAGGTGCGGCGGTTTCGCAAGGTGCGGGTGACGGACGCGGGGCTGGAGATGCGGGCCGGGGGAAGCGTTGAACTTTTGATCAGCGACGGAGTGGTGGAGGAATTTGGCGGGCAGTCAGCGAAGCCTTTGCCAGCGAAGAAGAGCAAGGGCGCGACCCACAGCGGCGGGGGGAAGCTGCCAGAAGTGGAGACCACGGAGCTATCAGCCAAAGGGGAAGCTTTGGCGATGCGGTTGCGGGAGTGGCGGGCGACAGAGGCGAAACGACTAAGGGTTCCGGCGTACGTGGTGATGCACGACCGGACTTTGACTGCCGTGGCGCGGATGCGGCCGGGAAATCCAAGAGAGTTGCTGGAGATTGACGGAATCGGGCCGGCGAAGGTGGAGAAGTTTGGGCCGGCAATTCTGGAGTTGTGCCGATTCGTCCCATAAGAATGGGTGCCCCACCCTCGCGACGTCTTTGCTCTTGTCGCTAGGGTGGGACGAGGAGTGCAATTCCTTACGCGACGCGTTCGATGGTGACGGACTGGAGGACCACCGGGGTCTTGGGCTTGTCCTGTGCCGCGCGTGGGACTTTAGAGATTTTGTCGGCGATGTCCTGGCCTTCGACGACTTCGCCAAGGATGGTGTGCTTGCCGGTGAGCCATGGAGTGGCCGCGACGGTGATAAAAATCTGGCAGCCGTTGGTGTTGGGGCCGCTGTTGGCCATGGCGAGTTTGCCGGGCTTGTCGAACTTATGAGGCGAGCCCTTGGTCTCGTCTTCGAAGCGGTAGCCGGGACCGCCCATGCCGTTACCGGCGGGGTCGCCACCCTGAATCATGAAGTCGGGAATCACGCGATGGAAGATGGTTCCGTCATAGAGCTTGCTGCTGGACTTGGCGTGGGTGGAGGGGTGTGTCCACTCCTTCTTGCCTTCGGCAAGATCGATAAAGTTCTTGACGGTGACGGGCGCGTCGGCCTCAAAGAGACGGACGGTGATTTTGC
>OBLU010000177.1_pt1 | contig 60338 bp, 57 predicted proteins | sample 1518681 | NCBI WGS metagenome assembly OBLU01 (sample SAMEA3539304, study PRJEB22396) | soil metagenome | biome: tundra; feature: field; material: soil | place: USA | collected 2010-05 | depth 0.15 m | reverse complement strand
GTCAAGGTAAGTCATGCATATATGCATGATGCCTTCTTTACTGCCGATGAGCGGTAATATTTCAGTTTCGGGATTTAAGCTTACTCCATACCATTTTTTATACCATTCTGCAATGGCATTTCTTAATACAGGGCTTCCCTTATAATTCTGGTATGCATGCGTGTTAGGTTTTGCAGCTTCCTCACTCAGCGTTTTCATCACATCTGGATGCGGCGGTAAATCAGGGCTTCCTATTCCAAGGTTAATTACCAGCTTTCCTGCCTTATTCATGTTATCAATTTCCCTCAGTTTCTGAGAAAAATAATATTCACCAACACCTTCTAATCTTGCGGATATCTGCATCATTTTCCATTTTTATATACGCCGTAAACCTTTAGCGCTTCGGTAATGGGCTCTATATCTTTTATAACATTATTGAACTGATTGATACCTGAAAACTCAAGGTCAGCATGAAAAGAATATTTCCAGTCGCTACCGGGTATCGGAAAGGACTGGAGTTTACTAAGGTTAATATCATTTTCAGCTATTTTGGTAAGCACTTTTGCAAGGCTTCCTTTTGAATTATCTGTATGAAAATTGATAGAAGCTTTATCGGCATCTTTTATTTCCTGGGCAGTTTCAGGTAGTTCCAATACGAGGAACCGGGTATAGTTATTCTTCAGCGTATGGATATTAGGAGCAATAACATTCAGCTGGTATAATTCTGCAGCCAGTTTACTCGCTATAGCAGCAATATGCCTGCTCCGGTGCTTGTAAATATGTTTAGCACTCAGGGCCGTATCTTCTGTCTCAATTAACTTCCAGTTATATTTTTCAAGGTATTCCATGCATTGAAGTAGCGCCATCGGATGAGAATGGACTTCCCTGATATCATCAAGGCTTACACCGGGATTTGTCAGCAGATTTTGATTGATGCGCAGATAAATTTCTCCCACGATCCGAAGAGGGCTCTTTTGCAAAAGATTATAATTTGGGAGGATACTGCCGGCAAGAGAATTCTCTATGGCCATCACGCCTCCATTACTTACCCTGTCATCTGCAGCTATTTTTATTACTTCCCGGAAAGTGGAGCAACAGATAATTTCAACATCCTTGCCAAAAAATTGCCTCGCAGCAACCTGGTGGAAACTACCTTCAAATCCCTGGATGGATATTTTCTTTCTCATAATGAAACAAAAATCCCGGCGGAAGGCCGGGATTCTTTTATGTTATCTTTTAATTTTAATTTTAACAAAAGCATCCCGGACTATTTTTAAAATAGTAGCTAAAATAAAAAAAGGAATATGCTTTTGAGTTGTTCATTTTGTAATATGCCAAAAGTAAGCATGTGAAATGAATTTACCAACCCAATTTTTATCTTCAACCGGAAAATATGGCAACTGCGATCAAAACCTGGCATAATACGCTGTCCTCCAACTCAATATTCAAGGATTAAAAAAAACCGCTTCTTATCAGAAACGGCTTTTAGATTGCCTGCCAAATAAAAAATTTATGGCATTATGATAATACCGGCCTAATTATTTCTTTGTAGTATCGGCACTCATCGGATGAGTAGAATCCATCTTTGTGGTATCAACTACAGCCGGAGCAGCCATTTTTGATGTATCAGCTGACATGGTTGACGTAGAATCTTTAGCAGCTTCAGAGCTTGAAGAACCACCACCGCAAGAAGCAAAAAATGCACAAACTGTAAGAGCAATAAGAACTTTTTTCATTTTAATTAATTTAAATTTTAAGGAATGATTTCTGGTTTATACCCTAATTTCAAAAAGGTAACCCTGAGTAATAAACTTTTTTCAATTTAAATTTTGGGTTACTTTTCCACATTATAAGTATTAATTTCTGCCTAGTGACAATATTTGAAAAGGAAAAGGTATTATTGGAGGGTTTGGCAACCAACAATACCAGTGCTATTGAGACGATTTACCGGGAAAATTATTTAACGATTCAGGCTTTCATCGTTAAGAATAATGGATACCCGGAAGATGCGAAGGATATTTTCCAGGAGGCGATGATAGTTCTTTATGAGAAGGCGAGGTTGAATTCATTTATACTGAGTTGCCAGATAAAAACGTTTTTGTACTCTGTATGCAGGAGATTGTGGCTCAAAAAACTTCAACAACGAAGCAGGTTTTACCCGGCTTTTGAACTGCAGGAAGAAACGGTAGCCGTTGATGATGAAATAGATATTCATGAAAAACTTAATAATGATTTTGACCAGATGGAAAAAGCATTATTGAGCCTGGGAGAACCTTGTAAAAGTTTGCTTGATGCATTTTACCTTCAAAAAAAATCAATGCCGGAGATTGCTGAAGATTTTGGATACACTAATGCTGATAATGCCAAGACCCAGAAATATAAATGCCTGATGAGATTGAAAAAAATATTTTTTGCTCAATATAAAAACGGAGAATAAAATGGATGATACTTTACTTTTAGATGCAATTGAACGATACAGGAACGGTGAAATGTCTCCCCAGGAAATCATATTCCTCGAAGAATTAAGAAAAAATAACCCTGATATAGACCAATTGGCCGCTGAACATAATTTTTTCCTGGGAGAACTTGAGAAACTCGGTGATATGAAAGCCTTCAGGCACCAACTCAATGAGGTGGAAAATAAACTTACAAACGAAGGAATTATTTCCCGCAAAGAAGGAAAAGCAAAAGCTAAAATTGTTTATCTCTGGAACCGCTCCCGCCGGACCATAGCTGTTGCAGCCTTTATTGCAGGCGTTGTTTCTATTTCCACTGCTACCATTGTTTCTATGTTTTCGGAAAAGAAAGTGGCAGTTCTTACCCCTCTTGTAGATCATAAACTGAACCAGTTTGAGAACAAACTAAACCAGATTGAACATAAATTGAATGATGCTTCTGTATTGGCCAACAAGGCCTCAAAACCTAAATTTGAAGCTAATTTCAGGGCTACCGGATTTTTACTCGACGGGAGAGGCTATCTTATTACCAATGCTCATGTAGTAGAAAATGCCCGCAACATAATAGTTGAAAATAAGAAGGGAGATCAGTTTTTTGCAAAATTGGTATATTCAAATAAACTCACTGACCTGGCTATCTTGAAAATTTCTGACACCTCCTTTAAAAAGGTTCCAGGGCTGCCATATACTTTTACAAAAAATTCTGCTTCACTGGGTGAGCATATATTCACCCTGGGATACCCTCGTGAAGAAGTTGTTTATGGAGAGGGGTATTTAAGTGCGCAGTCAGGTTATTATGGGGATACAACATCCTACCAGATCAGTATTTCAGTAAACCCTGGCAACAGCGGAGGCCCTGTTATCAATAAAAACGGAGAAATTATTGGTATCATCAGCAGCAAAGAAACCAATGCAGATGGAGTAGTATTTGCTATAAAATCAGCGAGCATTTATGATGCTTTAAAGGATGTGAAAGACAGCGAGACAATCCGCCTCCCGATGGTCAATAGTTTAAAAGGTCACGAGAGGGTTCAGCAGATCCAGAAGCTTGAGGATTATGTTTATATGGTGAAAGGAAACTGAAAGTATTCAATCAACTCTAAAAGGATTACAGTTATAAGATCTTCATTTAAATTTTTCTCTTTTTCCAATTGTCGTCCGCATCACCATAAATCAATCCCATAATTTAACGGGATATACGCCTCTTTTAACCAGGGATTCAATACTATTCTTCACGTCCGGCGCATCTTCCTTATAAGTAACGCCAAACCACTGAGCTGAAGTTTGTATTACCTTAATCTTACGATGCTCATCTTTTAAAAATGCATCACCAACGATTGGGATAAAAAATTCAGCCTTAGGTTTGTCCCCGTTTTCTTTTACAAATTTTTGAAATAGTTTGTAAATAAAATCAAATGAGTCGGGATGAAATCCCCAAAAATTCATGCTTACGGGAGTGCCCGGCGCCAGCGCAGTTTTTGTTTCATTTTCTTCATAAACAATTTTATTTCCTTCAGGGTATATTTTTACCCGCTCAGCAATGGTGATTAAATTTCCTTCAGCGTCTACCTTGCAGACTCCCCGGCTTACTGTTCCGTTATCAGATAGTGTTTTAGAAAGTTCATAACCGATGATGCACCAGGTTTTTGGTGACACTTCATTTCTTAAGAATTCAACTGCCTTCTCAAAAGCATCTCTGCCATAAAAATCATCAGCGTTTATCACTGCAAATGGTCCATGAATAACTTCCCTGGCGCAGAGGACTGCATGGGCTGTACCCCAGGGCTTGGCCCGTTCCTTGTTATATGCAAATCCTTCAGTATATGAATCCATTTCCTGCATTACATAAGCTGTTTCCACTTTACCATTCAATTTTGCTTCAAAAATATTTTTAAACGCTTCCGCGAAATCCTTGCGAATGATAAAAACTATTTTTCCAAAACCGCTTCTAATTGCGTCATATATGGAATAATCGATAATAGTTTCACCGGACGGGCCAAAGGAATCCATTTGTTTAATCCCACCATAACGGCTACCCATGCCCGCTGCCAAAATCAAAAGTGTTGTTTTCATAATTTGCTGATCTTATTTATCCTTTTAAATATTTTTTACTTTTTATTCCGATTATCTTTGCTGCGAATGTAAGGAACAATTTTTATGCTGCTAAATACAATACATGAGTGAACGGTCTCTTACTGGAAATATTGCTATTAAGGTTGACAAACTTCACAGTGATTTAATCAAAAATAAAAATATAACTGTATCGATGCTTCGCCTGGATAAGATTCATCCTATTGTTTCAGGTAATAAGATTTTTAAGTTGTTCTATTTTTTGGAGGAGGCAAAAAATTCGACTCACAAAAAGATTATTACTTTCGGAGGCGCCTTTTCCAATCATCTTGCTTCCTCATCATTTGCCTGTAAAATATCAGGGATAAAATCCATCGGATTCGTTCGCGGAGAAATACCTGCGATTCTTTCCCATACGCTACAGTATTGCATTCAAAATGGGATGCAACTTGAATTTATCAACCGAACAGGCTATAAAAAAATAAATGAGATCGAATTTAAAGATGAACTGAAAAAGAGGTTTGGCGACCACACATTGATCCCTGAAGGAGGGTTTTCTGTAAAAGGGGTTAAGGGAGCCGAAATGATTGGAAATTTTTACAAGCAGGGAGTATATTCCCATGTTTGCTGCCCAATTGGAACCGCTACTACATTTGCCGGTTTAATTCAAGCGAGCAGGGATAATAAAGTAATAGGATTCAGCGTTTTAAAAAATCTAAATGACATAAATCAACGGCTTCAATTCTTAAATATTCCACCAACAAAGGTCCATGAGGTTATTAATGATTACCATTTCGGTGGTTATGCTAAAGAAAACGGGGATCTATTCAGCTTCATGAATTTATTTTATGAAGAAAATAAAATTCCCCTTGATTTTGTTTACACTGCAAAAATGATGTTTGGTGTATATGACCTGGTGAAGAACAATTATTTTCCACATGGCTCTAATATTTTGTGTATTCATACAGGTGGGCTACAAGGCAACAAATCACTGCCTACCGGGAAACTGAAATATTAAAATCAATTGACAAGTAATTAAATTTGTACTTTCGGAAAAAATATAGCTTAGTCCATCCTATGTTTAAGTGCATTCTTACTGTTTCTTTTTTTCTGTTGCTCAACAAACTTTCCTTTTCCCAGGATACTCTACCGGAAGTCTCAGTAACCTCAATCAGCAAAAAGGTCTTAATTTCCTGGACTAATCCTTTTACTTCGGTTACTAATATTATCATTCAACGATCTCCTGATAGTCTCAAAAATTTCAAAACGATTGGTAGTGTGCTGAACGTAAAATCAAAAACCAATGGATTTAGTGATAACAACGAATTTTCAACACCACAGTATTACCGGGTATTAACTACGTTTGAGGGAGGCACTTATATGTTTAGCCAATCACATAAGCCGGGAACTGAATTGCCAAAAGCCATTTCAGAAATACAGGAAACATATGAGCCAAGGGATTTTCCCAACCTGAAAAAGATTCCTCCCATACCCCCGCCCGTGGTCAAAAATATTTTCGTTCCTTCAAAAATGGTATATACCGGCAAGGAAAATAATGTGGTCATTTCTCTACAAAACGTGGAAAAGAAAAAATATACCATTAAATTTTTTGAACCGGATGGCACATTCCTGTTTGAGCTGAAAAAAATTAGCGAACCTTTATTAACGCTTGATAAGGTAAATTTTATTCACGCCGGTTTGTTCAATTTTGAATTATATGCTGATGGATCCCTTATAGAAAAGCATCAGGTTTATATTCCTAAAGATGGCCAATCGATGCCTGCACTTGATGCTTCCGGCCATGAACTGAAGTAATTTCGACATTAAAAACGTGTGCAAAATTTTTCCTGATTTTTTCTTTGGCTTCTTCAAAATTTACTTTTCCCCCTTTCTCCTTTTCAAGAGAAGTCACTTGTTTGTTGACAATGCCGCAGGGGATAATATTGCTGAAATAACTAAGATCTGTATTGACATTTAAAGCGAAGCCATGCATGGTAATCCACCTGCTGCAACGTATACCCATGGCACAAATCTTCCTTTCTTTTCCTAAAATTCCAGGATCAATCCAAACGCCGGTTTCTCCTTTACTCCTTTCTCCTTTAATGCCATACTCCGCAACCGTAAGGATAATCACTTCCTCCAGGTTCCTTAAATATTTTCCAATATCTGTATAAAATTTTTCAAGGTCAAGTATAGGATATCCTACAATCTGTTGCAATCCGTGAAAGGTAATATCGCCGCCACGGTTTGTTCTGAAAAATTCAATTTCTTTTTCTTCCATTTCATCCTCACTAAGCAAAACATTTTCTATATGCCCGCTTTTACCTAATGTATATACAGGAGGGTGTTCGCAGAAAAGTAAATAATTGGAAGTAGTATTTTGCATTCCGGCCCCCACAGAAGACGATTTCCTCAATTCGGACTTTATATCAACATTTTTCTTTACCAAGGCTTCCTGGTAATCCCACGCAGATTTATAATTGATTACACCGAGATCTTCAAAAATTACCTGTTGCTTATCCAATTCGAAATATTTGTTTCGCGAAGATACGAATGATACCCATTTTAGGCATGCAAAACACAGCTCAAGAAATGATCAATTCAGATAATTAAATAAAATTGCTGCCAGCAGACCGCCTGCCAAAGGCCCGAAAACAGGCACAAATGCATATTTCCAATTGCTGGAACCTTTATTTGCTATTGGTAACAACTGGTGCATAATCCTTGGACCAAGGTCACGAACAGGATTAATGGCATAGCCTGTTGGGCCACCAAAACTCAACCCGATACCCAGCACTAATAACGCAACAGGAAGTGCATCTAATGAACCAAGACTAACTGAGGGAGAAATAATGTAAAGGATACTTAAAATAAACACGAAAGTTGCCAGGAATTCAGTAAGAAAATTGTGTCCGGAACTATTTATCGCGGGGCTTGTAGCAAAAACGGCCAAAACACTTTCCGCATTATCAGTTGCAGTAAAATGTTGCAAATAAGAGAGCCAAACAATTACACTACCAGCCATGGCGCCCAAAAGTTGACCTCCCAAATATTGCGGCACTACATTCCATCCAATCTTATTGAGATATAACAAAGCGAGTGTGACCGCAGGGTTTAAATGAGCTCCGCTCGATTTTGCAGAAATAAACACTCCTACAAAAACGGCTATCGCCCATCCGAAAGCAATTACAATCCACCCGCTGTTATGTCCTTTTGTTTTATTTAATACGACATTTGCTACTACACCGTTTCCAAGAACAATTAAAATTGCTGTGCCTAAAAATTCGCTGACAAAAATTGACATAAACAGATTCGATTGAATGATGATTAATTTTCTGTTAGAAGCAGATGGCTTATTCCTCAGCCCAAATCTTTGTTGCCATGATAGCTTTCATCCATTTTTGCATTTCTTTCTTCCGGTCCGCCGGTGCCAATGATGGATCAAAAACTTTTTCAGCCTTCCAGTATTTTTCTATTTCATTAACATTTTTCCAAAAACCAATTGCGAGACCCGCAAGGTAAGCGGCGCCTAATGCTGTTGTCTCTGTTATTTCCGGGCGAATTACTTTGCAATTCAAAATGTCACTCTGAAACTGCATCAGTAAATCATTAGCAGTGGCTCCGCCATCAACACGCAATTCTTTAATAGACAAAGAAGCATCGGCATTCATTGCCTGTAATACTTCCATAGTTTGAAATGCAATACTTTCAATAGCAGCTCTTGCTATATGGCCGGTAGTTGTTCCTCTTGTAATTCCCAAAATCGTTCCCTTCGCAAATTGATCCCAATAAGGTGCACCAAGACCAGTAAAAGCAGGAACAAAATAAACCCCTCCATTATCATTGACTGACAAAGCCAGGTTCTCAACTTCAGCTGCTCTTTTAATGATCTTTAAACCATCCCGTAACCATTGAACAACAGCGCCGCCAATAAATACACTTCCTTCTAAAGCATACGTCGTTTGATTTCCAATTTTCCATGCAATAGTTGTAAGAAGATTATTCTTGCTTGATACAGGTACATTGCCCGTGTTCATAAGCATGAAGCAACCGGTACCATAAGTGTTTTTAACCATACCGGGGTTGATGCACATTTGTCCGAATAGTGCTGCCTGCTGGTCTCCTGCAATGCCGGCAACGGGCAAACGAAGCCCGGATGAAAATACTTCCGCATCTCCATAAACTTCACTGCTTGACCTTACCTCAGGTAGCATGGCGGAAGGAATATCAAAAAGTTTCAGGAGTTCCTTGTCCCATTGTAACGTATGAATATTAAAAAGCATTGTCCGGGAGGCATTGCTCACATCTGTGGCATGCACCTTACCAACAGTTAGTTTAAATAGGAGCCATGAATCAATAGTCCCGAAACACAAATCACCTTGTTCTGCCTTCCTCCTTGCCCCTGTTACATTATCAAGTATCCATTTTATTTTCGTTGCTGAAAAATAGGCATCTATTACCAGGCCTGTTTTTTCCTGGATCTTTCTTGCCTTTCCCTGCTTTTTTAGTTCATTACAGAATTCAGATGTGCGCCGGTCCTGCCATACGATAGCATTATAGACCGGTTGGTGGGAATACCTGTCCCAGACAATCGTGGTTTCCCTTTGGTTGGTAATTCCTATGCCGGCTATATCATTAACAGAAAGTCCTGCTTTTGTAATTGCCTTTTTTGCAACACCTGATTGTGAGGACCAAATTTGATTTCCATCATGTTCTACCCAACCGGGCCTTGGAAAAATTTGGGTAAACTCCTTTTGTGCAACAGCCTTCACCAATCCAGCTTTATCAAAAATTATTGCCCGTGAACTGGTGGTGCCCTGGTCTAAGGATAAAATATATTTTGGCATGCAATCGTATTTAAACAAAAAATAATTTGTTCACCGGGTTAATAAAAATATAGAAATTAAATGTTGTAGTAATAATTTTTTCAAAACAGCTTCAAAAATGAAGCATAGTGGTCATCACTTTGAATTACTTACCCTTGATCAAATAATTTTCTGCGACATCCCGATACCTTTCCACCTGGTCCTTTATCCAATTTTCATTTTTGTTCATTTCCTTTGCCATAGCCTTTGCAACAAGCGGCGCTATTATTATACTCTCTTCAGCATCTAATAAAAGGCACCTGGTTCGCCTGCTCAAAACATCCTCAACGGTACGGGCCATTTCCTCGCGTATGGCCCATATTACCTGAGCCTGGTGAAGGTGTATTTTTTTGCTGATCCATTCATATTCTGTTTCCTCTATCAATTGAAGAATAGGCTTTGCATCACTCCCGTAAAAATATAATGGATTTGCCGGGTTTACCTCAGTTGTATGCCCATGTATTGATAATGAGCCCGTGGCTGAAGGTATATGCTTCCATTGCAAATCCTTTTCTACCCTGTCCATCATATCTTCACTCATTTTCCGGTAGGTTGTCCACTTACCTCCAATTATTGAAAACAATCCCGATTTTGAAACTATTATCTTATGTCCCCTTGAAATTTCCTTTGTTTTTTTGTCTCCTTCATTCATTGCCGCCAGGGGCCTCAATCCGGCAAAAACACTTAATACATCTTTTCGTTTAGGCGGATGAGTAAGGTACCCCCCGGCGGTTTGAAGAATGAACCTGATTTCTTCTTCCATAGCTATAGGTTCAAGAGTAATGTTTTTTACCGGGGTATCGGTTGTTCCCAAAAGAAGTTTACCATGCCATGGAACAATAAATAATACCCTTCCATCGCTTGTTTCGGGAATCAACATGGCATCAACTCCAGGTAAAAAACTTCTGTCAATAACCAAATGCGCCCCCTGGCTAACGGCAATATTTTTCTTCATCTGAGGTTCATCCATCTTTACAATAGAATCGACAAAAACCCCGGTAGCATTTATCACTACTTTTGCCTGTATAGTATAGCTGTCATGTGTTTCCATATCTGTTGCGATAATTCCCCCAATCCTTCCATGTTCTTTTACCAAATCGATAACCTTCATATAATTAATTGCAAACCCTCCTGTGTCAAATATTGTTTGCGCAAGATTAATCGCCAGTCTTGCGTCATCAAATTGACCGTCATGATATAAAACGCCACCGAATAAATTTTTAGATTCGATTCCCGGAAGTTTTTCCAAAACTTTTTTTCGGGAAATAAAAACAGAAGAACCAAGGCTTAGCCGGCCTGATATCCAGTCATATAATTTCAGGCCTAATGTATATTTCAGCTTGCTCCACCTGTTATATACAGGAATAATGAACGTCTGATTTTTTACCAAATGAGGCGCATTTTGAGATAATAAACCTCTTTCAACTGTTGCTTCTCTTACCAGGCTTAAATTTCCCTGCGCTAAATACCGAACTCCGCCATGAACCAGTTTCGTGCTTTTGGATGAAGTTGATTTCGCAAAATCAGCCTGCTCCACAAGAAGCGTTGAATACCCTCTTGATGCCGCATCCAGCGCAATACCCAAACCGGATGCACCTCCTCCTATTACAAGAACATCCCATTTTGAAGTACGCCTGATTTTTTCCAGGACTGATTCTCTATTCATAATTTTTCAAAACCATAGGATTTAAATTTAATTGTTCTTATATTGACAATTCCAAAATGCTTGAAATTTTTTAATTAATTAAATAGGGAGCTATAGCCTTTTGCCAGATATGATATCCTATGGCATTCATGTGCAAATTATCCTCCAGAAAAATGCCCGGCATTGGCTTACTGTTTTTATCGAGCATTTTATGGTAGACATCTATAAACACCATCTTCTTCTTTGTTAGTAAGAATCTCTTAATCATCTTATTAGCCTCTTCCATTTCAGGCATCAATTTCTCCCTTGAAGGACTTGGTTTTATTGAAACATATATTATGGGAACCTCCGGTAAGGCAGAACGGATCTGGGTAAATAATGTCTTTACTCTGGAAAGCACAATGGCAGGCGTAATGGTATCAGAATAAGCGAGATCATTTTCACCGGCATATATTACGATTTGCTTAGGGTGGTATGGAATAATAATCATATTTACGTACCGAATAAGATCGCTGAGTTCTGAACCGCCAAAACCACGATTGATAATTTTCTTATCCGGAAAGTAAGCTTGAACATCTTCCCATTTCCTGAAGGAGGAACTTCCTACAAAAAGAATCGCATTTTGCGGCGGGAATTGAGCACTATCCTGCCTTTTAAAATGTTGGATTTCCCCATAAAAAGGGGATTGAGCCCTTACCTGGAAGCTGGCGAAACAGGATGTGAAAAATCCAATCCAAAGAGCATTTTTTAAAATTCTTTTCATCGGAATTATATTTATTGTAAAAATGAGTTTTCTAATATTTATTTAAAGTTATTTTTTTAAAGACATTTTTCTCAGCAGAATATTTTCTGCCTAAATATTCAAAAAAATAAAGAATGCTGGTATAATTTGCTCCCTTACATTCAAATAAAAAGCAGGTAATCGCACCTGCCTTTTTTTCCTAATCAGAACTACTTTTTTTTGATCAGATTTGCAGAGCGCTATTCATATTTCTTACCGCATCTGCGCTTTTGCTGAAGGCAGCCTTCTCTGCATCATTCAATTTGAAATCAATAATTTTTTCCCACCCGTTCTTTCCAATTACCACAGGTACGCCTATGCAAATATCTTTTTGTCCATATTCTCCATCAAGCATTACACAGCAGGAAATTAATTTTTTCTCATCACGCACTATTGCTTCAACCAATGTAGCTCCTGCAGCGCCGGGCGCATACCATGCACTGGTACCCAATAAACTGGTAAGTGTAGCACCGCCTACCATTGTATCTGCTGCCACTTTTTTAAGGGTCGCTTCATCTAGTATATTGGAAACCGGGGTTCCGTTGTATGTAGCCAGTCGGGTTAAGGGAATCATAGTGGTATCCCCGTGCCCTCCAATGACTACTCCCTGCAAATCCTGCATAGAGCAACCCATTGCTACAGACAGGTAATATTTAAACCGGCTGCTATCCAGTATTCCGCCCATTCCGATTATCCTGTTTTTGGAAAGTCCGCTGGACTTTAATGCCAGGTAGGTCATTGTATCCATTGGATTACTGATAACTATAATTATCGCGTCCGGGGAATTTTCCAAAATATTCTGGGTTACTCCTTTTACAATTTCTGCATTAATGCCAATTAATTCTTCCCTTGTCATGCCCGGCTTGCGGGGAATACCTGAGGTGACAATGACAATAGAACTTCCGGCAGTTTTTTTATAATCGTTGGTTGTACCGGTAATTTTTGTATCGCTTCCCAATAAAGCTGCGCTCTGCATAAAATCCATGGCCTTACCTTCTGAAATTCCCTGCTTGATGTCGAGCAATACCAATTCTTCGCAAAGTTCTTTTCGTGCAATATTATCGGCGCAGGTTGCACCTACAGCTCCAGCGCCTACTACGGTTACTTTCATTTTATCATATTTATTTAAAAAAATTAGATTCCTGTCAAAGGTAATTGAATAAAGCTTTTTGCAATATGATGGTAAATAAATCTTCTGACAATTAAAGAATATTTTTTAGTCTTTGTTAACGATATAGTCTTTATCTTTTCTATTCAATAATTGTCCAAAGTCCCAAATAGCTGAATGAAAAAGTTGTTAATCTTCCTGGTATCCATTTTGATGATATCCTTTGACCATGCTTATGCAACTGTCAGGCTCTTTGCGCTTACAGGTCCTAGTAATCCAACTGTCACCCTACGCTGGAATATGATAAATTATCCCGGAAATACTGCCTACACGCTATTCAGAAGCGAGGATAGGATAGTTTGGACCTTTGCTGCAGCAAACCCCGTTTTCAGAAAATATGCTTCTTCATCAATTTTGGAATTCAAGGATGATTTTTCGAATGAAGAAAAATTTTATTACCGGGTGAAAGTGTATGATACAAATGAAAATATTGTAGAAATTTCCAATACTGCTGTGATTGATAATCCAAAGAATTTGCGAAGTGAAGAAGAGCCATCTAAAACAAAAAGATTTGAAAACAGAAAAGATCCTTCAGGCGGCGTTAAAAAATCCTGGCAGATAGCGCCAATTCCTGTAGGTGATATGGTCAATCTATATTACTAGGGCTATGATATTATTCAGGGGGTTATTAATATTGTTATTCAAAACGCAACAGGAAAAATAGTTGTAAGATTCAGAGCATCATCAAAAAACAGGGAGATTCAAATTCCTGTTAGCCAGTTAAACAGCGGTATATATTTTATTCAAATCAGGGTGAGGGATGAAGCCCAGCTAAACGAAAAATTTATAAAACGATAGCGGCCTAAAGAGCTGCTGCTATTGAATCAATCTTCACACTGCCTTCAAAATTCTTAACCAGGCTGCCTTTTTTATTATACACATAAATAGACGGAAAATTTCTCACCCTGAAATAGGAAGGGAAGAAAAATTTATCATCCCTTGCCATGGTAATCTCGGGATAGTCGGCGATCTTATAATCCTTATAAAATTGTATCATTTCCTCATAAGGAAGCCAGGTAATCATCAGGATCTGAGCATTCTTAAATTTATTGATATCTGCAATCAAAGCCTTGGTTTCATGCTGGCAATGCTCACATTCAGGACTGAAAATCATAAAAACTACCGGTTTCTTCTTTTTCAGATTTTCCCGGGAAAAAGCAGTGCTGTCAGGCGCTTTAACAACAATAAATTCCGGAATGGTCGGAAACCTGCGGTAAACCGGGTCGGTAGAATCTACCTGGGAAAAAGCGGTTATGCCAATGAAAATAATAAATAGTGAAATGAATAATTTTTTCAAGAGTAAAAATTTTTATAAAGATATACGAATTAGATAATTAGCCAAGAGAGAAATGATGACTTAAAATCTTAAATTAACTTTCCTGCAACTTATAGCTCTCAAAATTCGGCCATTTTTTATACCTTCACGCCCTCAAAAAAAAGATTATGGCAACTACATCAGATATGAGAACAGGGTTGATTTTGAAAATTGAAGGCAGCCTTTATACAGTTATCGAATTTGGCCAAAATAAAACTGCAAGAGCTGCGGCCAAAGTATGGGCAAAGCTGAAAGGGGTTGATAATACCCGCACTATAGAGCAAACATGGAACAGCGGGGAAACCATCTTCCCGGTAAGGGTGGAAAAAAAACCTTACCAATTCCTTTATAAAGATGATACAGGCTACACTTTTATGGATACCACTACCTATGAACAGGTTTCCGTATCGCCGGAAATGGTTGATGCTCCACAGTTTCTTAAAGATGGCCAGGAAGTCTCTGTATTGATAAACGGAGAAACGGATCAGCCGATGGGTGTTGAATTGCCTGACAAAATTGTTGTGCAGGTAACATACAGTGAACCTGGAGTGAAAGGCGATACTGCCACACGCACTTTAAAACCTGCAACGGTAGAAACCGGTGCAACAGTTAACGTGCCATTATTTGTGAATGAGGGAGAATTTATCCGGGTAAATACCAAAACCGGGGAATATGTGGAAAGAGTGAAAGAATAAAACTCTTAGAATAGTATTTTTTGCACCCACATATAAATGCTAAAAATTCAGAATAATACCCTACCTTCAATTTCCGTAAATTGACAAAAAAGAAGCATTTTCCTCCGGATTTTGGTTGATTTATTCCAAAAATCACTCATTTTCTGCGGTTTTTTATTTTTTCTGAAAATGCTATTTTGATAAATCATCCCTATCTTAGCTGCCCGTTTTCATAACTTAAATTTGTCATCAACATGGACATTAAACAAATCCAGGACCTGGTTAAACTTATTAACAAGAGTAATATCGGCGAGTTAACCATTGAAGAAAGCGATTTTAAGATTACGATTAAACAAAAGAAAGAGGCGATACAACAATTTGTAAGTCCTGCGCAGCAGCTGATGGCTCCCCAACACCAAATACAGCCTCCGCCACAGGCAGCCCAGCCCTCAACTACTAAAAAAGCAGAAATTGCAAGCCTGAAAACAGATAACCTGCTCACAATAAAAAGTCCAATGATCGGTACATTTTACAGACAGCCGGGCCCGGACAAGCCAATTTTTGTTAATGTCGGTGATGAAATTAAGGTGGGCCAGGTAGTTTGCATTATCGAGGCCATGAAACTATTTAATGAAATAGAAAGCGAGATAGCCGGAACCATTGTAAAAGTATTAGTAGATGACGCTTCCCCGGTAGAATTTGATCAGCCTTTATTTCTTGTTGAACCTGCCTAAATTCAAATCCTGAAATTCAAATATTTTGTTTAAGAAAATTCTAATTGCGAACAGGGGCGAAATTGCTCTCCGGATCATAAGAACCTGCAAGGAAATGGGAATTAAAACTGTTGCAGTTTATTCCACTGCGGATAAGGACAGTCTTCATGTAAAATTTGCGGATGAAGCGGTGTGTATCGGCAAGCCACCCAGCGTTGACAGCTACCTGAACATTCCTCATATTATGGCAGCTATTGAAATTACAAATGCAGATGCCATACATCCCGGTTATGGATTTTTAGCTGAAAATGCAAAATTTGCCCAGATATGTACAGATCACAAAATTAAATTTATTGGCCCAACACCTGAGATGATAAACAGCATGGGCGACAAAATTACGGCGAAAGAAACGATGATAAAGGCTGGTGTGCCCGTGGTGCCTGGTGGTGAAGGATTATTAAAAGATACCGACCATGCCAAACGCGTTGCTGCCGATATTGGTTATCCGGTTATATTAAAAGCTACCGCAGGTGGAGGCGGTAAAGGGATGCGGTTAGTTTGGGAAGAAAAGGATATTGAGAAATCATTTGATAATGCAAGGACCGAAGCTGCGGCTTCATTTAAGAATGACGGCATTTATATGGAGAAGTTTGTTGAAGAGCCGAGGCATATTGAGATACAGATTGCCGGAGACCAGTTTGGTAATGTATGTCATTTAAGTGAACGTGATTGCTCCATTCAGCGCCGGCACCAAAAGCTGGTGGAAGAATCTCCATCCCCATTTATGACCAGCGAACTCAGGGAAAAAATGGGTGAAGCAGCCATTAAAGCTGCATCAGCTATTAATTATGAAAGTGTGGGGACTATTGAATTCTTAGTTGATAAACACCGGAATTTCTACTTCATGGAAATGAATACCAGAATACAGGTAGAGCATTGCGTTACAGAAGAAGTTGTGAATTACGATCTCATTAAGGAACAAATAAAAATTGCAACCGGCGAAAAAATTTCAGGCAGAAATTACTATCCTGAAATGCATGCCATTGAATGCAGGATAAATGCTGAAGATCCTTATAATGATTTTCGCCCTTCGCCGGGCCGGATCACTGTGCTGCACCAACCAGGCGGACATGGTGTTCGCATTGACAGCCATGCGTATGCGGGTTATGTAATTCCACCCTATTACGATAGTATGATTGGAAAATTAATAGCCGTTGCACAAACCCGGGATGAAGCAATTAATACCATGAGCAGGGCTTTGAGCGAATATGTAATTGAAGGCATAAAAACTACCATTCCCTTTCACCAGCAACTTATGCAGAATGATGATTTCAGAAAAGGAAATTTCACTACGAAATTTCTGGAAGGGTTTAAAATGTTATAAAGCCGTTCCCACTCAAAAACCTTTTTAAAAATACTTTAAAGATTTATACTGTCAACTGCCATATTCGAAAATACCTTTGCCCCTTTATCATTCAGGTGGCCCGGATCATCAAAAAGAAAAACATCATGAATGAATATAGAGTCCTGGGAATAATCCAGAAATGGCATCTGGTCTTTTTTAGCAATATTCCTTGCCAAAACAACCGAAATATCGGCATGAGTATATATCCGATAGAAAGGTGAGCAGATAACAAAAAGTTTAACTTTTGAGTTGATGCAATCCTGAATAAATGGCTCATAAATACTTATGACCTTATTATCCATTTCATAAGTAACCGGACTGCTATCAGTTTTTTCGTAAGGCCCCCTGAGTTCAATAATGGAACTCATTTCAGTATGGTTCTTATAGCAAGGTGACATGTATGATAACCCATGAAAACCTGGTATAATTATCAGTTGTTTTGAGAAACTCACTCCGCCTGAAATCCAGAATAATTATTTTTGTTGTAAATTTCTTCAATACTGCTTTTGGAATAGCATAATTTTACGGCAGAATACAACCTTCCTGCCCAATATTAAAGCAGGATAAATCCGTTCGTTTTTCAAAATTATCAGGCAGATAATGGCTGTTTGCTCTTAAAGAACCAAAAATTAACAGGTCAGCCTTTGTTCCCTCTACAGAATAAGTTACCAGGTTTTGCTAACCTCTTTTCTGCTTAAAATAAAAGTAGCTTAATGTATTCCTAATAAGAAATTCAAATACAAATAGTGTTACAAAAACAATACAAAGTTTTGAAAAGAAATACAGATATCGATTATTCCTTATTTTATCAATAGTCAATTTTATCACAGGTTGCTGACATTAAAATAAATTATAGCCATGAGACAGACATAACCTCTCAGGTCCGGATTAAACCGCATAGCGGGTAAAAATAACTGAAAAGACATTTCTTGTAAAAATGGAAAGGGTTTACCAACCATGTTTATTTCGTCGAAATGAAAAATATCTTTCGTTTAAAATAACTTTTCCGGTAAAGCAGTTTACTTCCTTTAGTATGATGAATTAATATTGACCGGGCTGAGGCTGATTATCCGGCTCCCTTTGTACTACCTCATAAGCATCCTGACCATTAATCTGGATCGGCTGATAATAGGTTCCATTATATTGCACATAAAGGAAATTATCTATCATTTCCTGGGTAGCGCCCCGTGGTAAATTATAAACAACGGCCCCTGCAGGTGCCTCAACCACCTGGTAATTATTACCATCAAAAATAAAGAAGGCGCCTCCGAAATAATAATAATTCTGGCCGCCAACCGATACCTGCTGATAACCTTGCGGTATGGAAGGCACATAAGCTCCCGGAGGAGGAGGAACAACCCGGTAACCATTATTATAAGGTTCATAAAATACACCGTCGCTATAACGATAAGACCGGTTGTTAAGATCAATTAATATCGCTGTACCAACAAGCGCCCGGAGAAAGAAACCTACCGGGTGCCAGCGCGGACCGTAAGAAAATGAAACAAATGGATGAGGGTAATAATCGTTATATGTATAAAATCTTTTGCCTCCATAAATAACCGGAGGCCGGTAGTAAGAAGGACGGGTGGTGGTCCAACTCCGTGGCCGGTAGCCCGGGTTGTTTGCCATACGCTGCGGTGCAGGTGAGCGGTACTGACCGCGGTTTACCTGTGCCCTGTTCATTTGTGCCCTGTTAAACTGTTGACTTTGCTGCCGCTGTTGCTTTCTAATTTCTCCCCTGTTATTATCTCTGTCACGCCTATCCTGTGCTGAAGCAGTTATTGAACCAAAAGCCAAAACAACAGCCAAGGCTGTAAAAAGTTTGGTAACCTTTTGTTTAATATTCATAATTATTCCTGTTTAATAAAGTGTAAATTAATTGAAAATAATTATACAAAATACTAAAAATAAATTCCTGTTCCATAGTCCCAAAAGTTATACTTTCATTTAAAGTTGATAATGGAACAATTTAGAAAGAATAATTAGTAAAGCTCATATGCACAGATGTTGCCCTTATCATTAGAAACGCAGGTAGTAAAATGAAAATGGGAAGATTTGCGATTAAGAACCAAAACACCCAAGATAGGAGAAAAATTTACCAATTTGGTTTACCTCAATAATCAATTATATAAGAGTCCGGTCTGTTATAATCGCTTTCATTCGGGCGCTGCATCGCGATGCCATAACGGCTAACTTTAAAATTATTGTTCAACATGATTTTATAAGTTTCTTGCCGCGCAGTGTTGACTCCGGCTACTAATTTAGTTAGGTCCTTTTCTTTAGCCATATTTTCACAAGCCTCAATTAAGCATGCAAAGTTCTTTCCTGCCCTATGGCCAGGCAGGACTGCGCCAAATTTTATGTAACAATTTCCGCTTCCTGCTTCTGTTCCTTGGCCACAATGGCAAATTGCAAGACCTGCAAGTTTTCCTTCATCCCAAAGCAAAATAGTTTCCCCCAGCTTTTGAGCCGCAACTGATCTTATTTCCATTGATACCTCAAGACCGTCATAAATTGCGTCTGTACAAAGTTTACATTCCGTGATCATTTCTTCCATATTTCCTTCCTTACCATCTGATAATTTTGACCACTGCAGCTCAGCTCTATTTTCTGCAACGAATTTAGTCATAATGGAAGTTAGGTACCAGGGCCAGAAGCCAAATTTCTGATACAGGTTAATATGCTTTTGGCTGTCTGCAAAAGTAAAAAGGCCAGCATTCTTTGTTTTCCAATTGCTGAAACATTCTAATACGGGTTCCATAAGACGTTGAGCTAATCCCTGGTTCCAATATTTTGGATGGATTGTAAGGGGACCAAAAAAGCCAACACTTCCCCAATTAGATACAAATACTGAACCTGATAACTCATTATTAACGATTGCTCCAAAAGTGGATCCTCGATCCGCATTCCAGCGGGTAACTACATAATTTGCATCTCCCATAAACTTTAAAGGATCGGGCATGCCAAGGAAGGTCCCAAAGGCGAAACGCATGATGAAGTCTGCTTGCTGTAAATCGCTTTCTTTTAGCGATTCAATTGAAATTTTCAGATCCAATTATACTGTGTTTGGGTCAAAAACTTGCAACATTTTTTCCTCCATAAAGTTAATGAAGATAAAACTTAGCTAAGAAGGCATAATAATACTAAGAACTAAAATTTTAAAATTAGTTTAAATGATAATTTAGCTTGAAAAGACTGGAAAAGGCCTATTTTCAGACATCTGTAAATACCTTAAAAACCGGAGGACATCGCAGGCAGCTTTCCATAAATCTGGAAACCTGCATGAAACTTCCGCTTTTAAAACATCCACCACTCAGTTAATAAATTCCTTTAAAGAAAATTCATTCAGTTATGTGTGTCCTGAATATTCATTATTAAATTGAATTATATATTTTAAGCTTGGTCTACTAATTGATGATGAGATAATTAGACTGCTTTACTTTAAATTATTATCCCAGATGAATTATCTGTACGAAATTTGATCCCGGGAAGTGCAAAATTAATTTAAATGAAAAGAATACCTGTCATTCTGCTTATCCTTGTTCTGGGCAGCCCCATTGCCCTGCCCGTTGTGAGAAGCTACAAACTCAAAAACCTCGAAAAAATAATTTTTACACTTGTACCCGAGAAAGAATTGGCTGCAGATAGTTTACCATCCCAGAGGATTAAAATTGATCTAATGGACCATGTTCTCTATGCCAACTGGTTTTCTGCCGGGAGTACAGCTCCCGCTTTTTTCATTCTTCACGGTAATGGTGAAATGCTTTCCGACTGGAGGTCTTTGCAAGGATATTTATTAAAAAAAGGCTATTCATCATTTGTTTTTGACTACTCCGGATTCGGAAGCAGCAACGGAATACCAACTTTTGAAGGACTTATAAAAAGATGCTGAAGAAGGCTACAGAACATTTTCAACGTTAGTGCCGGATGCCAATGACCGAATTGTTTTTGGACATTCCCTTGGATCAAATATAGCTTTAGAAGTTGCCAATAATTTCCGTCCCTTGCCGGATAAGATAGTCATACATGGCGCATTTACTTCAGTCCGGACAATATTAGTAGAGAAGAAATTATATAACAATTTTACCAATTGGCTGCTGCCTGACGTATATGATGGATTGGAAAAGGTGCAACATATGCAAATACCTCTATACATTCTTCATAGCCGGAATGATGAGATCATACCCTTTTCGTTGGGAGAAGAACTGGCGAAAAAAGCGGGTGATAAGGCAAGATTTTTGCCGCTGAACACGCCAGGCCATAATGCGGTTTACGAGATACCTAACGACAATACCTGGCAACCAATATTTGACTTAATGAAATGAAAGTTGCAAGTTCTTAAGCAAACCAAGAAGGTTCATTTTGAGGTATAAATTAAATTCTAATTTTTTAAAAATCTTCTTGGTTTTAAGCCCACAATGCGGAATCAATTAGGATATTAAATCATCTCCTGCAATTGCTCCACCACTTCATCCACTTCTTGTTTTGTATTGTATTTGCTAAAGGAAAAACGAACTGTAATCTGGTTGGGGTTGCTGGTGATGGCTCTTATTACATGACTGCCTGATTCCGCACCGGAAGTGCAGGCGCTGCCTCCGCTGGCGCAGATATTATGAATATCCATATTGAAGAGTAGCATCTCTGATTTTTCTGTTTTAGGGAAGGCAACACTCAACACAGTGTACAGGCTTTTCCCATTATAATCTCCATTAAAATGGACGTCGGGAATTTTTTCCACCAACTTTTCCCTCAGGTAATTTTTTATACCGGAAATATATTTACTGTCTCTTTCATGATTTTCTGTAGCTATCTCCAGGGCTTTAGCGAATCCTACTATGCCGTATATATTTTCTGTACCTGCTCTCATATTTCGCTCCTGGCTGCCACCATTAATGAAAGGATGAATTTTGATGTTTTCATTAATATATAATATCCCAACTCCCTTGGGCCCGTGAAATTTGTGCCCTGCACCTGTAATAAAATGCACCGGCAGTTTTCTTATGTCAAAAGGAAAATGTCCGACTGTCTGCACTGTATCAGAATGAAAAATGGCGCTATATTTCTTACAAAGATTTCCAACCGCTTCAATGTCTGTGATATTGCCGATTTCATTATTGGCATGCATTAGAGTTACGAGGCATTTTTCTTTGCTTTGTTGCAGCAATCTTTCCAGGTCATTCAAATCGATATGCCCGTTGGGTAAAACTTTCACATAATCCACAGCAGCTTCACCGGTTTTAGCCAGGTGTTCGGCACAATGCAAAGTGGCATGGTGTTCCAAAGGTGACGTAATGATCCTTTTACAACCCAGGTCATGAACCGCTGCGTTAATAACTGTATTGGTACTTTCCGTTCCGCCGCTGGTAAAAAATATTTCTGCAGGGTGAGCATTCAGAATTTTTGCAACAGATTTCCTTGCATTCTCAATAGCCATCCTTGTTTCGCGTCCATAAGAATAAATAGAAGATGGGTTCCCAAACTTTTCAGTAAGGTACGGCATCATCGATTCCAGCACCACCGGATCGATGGATGTAGTAGCTGCATTATCAAAATATATTCTTTTCATGAATAGTTAAATAGTTTATTGATCGGGAAAGAAATATCCATCAACTTATCAATATTTACTTATCTCCAAATCACATTGCCTCATGAATATCCTGCATAATTTTCTTAGCAATATTTTCTGCAGTCGTTTCAAAATTGCTTTCAGAATAAATCCTGATGATAGGCTCTGTATTGCTGGGGCGTAGGTGAACCCAGTCTTTATCAAATTCAATTTTCAATCCATCTTCCGTATTGATCGGGTAGCTTCTGTATTTATCCTTTAGCCTGTTAATAACACCTCTCACATCAACGCCATTTTCGAGAGCAATCTTATTTTTTGATATGAAATAATCCGGGTAGGTACCCCGTAATTTTTTTACTGATTTATGTGAATTAGCCAATTGAGTGAGAAATAAACCAATACCGATTAATGCATCACGGCCGTAGTGAAAATCAGGAACAATAATACCGCCATTTCCTTCCCCGCCTATCACGGCATTTACTTCTTTCATTTTATTTACTACGTTCACCTCTCCTACCGCTGACGGAAAATATTCTCCGCCATGTTTTTGAGTAATCTCTTTCAGCGCCTTGGTAGATGACAAATTACTTACCGTATTTCCTTTGCGGTGGCTCAAAACATAATCCGCCACAGCTACCAAAGTATATTCTTCACCAAACATGCTACCATCTTCGCAAACAAAACAAAGCCTGTCCACATCCGGATCCACTGCAATTCCGAAGCTGGCATTTTGCTTTTTCACTTCATTACTCAGGCCGGTTAAATGGGCCGGAAGTGGCTCAGGGTTATGTTCAAATTTCCCGTTAACCTCTCCATTCAAAACAATAACATCTTTCACGCCTAAGACACGCAATAAAGCTGGTATATAGATGGCACCGGAACTGTTGATGGCATCAACGACAATCTTAAATTTTGCCTTTTTTATTGCCACCACATCCACAAGTGCATAATTAGCAACAGCATCAATATGTTTCTGCAGGTATGATTCATCTTTTGTGTATTTGCCTAATTTATCAACGGGAGCAAAATTCAGTTCGTCTTTCTCCGCAAGGTCAAGTACTTTTTTTCCATCTTCAGCATTAATAAATTCACCATGTTTATTGAGCAGTTTTAATGCATTCCATTCCTGCGGGTTGTGGCTGGCAGTTAATATAATCCCACCTGCAGCGCCTTCCTGCATAACAGCAAGTTCCACGGTAGGAGTTGTGGTAATTCCAAGATCAACAACATCAAAACCATAAGCAATAAGTGTATTAGCGCATAGATTACTTACCAACTCGCCGCTCATCCGGCCGTCCCTGCCAATAATTATTTTCTTACCGCTTTTCCCCGAAGAGAGAAATGCCGCAAAGGCTGCAGTAAATTTTACAATATCCGGAGGCGTAAGGTTACTCCCCGGCTTTCCGCCTAAGGTTCCCCGGATGCCGGAAATACTTTTTATCAATGCCACTTTTTCACATTTTAGTGTAGGCGAAGATAAATTAAATTCGATAATGTTTAAGACAATTGGGAGACAATGCGTGCCGTTCAAATTGTAGCTTGTTTCAGAATGGAAGGGTCGCCAACCTTTATAAAGAATCGAATAACCATGCATTTTTTTGTCAATAAAGTTGGCAACCTTTTGCAATAATTTGAAATACATCCGGGACAATTGACCGGTTATCTATTCCCTAATCCTATAAATTTGTACCATGACAGATACAGGCAAATGGTTTGAAGAATGGTTCAATTCGCCCTATTACCATCAACTGTACTATAAGCGCAACGAAGCAGAGGCAGCAAAGTTTATCAATAAGTTAATTGAATACCTCCACCCTGCCCCGGGATCATTAATGCTTGACATTGCCTGTGGCAGGGGTCGGCACTCAAAAATGCTCGAATCAAAGGGGTTTGATGTTACGGGAATTGATCTCTCGCAGGCCAATATAAAAGAGGCAAGGAAAAATGAATCGGAAAATCTACATTTTTTTGTGCATGATATGCGCCTTCCTTTTTGGATCAATTTTTTTGATTATGCATTCAATTTTTTTACCAGTTTCGGATATTTTAGAACGAGTAGAGAACATGAAAATTCAATTCGGACGATAGCCCAATCATTAAAACCAAATGGAATTTTTGTAATAGATTATTTAAATGTACACTATGAAGAAGAGCACCTCGTTCCCGAATCTGAATTCATAATTGAAAACATTAACTATTCTATTACAAAGAGGTTTGATGAAACTCATTTTTATAAGAAAATAATAGTAAAAGATAAGGATTTTAAGGAACCTGTTGAATACCTGGAAAAAGTTGCCAAATTTACGTTAGGCAATTTTACAGAAATGCTTGCTTACCATCACTTGCAAATTCAGGAAGTATTCGGAGATTATGATTTTAATAATTATCATATAAAAAATTCTCCCCGATTGATAATTATTGCCAGGAAAAAGGAGATGCCATAAACATTAATTCTTGTTGTTTACAAGCATCCATTTGGAAGTTTCATAAAATGCAGAAGTAAGTAGGGACAAATGAGCCTTCACCGAATCTTTTTGTGCCGGGGAAAGATTGGGCGTATTTGAATTCATTGGCCATAGATCTTCGTTATTGATGCGCAGGTTTTTTACAAAGTAGTAATCGTCAGTAACGAATCCAATATTTCCTTCATCGTGATGAATGATGAAAGCCCCATCTGTTTTATTTTTCGAGCGCAACAGGTCGCGGCCAAGGGTAGTGTTCAGATAAGATAAATGTAACATCCCTGCTAATGTGGGCAACAAATCTATTTGCGAAACGACTTCTTTTCTCAATTGAGGCGTTATTAATTCCGGTGCATAAAATAAGAGAGGCACATGCTCATCAGTAAGGCGCCCCGATGTCCATGCTTTCGGATACATAGCTGAAGCATCTCCTTCCAATCCATGGTCTCCAACAAATACAAAAATCGTATTGTTAAACCAGTTCTCTACTTTCGCTTGTTGAATGAATTTCCTAAAACAATAATCCGTATAACAAAAAGACTGGTATTCTTTGATCGATTCAAACCCGTATTTAAAAAGTGTATCCTCCGGGACGATTTTTCTTTCAAAATCATAATCTGTCTCGGGAATCGTATAGGGTCGGTGGTTATCGGCAGTTTGAATTATTGCAAAGAATGGCTCTTTATTCTGTGACAAAACATTTTCTGCTTCTTTAAAAAGATTTTTATCGCTTATTCCCCAAACATTTATCGAAGGCGATTTATAGGAGCCCTCCTGGTATAAATGAAGGCTATCTATATTTTTGACAAGTCCTTCAAAATTATTGAAATCACTGTTACCACCCAGGAAATAATATTTTTGATAATCAAGGAAATCATTAACGATGGTATGTTGCTTAATGGCCTCGGGGTTACGGGAAGAAAATTCCGAAAGCTGAACATCGGGTGTTCCGGTTAATATTCCAAATATGCCGCGTGCGGTTCCAAATGTAGGCGAAAAACAGCGGCTAAAAAATAAACCACTATCACAAAGTGATTTAAAAAAAGGTGTTGTGTTCAGCCGGTTTCCACTCATGCTGCTCTTGTACATGCTGAAGCTTTCACAAATAACCAATACCACATTAGGCCTGCTTTCCAGGGCTTTGCTGTCCGGTAAAACCAGCCTTGCATAATCTTTATCGGCTATGTTAACGGAATCAAGTTGCAAAAAGTCAGCCATTACCGGGAAATACAATTTTGCTTTTGCCTGCCCGAAAGAAGTCCTTCTGAATTGTAAGGTTGTAAAAAAATTCTGCAAAGGATTTAAAGCCACATAAGACTTAAAATTATCATTTAGCTGAAAGGCATCTTCCCATACTAATGGTTTCAGGGAAAAAATACCAAAAATGCACCAAAGGAAAAATAATAATGCACCAAAATGCCAACCATTCCCGCTCTGGGAAATTCCTGCAACATTTCTTGAAATGGTTTGCAGGTGAGCCTTCCTGAAAACTTTGGTAACCCCGAAAACTGTAAGAGCCAGGCCGGTTAGTATCCAAAACATAGGATAGCTTTGCCATAGCATCTTAAAAGAAATTACCGGATCTTCTGCAAAATTGAGTGCGCTTGCATTTATACGCGTATGATTATAATTGAAGTTTCCGATATCAGCCCCAAAAAAGAATAGAACTACAAGGGTTATAAATGCAAGGTAATAGAACCAGGCCCTTTTATTTCTTTCTGAAAAAAAAGGAGAAAATTTAGGATATAACGAAAGCAAAACAATCGGTAATAATATAATAGCAATCCATTTCGCATCAAAGCGAAAGCCCATCCAGAAAGAAGGTAACAGGGAAGTAAAATCTACATTTGCAGGCTTGAATAAAAGAACGGTAGTTAATCTGAAAAGAGAGAAAATCAACATATAAACAAACCATAATACTATTACCCAGCGAATGGTTAAAGGAATTGTTCTCCGAAAATTAGCTTTAATGATCATGTTTTAAAATGCATTAAGAAAGCATAACTGCAATCTTTATTTTTGATGAAGCGCCTCCTTTTTAGAATTATGCAGCATCATATAGCGCGCCGTTTCATAATAGGCCTGGGCCAGCTCTTTTAAGGCTTTCCGGTCTTCTGCAATTACCGCAGTTTCGGGTAAAGGCTCATTATTGCGCGCCGACCTGAAATCTTCAGTACCACTCAACAGATTATGAACATAACAATATTCATCTGTAACCATGCCTATCTGCTTCAGGTTGGGATCAAATAAAAATGCAACATTTTTAAACCTGGCGGAACTAACCCGGACCGTATCAAATAAATTCACCCCAATAGTAGTATTGGTAAAGGCAATATGAGCCAAAGCAGTTGCCGAAGGCACCAGGTCCACCTGGGAACAGGTTCGGTCTATCCTTTGCGGAGCAATCAATGCAGGTGCATAAAAGAGTAAGGGCACATGTTGGGTTGTTAATCCGTCTGTTTCCCATGCTTTAGGGAACATATCCCCAACCTGGCCCCTGATACCATGATCGCCAACAAAAACAAAGATGGTTTTATTAAAATATTTTTCTTTTTTAGCAGCCTCAATAAAAGTTTCAAAACTAAAGTCAGTATATCGGAAAGCATTCAATTCCTCATTGCTCTGGAAACCAAATCTTTTCAGGGAATCGTCAGAATATTTTTTCAATTGAAATGCAGCTTTATCTTCATCGGGAATCGTGTATGGCCTGTGGTTATCTGCAGTCTGAATCACTGCAAAAAACGGATGTGTTTCATCTTTCAATACATTATTTGCCGCAAGAAAAAGCCGCTTGTCACTTATTCCCCAAACATCAATAGAACTTGCCTTATAATCGCCCTGTTCATATATATTAAGACCAGTAATGTTATTGGTAAGCAATCCCCTGATATTAGCCCAACTGGAGTTACCGCCGATAAAATAATATTTATCATACCCGGCATAATCATTTATCAACGTGTGCTGATCAACGGCGGCCGGGTTTCGGCTGGCCGTATTTGGATATTCAACATCCGGTATACCCGTTATAACAGCCCATACACCACGGGCAGTACCCCACGAAGGAGTAAAACACCTGTCAAAAAAAATTCCCTGTTTGCACATCTCATCGAAATAAGGCGTTGTATTTAAAGGATTGCCCCACATACTGCTCTTATAAGCGCTGAAGCTTTCACATATTACAACCACCACGTTTGGAGTTTTTGCAACAGGCTGTGGAGTAAAATGCCTTTTATAATTTAAAGAAGAGCTATCCGGGTTTTTCACACCCAGAAAATCAGCCATCAATGAGTAATAATTCCTTACCTTCTTATTATCATAAGTTGAATTTCTGAATTCAAGTGTACTTAAAAAACTCTGAACAGGATTTAAGGCGAGGTTGGCTTTGAAATCATCATTAAAAGAAAATGCATCGCTCCAGCGTAGCGGATATTGGTTCAATTTGCCAAAAATGCCGACACCTAATACAAGCGCAAACAAAACGCCAATTACAATTGCCGGAAAGTCCATGCCCCGGTAAGTTGATCCCTGTATTTTATTAAACCACCTGTTTATTAATCCAAATAACAAAGCGGTGCTGATGATAACAAGAAGTGCCAGTGTAAGAACCGGATAAGTTTGCCAAATCATGTGAATGGAAATTGCCGCATCACCTGCAAAATTCAGAATGCTGGCATTCAGCCTTTGATGGAGGTAATCGAAATATTCGAAGTCAATGGTATACAGCAGCGCCAATGAAATACTGATTATGAAAAAATAAATTTTAAAAATTATGCGGGAAATGGCATTCTCATAAGGATTACAATTTTTGGTAATCAATAACCAAACAAGCACCAGGGCAAAGAGGATGCCCATATAGATTAAGGATGAAACCGGCGCGTGGCCCTTTTTCATAAAAATAAGCAGCAATACCATGATGACAATGACAAACACCAACTGGACTGTGCTTCCAATGGTGAAGCGGTGAGCTTTATTATACCTGATATGGAGATTTCCGATAACAAAAGGGAAAAGAACAATACCACAAACTATCCTGGTATCAAAATGCAATCCAAGGAGGATCGCTTCAAAACAGTTGCTGAAAGTATATTGCGAAGAGTGGAAATGGATAAAAAATACATACCGCATTAGCGTCATGAAGATCAAAAAAGCGACGCCCGTTAAAAACATCCACTTAACAAGGCGTGGTAATGCAATATTTTTCATTGAGAAAGGTAATCAGTTTTAATGAATCTGTAACGCAATCGGTCTGGATAGTTCAGCAAATGTAAATATTTAACCAGTGTTTTTATGCAATGGTTAAATTTGCGGAATTGAATCTGATAGAAGTAAATACTCCCATTCACCTGCCTTATATCGTAAAGCAACTGGATTATAAATTGTTTGCCATCATGAACGGGCAATGGCATTCTCCTTTTTTTGATGAATTCTTTCCGTTCATACGCGAACCGTTTGTCTGGGTTCCATTCTATTTTTTTTTACTGCTATTCGCAACAATCAATTTCAAAAAAAAAGGTTGGTACTGGGCGCTATTTTTTTTACTATTGGCAAGCTTTAGCGATCTTATAAGCAGCAGGCTCATAAAAGAAAACTTTTTCAGGTTAAGGCCCTGCCACGACCCTGCGGTTGCTGATTCAATACGGTTTCTTGTAAGTTATTGCCCGGTAAGTTCGAGTTTTACATCTTCCCATGCTGTCAATCATTTTGCCGCGGCTATGTATATATTTAGCACATTTAAAGAAGTATTAAGTCCAAAATGGGCTCTTATTTTTTTATGGGCTTTCATGATCGCATATGCACAGGTGTACGTAGGCGTTCACTTTCCCTTTGATGTATTGTGTGGCTCAATAGCCGGATTAATACTTGGCTATATAGCGGCAAAAATTTTTAACAACAAGATCGGCTTGTCAACCGGTTGAAAGATAAATATATGTTTGCATTCATTGTACTTTTTTTTCTAATTCTCTTCAATGCACTTTTTGTAATGAGCGAGATGGCATTAGTTTCCTCCAAAAAAAACAGGCTTAAAGGAAGTGCTTCAAAGGGAGATACCAATTCCCAGGCAGCCCTTAAATTAAAAGAGAATCCTGATGTTTTTTTATCAACTACACAAATTTATATAACCCTTGTAGCTATTTTAACGGGTGTGTATTCAGGACGGAAATTTGAAACATATTTACTGCCATATCTTGAGCGCGTAAATTTTTTAAAACCATACGCAGCAACGGTTTCTACTGTTATTATAGTAGTCATGGTGACGTTCTTGTCCATCCTATTTGGTGAACTGATCCCGAAAAGAATTGCCTTAATGAATCCTGAAAGGATAGCCAAACTGGTTGCCCGTCCAATCAAGATTTTGAGTATCATCTCTTACCCTGTAGTTTGGTTTCTCAGTTTCCTGAATTCAGGCATATTCAAAATTCTGAACATAAAGCCACATACCGATAACCAGGTAACGGAAGAAGAAATTAAAGCCATGATCAATGAAGGCAGTCAATCGGGTACGATAGAAGAAGAAGAAAAAGATATTATAGAAAGGGTATTCCATCTCGGGGACAGGAATATTACTTCACTGATGACGCATCGTACAGATATTGTATGGTTCGAAATAAATGAGGAGCTTTATTCCATTAAGGAAAAGGTAAAAGAGTTTCAACATTCTGTTTACCCGCTTTGCAGAGAAAGTATCGATGACGTCATAGGTATCATTTATGTAAAAGATCTGTACCTCAACCCCGAAGCTTCGCTCACTTCCCTGACAAGAAAAGCATTATTTGTACCAGAAAATAATACAGCTTACCAGGTACTTGAAAAAATAAAAGATACTAAAATACATCATGCATTTATAGTGGATGAATATGGAACTATGCAGGGGATGATCACAGTAAAAGATATTTTAAATGCTATCGTTGGTGAAATGCTCGAGGCAGAAGAAAATAATTATGAAATTACTCAAAGAAAGGATGGAAGTTACCTGGTAGATGCTCAAATTAAATTCTATGATTTCCTTAACTATTTTGATAAGACGGCATGGATAGACGAAATTGAAAATGAATTTGATACGCTGGCCGGATTTATTTTAAATGAGTTAAAGCATATTCCGGCAACAGGTGAATCATTGGAATGGAGGGGCTTCCGGTTTGAAATTGTTGATATGGACGTGCATCGTATAGATAAGGTTCTTATAAATATTTCAGATGAGATCAGGGAAGAAATGGATTAAACCATTTAGTGTGATTGATCTTTAGTCATCCCGAGGATTCATCGATCAGCATTTTCCCATTCAATTATTATATATTATAACTCAAACTCCTTATTAATTCTGCAGGTAATTTTGGCAATTTGTTTCTTTGAATTAAAAAAGTGGAAAGCCCTGCTATATCTTTAAATATATAATGACTGTATAAAGCCCCTTCAAGATAGGCTCTGCCGATGGTATTACCGGTTCCGGTGCGCAACCCTATCATGCGCCTAACCATATCCAGATGCTTATGCCGCCAGTTGGAAAGCTCATTATCAATCTCAATTAAAGAATCCAGGATCTGGTAAGATGTCTGGAATACAGGAAAATCGCGGTAAAGCATGATGAATAAAGCTGCCTGCATTGCCTTTGGAGAAAACATTGGTTTTGGTGGTAATTGATCTGCCGGTAAATTTTTAGTCTCTAAAAATATATAATCAAAATCGTTGATTCTTCCGGCCTCCCGCGGGTAAAGACCGTACTTATAAAGTTGCCTGTAATCGCTCCAGAAAATATGCAGGCTTGTATCAGCAGGGAAATTAATTTGATAATTTTCCCATAGTTCATTTTCAAAAAATGGCATTCTTTCCAGCCATTTATTTATCAGAAACAGTAGGTTTGTATCATTTTCTATTTTATTTATTTCTTCAAAATCTTCCCGGACAAAACCTCCTTCATTGGTTCTTTAATAATAGTCTTTTTTGTAACGGTTTTCCATTCGTAAACCCAGCCTTGCTTCTATCAACCTTAACTGGAGACTCTGAAACCCGGACGCAGGGATCAGTAAATTCCTGAATTCAAGAAAATCCAGCGGCGTCATGGTATTCAACAAAGTTATTTGCTTCGTTAGCAATTCAAATATCTTTAAGATCCGGTTCATTCGGTGGCGAACAAGATTCAAATCTTCGGAATTATCATCAATAGCATCTTTATTAAAAACTCCTAAAATGAAATCAATTTCAAAAAGTATTTGCTTAAACCATAATTCATAAACCTGGTGAATAATGATAAAAAGCATTTCATCGGGCGCAGGCTCGTTACCTTTCCTGCTGCTTAAGGGGTGTTGTGAACCAAGGATCTTATCCAATTGCAGGTATTCTCAATAGTACATGGGTATTTTTTCTGACATACTTTTAGAATTGTTGTGTAAAATTAACCCGAATAATTTGTGGTATCATACTCTTGTTAAAATGAGTAAATTTATTGGTCTAAATGAATGAATTCAATTGATTTATCAAATAAAAATTATGAGAAAAAAAATATTGACCCAGGCAATCTTAATTTTATTGCTGGCATCTTTTAATGTATGCTTTTTTGGAAATGCACTTGCCCAGGAGAAAAATAATTCCTCCTTTTTCCCCATTCACCAGGCATGGAGCAAGCAAAGTAATATTTATGAAGTAAACCTCCGGCAATATAGCCGCACATCTACGATAAAGGATTTTGAAAAAAGCTTACCACGACTGAAAAAAATGGGCGTTGAAATTTTATGGTTTATGCCAATAAATCCTATTGGAATTGAAGGCAGAAAAATGACCGAAAAAGATTTGGGAAGTTATTATTCTGTTCGCAATTATAAATCCGTCAATCCGGAATTTGGCAGCATGGCCGACTGGAAGCATTTGGTGAAATATGCACACAGCTTAGGTATTAAAATAATTATTGACTGGGTTCCTAACCACACCTCACCGGATAATCCATGGATAAAAAATCATCCTGATTTTTATAAAAAGGACAGTCTGGGTAATACAGTTTATGACAATGATTATACTGACACAAGGAATCTTAATTATGAAAATGAAGAATTGCGTGACAGCATGATTGATATAATGAAATGGTGGGTAAAAGTAACAGGCATTGATGGATATAGGTGTGATCATGTTGATCCCATTCCTTTAGATTTCTGGAAGCGATGTATAGATTCTTTGAAGAAAATAAAGAATGTCTTCATGCTTGCCGAAAGTGAAAATCCGCAGCTTCATGATGCGGGATTTGATGAGACTTATGGCTGGAGTGTGATGTGGGCAACAGTAGCTGTTGCGCAAGGAAAAAAGACGACACACTATTTAGATTCAATCATCAATAAAAATATTTCCATTTTTCCTGAAAATGCCTACCGGCTATATTTTACAACCAACCATGATGAGAATAGCTGGAACGGCACAGAATTTGAAAAATATGGAGATGCTTACAAAGCATTTGCAGTATTTACCCAGACTATGTATCAAAGTGTGCCCTTAATTTACAGCGGGCAGGAAGTTCCCAATAAAAGAAGGCTTAAATTTTTTACAAAAGATCCGATCGTTTGGAATAGATATGAAATGGCTCCTTTTTACAGCGCTTTGCTTCATTTACGCAGGAAGAATCCGGCATTGGCAGCCAATGCTTCTTATAAGAAATTAGAAACAGGAAATGATATGGCTATTTTCGCCTATGTAAGGGAAAAGGCCGGGCATAAAATAGCGGTGATATTAAATTTCTCAAAAGAGCCGCAGGAATTTACAATCCAGGAAAAAAAGATTTACGGAAACCCATTAAACGTTTTTTCAGGTAAGAACGAAAAGTTACAGTCAAACCATGTGTACAGCATGAAACCATGGGGGTATCTTTTGTATGAGTATAAATAGAACCGAATAGTGCTACCGCTGTCTGACTGCTATCGCAGTACCGGCAGCTAATTCACCATACTTTTGATCTCCTGCAACTTCAATAAGGCTTCAACAGGAGTCAGGCGATTGATATCAACTGCCTCCAGAATTTTCCTGATCTCCTCAAAAGCCTGTGAATGTGCATCAAAAATACTTAATTGAAGTTGTGTCGTTGAGATGTGCTTCAGGTTTTCCGTAATGCTTTTGTTTGGTTTTTTCATTGAAGGATTAGCTGATAAAGCATCGTCGACATATTTCGACTCAAGTTGTTCTAATATTTCATTGGCCCGCTCAATGAGCGATGGAGGCATGCCGGCCATTTTTGCTACATGAATACCAAAACTATGTGTACTTCCTCCAGGGGCCAGTTTACGCAAAAAAATAATTTTATTCCCTGCTTCCTTATGTGTGATATGAAAATTTTTTACCCGGTCAAATTTATTTTCAAGTTCATTCAGTTCATGATAATGCGTGGCAAATAAAGTTTTAGGAGCGTATCCCGATTTTTGTAAATATTCCACAATGCTCCAGGCAATTGATATGCCATCATAGGTGGAAGTTCCTCTTCCAATTTCATCCAGCAAAATCAGGCTTCTTGCGGTAATATTGTTAATAATACTCGCGGTTTCATTCATCTCCACCATAAAGGTACTCTCGCCACTGCTCAGGTTATCATTGGCCCCTACCCGAGTAAAGATTTTATCTGTCAGCGGAATCTTTGCATCGTCAGCAGGAACAAAACTTCCCATATGCGCCATTAAGGTAATTAATGCAGTTTGGCGAAGAATGGCGCTTTTACCACTCATGTTGGGTCCGGTTAAAATAATGATCTGCTGGGTTTGCGGATCTAACAAAATATCATTGGGTATATAGTTCTCACCTTGCGGCAAATTTCTTTCTATCACCGGGTGGCGGCTGCTTTTCAGATCAAGCTCGTATCCTTCATGAAGAACAGGCATTTTATATTTGAATTGAATGGCATTATTGGCAAAACATACGAGGCAATCAAGTACCGCCAATACATGGCCGTTTAGTTGCATCGGGGAAATATAATCCTGCAACTCATTCAATAAATTTTCAAAGATCCGCAATTCCATCTGAAGGATCTTATCTTCAGCTCCCATAATTTTCTCCTCATACTCTTTTAGCTCGGGTGTAATATATCTTTCCGCATTGGTAAGCGTTTGTTTCCTTGCCCAGTTTTCCGGCACTTTATCTTTATGCGTATTGGTTACCTCCAGGTAATAACCAAAAACATTATTAAATCCAATCTTCAATGAGGATATCCCTGTATTCACCGTTTCCTGTTGCTGCAATTTGAGCAAGTGATCTTTGCCGTTAGTAACAATGTCCTTTAGTTCATCCAGCGCAGCATCCACACCTGTCGAAATTATATTTCCTTTGGATGCAGCTACCGGAGGGTTCTCCATAATTACATTAACAATTTTATCACTGATATAGCGACATGGATTTAATGAATCACCTAACCTTTTCAGGTACCCATTGGTTGATACATCACAAATTTCTTTAACCTGGTTCACCAGTTTTAACCCCTTACTTATTTGCAATACCTCTCTTGGATTTATTTTTTTCAGGGGTATTTTACTCACCAGTCTTTCAATATCCCCTGCCTGCTTAATGTTATGGCTTATTGTATTTCTTTCTTCTGGTGTCTTAATAAAGTATTCAACGAGATGAAGTCGTTCTTCAACCCTGGTAATTTCAGCTAGTGGCATTACCAGCCATCGTTTTAGTAACCTTGCGCCCATCGGTGAAATGGTATTATCTAAAACCTTCAATAATGAATTATTGCTTTCAACTCCACCAAGTAATTCAAGATTCCGGATAGTGAACCGGTCCATCCAGAGATGGTCTGCCTTATCAATTCTTTGCAGAGAGGTTATGTGCTGAAGATTGGGATGTTCCGTATCTTTTAAATAATGAAGAATAGCGCCTGCTGCAATAATTCCGGCAGTCAAATCTTCCACTCCAAAACCTTTCAGGCTCAGAGTACCAAAATGTTTCAACAGGCTTTCTTTGGCATATTGCATTGTAAAAATCCATTCATCCAAAGAGTAGGTATAAAATTTACTCCCAAAAATGCTTTTAATTTCTTTTTGTTGATTTCTTTGAAAAATCACTTCAGCCGGACGGAGGCTCTGCAATAATTTATCCGCATATTCTCTGTCGCCTTCAGCCACAAAAAATTCTCCCGTTGAAATATCAAGAAATGAAATCCCGGTTTTGTCGGCCGACAAAAAAATACCGCATAAAAAATTATTGTTATTATGTTCCAGTAATTTATCATTTGTAGCTACCCCGGGAGTGATTAACTCCGTAACCCCCCTTTTTACGATGCCTTTTGCCAGTTTCGGATCTTCCAACTGATCACAAATGGCAACCCTGTAACCTGCCTTCACCAGCTTATGCAAATAGGTATCTAAAGCATGGTGCGGAAACCCTGCAAGTTCTGAGGCCGTAGGTGAAGCATTGTTTCTCTTTGTTAGGGTAATACCTAGCACTCGTGATGCAGTTATGGCATCCTGGCCAAAAGTTTCATAGAAATCCCCCACCCTGAATAATAAAACAGCATCAGGGTATTTAGCCTTGATCGCATTGTGTTGTTTCATTAAGGGAGTATCTGATTTTGCCATATTAACAGGGCCTCATCCCACCTCCTTTTCGAAGGAGAGCGAAAAGATATGAAGCTATTATTTGGAAATTATAATTTAAAACTAATATATTAATAATTTAATAGCCCTTTCAGTAGTTTCTGCTGGTACATATTTTCCTTCTCTATTGCAGAAGGTTTGCGATGAGGCTTTTAAAGTATTTTTGCAAATTAAAAGTCTTTTGATGAGAAAACTCAGTATGGAGGAACTTAACCGGAAATCAGTGGATGAGTTCAGGAAAGCCGAAAAAATACCGGTGATTGCTGTATTGGAAAATGTTAGGAGCGCTTATAACGTAGGTAGTGTATTTCGCACAGCGGATGCCTTTTTATTGGAAGGAATTTATATTTCTGGATATACTGCCAGGCCTCCACATAAAGAAATTTCAAAAACCGCTTTAGGAGCGCAGGATTCAGTAACCTGGAAATATTTTAATAATACAAAACTTGCGATTGAAGAACTTAAGCAAAGAAATTATACGGTATATGCAGTGGAACAGACAGCCGGTAGCATTTCACTTAAATATTTTCCAAAACTGAATATTGATAAAGTTGCCTTCATTTTCGGGAATGAAGTTGCCGGAGTGGAACAGCAAACCATTTTGCAATGCGATGGAAGTATTGAAATTCCCCAGTTTGGCATGAAACATTCACTGAACATTTCTGTGGCAGCCGGTATTATATTGTGGGAAGCGGCATCAAAGAAATTGAATTAAATTTGTAATTTTATTAACATGGAAACAATAATAGTGGAACCAAAGAGCAAGTCTTTGTCGGAAGCAGTTTTAAATTTTTAAAAAAAAATAAACGTCAAAGCTAATATTTATAAAGAACCAACAAAGAAGCAGGTATTATTAAGTATAGAAAGAGGAGCTAAGGAAACCAGCTTGTATTTAAAAGGCAAACTTAAACTGAAAGACGCTAAAAATTTATTGGAGAGCTTAAGAATTATTTATTCTCATGAATTGGGGAAAGAAATAGAAAAGCTTGCGAAAAAATATCCTTCTCTTAAAAATTACTTCTCTGCATTATTACAATCACTGCAATATCAGCCGTTAAAGGGAGTTTCTTTAGGCAATAATATCTATAAGATCAGATTATGAATTTCCAGCAAAAGAACGGGCAAGATTGGAGGAGCAAGAGTTATAACGTACTTTAGAATCGTTAAAAATTAAATAATACTTATTTGCATTTACGACAAATCAGAAAGAAAGGATATCAGCAACAAAGAAATTAAGGACAGACTAAAACAATATTTCCAGGAATGATCATTAGAATAAAAAAATATTTATCCCTCGTAACATTTGCACATACTATTTTTGCAATGCCTTTCGCATTTATAGGGTTTACCCTTGGATTGAGAGCCGTAAACTTTGAAACCTTCAGACCCTGGTGGGAACTTTTAATCCTGGTAGTATTATGCATGGTTTTTGCCCGCAGCGCTGCCATGGCCTTTAACCGCTGGCTGGATGCAGAATTTGATGCAGTAAATCCGAGGACTGCCGTTAGGGAAATTCCGGCAGGCATTATCACTAAAAAAAATGCATTGGTATTTGTGATCTTGAGCTGTTTGGCATTATTGCTAACAACTTATTTTATCAATACACTTTGCCTCGCCCTGGCCCCGGTTGCTTTGTTTGTAATTTTATTTTACAGCTACACAAAAAGATTTACTTCCTTGTGTCATCTGGTATTAGGATTGGGCCTAAGCCTCGCCCCAATTGGCGCTTACATTGCTGTAACCGGAGAATTTGCTTTAGTTCCTGTTTTATTTTCAATTGCTGTTTTATGCTGGGTAGGAGGCTTCGATATCATTTATGCTTTGCAGGATATAGATTTTGATAAGGAAAATAATTTACGATCCATCCCCTCCTGGCTTGGCATAAAAAAATCCCTGGTCGTCAGCGAGTATCTTCATTTTATATCATTTGGTTCAATTTGTTTTGCTGGAATAACAGGACACTTCAGCTGGCTTTACTGGTGCGGGGCAACTATCTTTGGTTACTTCCTTATTTACCAGCATAGATTGGTTAAGCCTAATGACCTGAGTAGGGTTAACAGAGCCTTTTTCACCTCTAATGGCATTGCCTCTGTTGTATTTTCATTTTTTGTACTGATAGATATCTATTTTAAAAATCGCCTTTAAAAAAGGACATTATTATCAATTAAATGCAATGGCAAGAATACTTTGTATAGATTATGGTTTAAAAAGAACAGGCATCGCAGTTACTGATCCTTTGCAAATTATAGCCACAGGATTAACGACAGTAGATTCAAAAAACCTTGTTCCTTTTTTAAAAGATTATTGCAAGCAGCAAGAAGTAGAGTCATTCGTTATTGGGGAACCTAAAAATTTGGATAATTCTGACACCCATGCCACTCCACTTGTTAAGGCAATTATAGAAAAGCTGAAGAAAGAGTTTCCAGATATTCCTTTAAAAAAAGTTGATGAAAGGTACACTTCAAAATTGGCCAAGCAGGCAATGATTGATATGGGAATGAAGAAAAAAGACCGTCGCAATAAAAAAACCGTAGATGAGATCGCCGCGGTAATAATGCTCCAGGAGTATATGCAAAGTATTTTTTGAGGCGACTTTTTTTTCAAGCATTTACGGCTTCGATAAATTACTTTTAATGCAATTAAGTCATCTAGACTTATCAGACCGAAAAGTTTTAATTTTGCAGTGAATTTGTAAGTCTTAAAATTATTTATATAGATGGTTCTACCGATAGTAGCATATGGCAATCCAGTACTAAGAAAAGTTGGAAAAGAAATAAGTGCGGAATATTCTGATTTATATAATTTGATCGGGGATATGTGGGAAACCATGTATAATAGCAAGGGCGTTGGCCTTGCAGCTCCGCAGGTAAACAGGGACATAAAATTGTTTGTAATTGATAGTGTCCAGATCATTGAAAATCTTAGCGAGGAGGAAAAAATCGACTACCCGGGCGATGAAGGCTATAAAGGCGTTTTTATAAATCCAAAAATCAATAGCGTTAATGGCGAAGAATGGGTTTATAATGAAGGGTGTCTTAGCATACCCAAAATCAGGGAAGATATAACAAGAAAGCAGTTTATTCATATTACTTTCCTCGACGAAAATTTTATCAGTCATACAAAATATTTTACTGGCGTTACAGCCCGGGTTATCCTGCACGAAAATGACCACATCAATGGCAAGCTATTTATTGATTATCTAAAGCCGCTCAGGAAAAAACTTCTGAAGCGCAAGCTCGATGACATCTCTAAAGGAAAAGTGTCGGTTGATTATCGCATGTCTTTTAGTAAATAGTCCATTTGTTAACCCTTTTACTCTTCATTTAATGTTCAATTTAAAGAATGCCTAAATATTTTTTTGCTTTGTGGCTCATATTGGTTCTTTCTAATCCGCTGTTTGCACAGAAAAAAAAAGATACCACCGTAAAGGTGAATAATAATTATATTACTCTTTCAGAAATAGTAGTAAACAGTAAGCTTAATATTGCTTCCTTTATTGACAGAATAAAAAATGATACTACTTTTTACAAAGCCTTCCGGAATCTGCGCGTGATAGGATATACCTCGTTGAATGATATCAGGATGCTTGATCCAAATGATAAGCTTGTAGCTTCACTCGTAAGTAAAACAAGGCAATTCCGCATTCGCAATTGCAGGAAAATGCTGGTTTTGAATCAAAAGACTACAGGTAATATCTATGACGCTAAAGGCAATTTTAATTATTATACTGCCGAGTTATACGCAGGCCTATTTTTTACCAAAGATTCAGTTTGCGGAGAAACTAATATTATCAAAGGATTTCAGTTCTCAACAAAAGGCTTAAGTGGAATCGAAAAACATAAAGAACAATTGAAAATGTTGTTTTTTAATCCAGGTAAAAAAGTCAGCGGCCTTCCTTTCATTAGCGGTAAAACCGAAATCTTTGACCGGTCTATGGCCGGATATTATGATATGGCTATTGATATGCGTGATTATAATAATACAAGTTGTTATGTATTTACCATTAAAGCAAAGGATGATAAAAGAAGCAATGTAGTTGTTAATGAGATGACAACATGGTTTGATGCAAAAACCTTTGAAATTGTTGCCCGGAATTATTCTCTTAGTTATGATGCAGGCGTGTACGATTTTGATGTGAATATGGAAGTTCAAATGACCAAAGTGGGTAATCTTCTCGTACCTTCCCTGCTAAGATATAATGGCAACTGGAAAGTTATTTTTAAAAAAAGGGAACATGGGATATTTACGGCTACTTTGTTTGATTTTGTAAAATGATATTGTCAATTGGCGATGCATTTAATTTATTATTCAGGTATCATTTAATTTATTTTTATAACCTAAAGAAGGATCAGGAATTCCTACTCACACTATACTTCCTCCACTTTTCAATAACGGCCTTCATATCTTCAGGCAATGGACTTTCAAAATGCATTGGTTCTCTTGTAACAGGTTGAATGAATCCCAATTGCTGCGCATGTAATGCATGACGCGGGCATAGTGCAAAGCAATTTTCCACAAACTGCTTGTACCTGGTAAAAACAGTTCCCTTTACAATTCTGTCACCTCCATACGTTTCATCATTAAAAAGAGGATGACCGATAGATTGCATGTGAACACGTATCTGGTGGGTACGGCCGGTTTCCAGCCTGCATTCCACAAGGGTAACATAATTAAATCTTTCCAAAACCTTATAATGAGTAATTGCTTCTTTGCCATATTCGCCGTCAGGGTAAGTTGTAAATAATTTCCTAAATCTTTGATGGCGGCCAACATGATTATTGATGGTTCCTTCATTTTCTTCAAAATCTCCCCAGACCAATGCAAGGTACCTTCTGTGAACAGTGTGGTCAAAAAATTGTTTGGCCAGGTTAGTCATCGCCTTTTGCGTTTTGGCCATCACCAGCAAACCAGTAGTGTTTTTATCAATCCGGTGAACCAGCCCAAAACGAGCCAGGTCGGTTTCATTAATACCCGGATTTTGTTGTTTCAAATGCCAAGCAACTGCATTTACCAAAGTGCATGAAGGGTTACCACTTCCAGGATGAACAACCATACCTGCTTCTTTATCAATTACCATCAGGTCAGCATCTTCATAAACAATTTTTAAAGGAATATTTTCAGGGACTATTTCCGTGCTTTCCGGGAGAGAAGTCTCATAAATTACAATTTTGTCATTTGGCCTAACCTTGTAATTTGCCTTTACCGGGTGATCATTCACTAAAACTCTTTCGCCCTCAATTGCCTGTTGGATCTTATTTCTTGTGGCGCCCTCAATACGATTCATCAGAAATTTATCAATTCGTAATGGCTCCTGCCCCTGGGCAGCAACAATAATGAGCTTTTCGAACAGTTCTTCTGCATCATCCTGAATTTCCGTGGAATTCATCTTAGGGATTCAATGTTTTTGCAAACATAATTCATTGGCCCGAGGGTCGCAGCGATTTATCCCCTGATCATTCTTATCATCATTATAATGATCGCCAATAAAAAAAGCAGGATAGAGATACGGTTCATGCCATGCATATACCCTATCCATTTTGTATGAGGAGTATTCGGATCACGCTTTTTGATCCATAAATATTCTGCCACCTGTCTCCATACACCCATATAACTAATTAATTGTCTTTAATCGGATATAAACAAAAAAAACTTTAAAAGGTTTTTAAACTTATGTACAAGATATAGGTTCAAGATTTAAGTTATTCAATAAAATTACAAATTAATAAGCTTTACTAATTTTTTACAAACCGTGTATTCTCTCAATGCCGTCTTTTAAAAAAACTTAAAATTGAAAAAATAAAAAATAATTTAATTTTCCTGTATGAAAAGGGTAATAAAAAAACATCCATTGGCGATTCGCTGGTTTCACTGGATAAATTTTCCAGTGATTGCCATCATGATTTGGAGTGGCCTTTTGATTTATTGGGCCAATGATGTTTACAGACTTGGATGGGGAGATACCACGGTTCTGAAATTTTTTCCTGATTCTTTTTATAAAGCCGTAAATATTCCATTCAGGTTAGCTGAAGGAATGAGCCTGCATTTTGTTTTTATGTGGCTGTTTGCCGTCAATGGATTTTTATATGTAATGTACCTGGCTTTTTCGGGCGAATGGCGTCTCATTGTTCCGAATAAAAAGTCCCTTAAAGAATCCTTCCAGGTGGTTTTACATGATCTGCATATAAGTAAATCCGCACCTCTACAAAAAAAATATAATGCTGCGCAAAGAATTGCTTATACCGGTGTTATCGTTATGGGGCTCGGCTCTTTGCTCACGGGCTTTTCTATCTATAAACCAATTCAGTTCCACATCTTGTGTTCACTTTTAGGAGGTTATGAATGGGCTCGTGCTGAACATTTTATATTGACTACGCTTTTCACTTTGTTTTTCGTGGTTCATTTTGTACAGGTAATCCTTGCAGGATGGAATAATTTCAGAAGTATGGTTACGGGCCTGTATGTTCTCCGCGAGAATAAAGACCTGAGCTTTCAGACCCCAAATGTTCCGATTATAATAATGAGAGGCCACTCTCCTGACGGAAATGGAGAAATGATCAAGGAGGATAATGCGAAATCTGATACAAGCATAAAAGAGGACAGCATTACTCAATCAAAAAGTTCAGCAGCAAGCGAGGATAATCCGAATAATGCTAAGAAAAATGAAGAGATTCTACCTGAGAACAACCAGGAACCAGACAAATCAAACGAAAAATGAACTACAGAGAAGAAATATTGATCCCTGAAAAAAAATTAAGAAGAAAAAATCTTGCTTCATTCCTCATCTTTATTCTCCTGCTCATTACGGCAGTCCTCATATGGAAGAATCTTCATGAGCAGCCTACGGTAGCCCATACTCCAAAACCTTTACGCAACGTTCTGAATTTCAATGGAACTTTTTTTTCAAATTTCCTTAGCGATCAGCATCTCGCCAAAACCTATCCGATAAGTGAGGCTGTGCAGCATGTTAGAGTAAATGGAGACATTGGAATGAATAAGGATTTTGATCCTTCCACCTGGAAACTTCGAATAATAAGGAATGCAGGTGATACGCTGTTTTTAACTCTTGACGATATTAAGGCATTACCAAAAACCGAAATTATTTTTGATTTCAAATGTATTGAAGGGTGGAGCCAGGTAACTCATTGGGGTGGTGCTACCTTCAGCGATTTTGCTGCAAAATATCACCTGGATCTCCAGACAAAAATGAATTACGTTGGCCTTGAAACACCCGATAAGAAATATTATGTAGGTGTAGATATGCCGAGCATGATGCATCCTCAAACAATTCTTTGCTATGAAATGAATGGGAAGCCGCTGCCTGTGAACCAGGGTTACCCGCTTCGGCTAATCATTCCTGTTAAGTATGGCATCAAACATCTGAAAAGAATAGGAACGATGTTTTTCAGAAATGAAAGGCCACCTGACTATTGGTACGAGCAGGGTTATGATTATTTTTCAGGTCTTTAGAACATTTTCAGAAATTGCATCGAAAAGAAATAATTTTCATAGAATCATTATGGGGATGTCGATATATACGTTTCTCCTGTAAATGGTTGAAAAGCCTTTTTAATGAATCCCCATTCTTAAATTTAATTCATGCCAGCCTTTGTTATAGTTGATGTCGCGATTAAAGACCCTGAAGCGTATGAAGCATATAAGAAACTTACACCTGCATCGATAACCGCATTCAAGGGTAAATTTCTTGTAAGAGGGGGTAATTCGGTTGTGCTCGAAGAAGATTGGGATCCGGGTCGTTTAGTAGTATTACAATTCCCTGATGCGGAACATGCAAAGCAATGGTGGAATTCTGAAGAATATGCTCCTGCAAAAGTTATCCGCCAGGGAGCTGCAACTACAAGAATGATCCTTGTAGAAGGAATGGATAAATTCTGAATTCTTCTTTTAAATTCTTCTCTTTTTCGATTTGCCTATTTTTGAGGATCTAAAATTATGAGCAGGCCAGTGTACCAGAAGAAAATTAGTGCGGGAAGTGTTGCCAGGGCCACTGTATTTCCGATTTTACTAAGTATTAGTTTTTCTCATTTACTCAATGATTCCATACAATCATTAATCCCCTCATTATACCCGGTACTAAAAAAATCTTACCAGCTGAGCTATGCGCAGATAGGACTCATAACATTCACCTTTCAAATCACCGCATCTTTATTTCAGCCATTTGTGGGGTATTATACTGATCAGAATCCAAAACCATTTTCCCTGCCGGTAGGGATGAGTTTCACACTTGGTGGGTTGATATTTTTATCTTTTTCAAAAAGTTTTCCAACCACGCTATTATCAGTTGGACTGATCGGAATTGGCTCCTCCATATTTCATCCTGAAGCTTCCAAAGTAGCTTACATGGCATCAGGCGGCAGGCGGGGATTGGCTCAATCAATTTTCCAGGTTGGTGGAAATACCGGCAGCGCCATAGGTCCCCTGCTGGCAGCGCTGATAATTGTGCCTTACGGGAGCATTCACATTTTATATTTTTGTCTCCTGGCATTAATTGCCATTTACTTTCTCACCAAAATTGGTAATTGGTATAGAATCAACCTGCATCTTATCAAGCCAAAACGGGCCGACCTTATTGAAGATAATACGCAGCTTTTTTCAAGAAAGAAAATTATTTTTTCTATTGTGATCCTGTTACTGCTAATTTTTTCGAAATACTTCTATCTCGCCAGCATGACAAGCTATTTTACGTTTTTTCTAATCAATAAGTTTGGCCTATCCGTGCAAAGTTCCCAGCTACATCTTTTCATCTTCTTAGCTGCAGTAGCAGCAGGCACTTTTGTCGGGGGGCCGCTTGGTGACCGGTTTGGGAGAAAATATGTTATCTGGTTTTCTATCTTAGGTGTAGCGCCTTTCACGTTACTCCTTCCTCATGTCAATTTATTCTGGACCAGTATCCTGTCTGTAATCATAGGCTTCGTTCTTTCCTCTGCATTTTCAGCTATTTTGGTATATGCCCAGGAATTATTACCTGGCAAGGTGGGTATGGTTTCAGGATTGTTTTTTGGTTTTGCTTTTGGAATGGGCGGAATTGGCTCTGCAGTTCTTGGAGTTCTGGCGGACCATACCAGTATTTTTTTTGTTTATAAAATTTGTGCATTTCTACCCATGATAGGATTGATAACGGGCTTTCTTCCTAATATTGGCGGGAAGCATTTTCTAATACAATATAAAAGTTGATGGTAATAAATCAAAAATTGGCGAGGAAATTCAATAGAATAAAAATGAATTTGTTGGATTCCTGTTCCCGGGAAAAAATGAATTTTATATTCTTATTTTTACTTGCCCAACAAATTAAATCCTTCTCTTGTTAATAACCTATCAATTAAAAAATCGCGAGGAAAAATTAATAATAAATTCAAGGATGCCTTTTAACTGTTCTCCTCAATTTCAAATATGAAGAATTATAAAATTATTGGGTTGTTGACCAGCGCTTTGTTATTAGGAAGTTGTTTTATGCCATGGACCTACTATGCTGACCTTAATAAAAATTTTAACGGCTTTTTTTCGGAACAAAATATTTATGGCAAACCGGGTTTATTCTTTTCATTCATTGCAATAATGTCTGTTATTTTGATTCTATCCGATAAGGTGTTGGCCAAGAGAACGCATGTCTTTTTATGTGCGTTGAACATTGGATATTTAATCAAAACATATATATTGTTCACCTCCTGTTATAATGCATACTGCCCCGAAAAAAAATTTGGAATTTATCTGCTTGCAGCGAGTTGTATTCTGTTAATGATCATCTCACTTTTTCCAGACGTGAAATTGTTGAATGAGAATGAAGAAAATTAATAATGCGAAACTCTAATGAACCTATGGACCACGGCATGAAAAAAATTTTATGAACCCCTGGTGATTATTCAAAAAGTTCTAATTTGTTTTTAGGCCGCCTGTCATTCAGCCAGATAAAATTTTTGAGATACCGCTGATCTTCAGGAATTTTCTTCATGGGGTAAAATTTGCCTGCGATGTTATTTACAAAGAGTACCTTTTGCAAATCATCTTTTTTGAAATACAAATCAATCACATCGCCGGTCGCACGATTCATCCCAAGATAGGCACTGTCCTCATCCTGGGCATAATAAATACTCTCTGCCTGGGAGCCCCTTACCCGCATATAGTCAATAGCGCCATTTACAAAGTAACCATTAATCGTTTTTCCGCTGATCTGGTTAAAAAATCCCTGGGTCGTTTTGTTGACAATAATCCCCTTATCAAACGCATAGAGTCTTTCTGCCTTTTTATTTTTTGTATATAAAAAAATGGTGTCCCCGGTTATTTGTGTCCGTCCGCTCCAGAGCACAGGATCATAATAAAGCCTGAATACAGAATCCTTTGCTGAAAAATAAAGGCTATCGCAAACGCTTTGCAAAGAATCACTAAATATCCTGACATGATGAAATGCGACGAAATACCTGGATGTATCTGAATTATTCGACGAGTCCTTCCGGGTTATTTGCAAGGAATCTGAAGAAGCGGGCTGTATATTCTTTTTGGTAATTTTGAGGGAGTCATTTAATAAAGAATCTTTTCTCAACTTATTTTTTGCCAGCGAATCATTTTCGGGTAGTTTTTCTTTTTCACTTTTCATATTTGGTAATGGCAGGGCGTTGCTCATCATCGCCGAAGAATCAATAACCAATGAATCCGGTTTTGGGGCATTTACTTCCGGAGATTTGACTATTGGTAAAATTTTAGTTCTTGTTGGTTCAACTTGCAATGCGTTGTTGTGTGCATTCAGGGAGTCAATCAAATGGGCCTGGTAATAAGAAGAATCCTGTTCATTTTTCAGAGGATGGCCGCTTATAATTTTTAAAGGAGTTTCTTTTTTTGCGGTGTCCGGATGAAAATTTTCACGTAGCCTTTCCTGCAAGCTCGAATCCTTTTTTAATATATTGCCTTCGTCTTTCCTGGGCCTGGCAAAGCCAGAATAAATAGTATCTGAGGCTATATAAATACTGTCATTTTTCTGTTTGATAATAAGTACTGGTTTCCTTGTGGCAAGAAATGAATTACTCTTATTATTCAAAAAAATCTGGTTTGCCAATACGATAAAACCATTAGCGGAGTCTTTAACCAAAGCATTACCTTCAAGCTGCGCATTTCCGGTTTTATTATCAAGCGCCATATTATTAGCGATATACACTCTGTTGTTTGAATCTATAACTGTTGTCCTGGAGGTAAATAATGCATTTCCGGTATTCATATCATAGGTACCCTTTGTAGTATAGATATCAGCATCTTTGCTTTTAATATGAGTATTTGTATAAAAGTCAGAGGATTCTGTATTCATATTGTAAAGGAGTGAATCCGTTGTAATGTGGTTTTTGGGTTGAGTTACCACCACACCATTCTTGAAGAATATATCTTTGGTATCAGCATAATAGGTGCCGTCCTTGCTTGTAATTATAGTTTTGCCATTTATTACTTTGCCCCCATTATAATAATTCCCGATTTTTGTACCCAGGTTATAATCAAGTTCCTGTGTCAACAAAGTTCCTTTTTTGTCATTAAGCCTGACATCTTTTTTTAAATAGGCCATTTTTTCTGTGCCAACATATTTCAAATACTGGGCATAAGTCTGCAAACTATCTTCCTGGTTGATGTGAACATTTCCAAAAGCTTCAGCAACATGAGTTGTGGGATTGATAACGACACTATCACCGGTGAATAAGGTATTCCCTTGTTTAATGATAGCTCCCCCGGCAATGGTTTGTAATGTAGTCGAAGAGTCAATGTAAATACTTCGCATGCTTGGCCCGCGAATAATCTCAAATTCCCTTATTGTATCAGCAGTTGGAGGAAGCAGTAAGGTATCCGAATGAGGCGCAACTTGGCCAAAAATACAGGTGCTCGCAAGCAGAAAAAAAAAGAAAAAAAGAAACTTCAAGGAAGCATTCAAACCTTTCATTTAACCACTTTTAGGGTGTCATCTATCAATGGTGCAGATATATAATTCCCTTTATCTCTTTTGCCGAAAACAGAAAAATTTACATACCTCTTTGGGTGAACTCTGATGTCATCAAGGAGTATGTTGATTTTATTAGTGGTTGATTCAAGATTTTTATACAGTTGTTTATCATTTATCAATAAACCAAGGGAACCATTTTTACTATTAATTTTTTCAGCGCTTTCTTTAAAATTTTCAATCGCTGAATTCAGGGTATCCAGCGTTTTTTTCAAATCCAATTCTGCAAATTTTGACGACGCTTTTTGTGTATTTTCAAGAATAGCGTTAAGCTTTTCATTATTTGATTTCAGGTTGGCCGTAAATGAATCGAGATTATTCAGCGAGCCTGTAATTGCACCGCCTTGTTTATTAAGCAACTGTTGCAGCGACGCGGAAGAAATAGCCAGAGAAGCAGTTGTAAGATTTAAATTAGCAAACATTCCCTTAATGTTCTTTTTGGTGTCCCCATCAAAAACACTTGTAATAGTATGTAATACTGAATCCAGAGATTTTACGGCTGTTTTCACTTCATAAAGCACAGGATTAATCAATTTTAAAGCTTCATCAAAAGCACCGCTGCTCATGGTTGTCAAAAGGGTGTCGCCATTTTTTAAATAGGTAGCTGCATTTCCAAGCTGAATTTCCAAAGACGGGCTGCCGAGTAGATTGGGATTAACAACGCCAAGGGAATTTGAAGGAATATCAATGTCTTTTGAAAGAGTTATGGTCACGACAATTCGTTTCATGGCCCTGCCACCATCAAGATTTTCAACCCTGCCTACCTGGAGGCCATTAATGATTACCGGGTTAGATTTCGAAAGCCCTAAAACATTTGAATAAACTGCATAAATCAGACGCTCTTTCTTAAACAATTTTTTTCCTTTCAGATAATTAAAACCAAATATCAGCAACAATATTCCTGCTATTGCCATCATTCCAATCTTTGTTTCGTTATTGATTTTCATACTGGTTTTGTTTATAAAAGATCATCAATTATCTGAGATTCCTTTTACTTCTCCGGAACGCCAGATTATTGTCTCTGCGAAAATAATAAATCTTTATCGGCGGGAAAGCCTATTAAAAGATTTGATAAATAAGAAAGCAGAGGAAAGACAGATTGCACCCTGAAACTGGCCCAATCACATGCTATGCAGGGAAAATAAACATTTTGGAAAAGATTTAATTAACTGAACCTGATGTATTGATTCCTAAAGCAGAAGAAGGTGTCTCAACCTGGGATTTATATTTAATAAGGGCTCGTGCAATACTTTCAGCGATTTGTTGTTGTCCTTTTTCACTGTTCAAATAGCGTTCATCATCATAATTCTCAACAAATCCTGTTTCAACTAATACAGCCGGCATTTGCGTTGCCTGGAGCACCCAAATCCCTTTTTGACGCTGGTGTACTCCAAGGTCAGGGCGCCCCATACTGTCAATATCTGCCTGGATAGTTGAGGCAAGTTTATAGCTTCTTTTAAAATAGTTTTGTGTATATAACAAGGCTTTTGCCTTCCATTCAGGGCTATCTTCATTTATGTCAAGGGTGCTGTCATTTTGTTCTGTTGCAAAAAGCAAATCGCTTTGCTCCATGGCTCTTATTTTATCATCGGTTTTGTGTGCCGCAAATATCCAAGTACTGGTTCCCTTGCGGTCTGTTGGTATTTTGAAATATTCCCTGATAGGAACAACCCGGGTATGGGGAGTAAGAATTTTTTTTCTTTTTTTTCCTTTACCAATATATCTCACAGTGTGATAGGTCTCTTTCCTGTGGCCAATAATCCTTGATCCAGTTTTAAGTGTAACAGCATCAGCATGTATGCAAACAAATAAGTCTCCATGATAGTCATTGGCTATTTGGGCTTTTTCCCTCACCGGCTGGTAAATGTCAGTAGTTCGGGTTGGAATAATGTTTACATCGGGCATTCGCTTTTTCAGTTCCGCTACCAGCTTTAAAGAAATAGCCAGCGTAATGTCTTTCTCTTTAGACCTTAACGAACCTTCATATTCACCAACTGCTCCATTATCGGTGCCCCCATGGCCTGCATCAACAATTATGGTCCTTATTTTCCTGGTAGTCTGCGCATCTGAAAGAGTGCTTGTAAATGACAAGGGCAATAATAATAGAAAGAATGAAAACGATTTTAGGGATAAAAACATCAGTTATTACAATTTAAACAGGTAAGTAATTTTTGTTGCATAATCTTCACAAATCCTTAATGGGATTATCTCTACATTTGTCTGATACTGCTAGGATCATGGTAAACAAAGTTAGCTTAAAATACATATCAGCACTGATAGTATCGGCTATTCTGTTTATTCTTACCGTTCAAAGCAGGGAAAAATTTTTTATAGCTCCTCGCTTTCTGAATCTCTCCCGATATTTTGGGGATACCTCAATTCCTGCAAAGAAAAATAATATTCCTGTTGACGAAAAGCTAAAATCACAAAACGATAATTTACCTGAAAAAATTGTTTCAGTTTCAGACACAATGCCTTTAAAGAAAATAGATTCACTATCGAAGGGTGATACCTCCGGAATAAAAAGATTTGCTGATACACTAAAGTATGTCACCTCAAAAAATGCCCCGGATACTGTTATAGAGTACACTGCTGAAGATTCAATGTTAGTGAATATTCCAGCAAAAACAATAACCCTTTATGGAGAAAAGGCTACTACAGTATATAAAGGCAACAATCTTACTGCGCCCATAATTGAACTTGATCAGCAAACCGGCAATATACTGGCTTCTATAAAAAGAGACAGCACCGGTAAAGTAATTGCTTTACCGACTTTTAAACAGGGGGATTTTCTATCCGAAAGTGATTCAATAAAATTCAATATGAAAACCGGGAAAGGACTCACGAAAAGTACCTATACCCAGCAAAACGATATGTATGTTTACGGGCAGATTATTAAGAAAGTTGATAATGATGTATTTTATGCTTACAGGGGCAGATTTACAACCTGCGACCTTGATACGCCACATTTCGCTTTTGTAAGTAATAAAATAAAATTTATCAATAACAAAATGGCGATTACCGGCCCTGTTCACCCGGAGTTTGAGGGAGTACCCATTCCGATTTATTTCCCATTTGGGATTTTTCCTTTAGAAGTAGGCAGGCATTCGGGATTATTGGAACCAACTTTCACATCGAGCCAACAGCGGGGACTTGGGCTTGAAAATTTAGGGTATTACAAGGTTGTGAATGAATACTGGGACGTGGTTTTCAGAGGCAGTATATATTCCTACGGAGGATGGTCCTTTACATTGTCCCCAACCTACTTCAAAAAATACAGATACAGGGGGACTTTGAATTTTGCTATTCAAAATTTCAATACCAATTTCAAAGGAGACCCTGATTTTTCACACAGCAGGACCTATAATTTAACATGGAGCCATAGTATGGATAGTAAGGCAAGGCCCGGGGTAAGCTTTAACGCCAATGTAAATATTGCCAGCAGTAGCTTTAATCAACAGGTTCCTAATATGCCATCACTTAATTACTCCAATCAACTTAATTCTTCTATAACATTTGCAAAAACCTGGCAGGATAAACCGTTTAACCTTACTATTTCAGCTAATCATTCCCAGAATACTGTTCTGAAAATCTTCAATGTGAATCTTCCGGATATAGCATTTAACGTCCAAACAATCTATCCTTTCAGAAAAAAAGAATCGGTAGGTACCCCAAAATGGTACGAAAATATCGGGATAGGATATACGGGAAATGCGAAAAGCCTTTTCACATTTTATGATACAGTCCCTAAAATTTTGAACCAAATTGTAGATACGCTTCAATATGGTGCGCATCATTCCGTACCCATTACCTTATCACTCCCGCCTATGGGAATTTTCCAGGTCGGCCCTTCAGTGAGCTATGATGAAACCTGGTACCAGAAAAAGACCATCCACAGTTGGGACCCAAATAAAGACACATTGGTCACAAGCGTTCAAAAAGGCTTTTTTACGGCGAGGCAAATGTCTTTTGGATTGAGCGTTTCAACAAGGATTTTTGGGCTCATTACAGCGAAAAAGAAAAATGCTAAAATACTGGCAATACGGCATCAAATTACGCCTACACTCGGTGTCAGTTATGTTCCAAATTTCAATAAGAATAATTTGTACTATACCCAGGTAGATACAGCAGGAGATAAACAACAATATTCTGTTTTTGAAAATAATATATTTTCACCTTACACCGGGGGCAGGTTTGGGGGGCTAACTTTTGGTTTGGATAATAACATTTCAATGAAGGTTAGAAACCCGAAAGGAACAGGTGCAGATTCAATAAAGAAAATATCGATCCTGGATGGTTTGAGTATTAATGGTAGCTATAATTTCTTTTCGGATTCATTCCAGCTAAGCCCACTAACATTGTCTGCCAGGAGCAGCCTTTTCAATAAAATAAATATTACAGCCAGCGGCCAGCTTGATCCTTACCAGGTTAACGGCCAGGGACAAAGAATAGACAAATTAGTATGGGATAATAAATTGCTTACTTTGGGCAGGCTTGTAAGCGGAAATATTGCTGTATCCTCATCTTTTAAAGGAGGTGATAAAAAAACAAATACCAAACCGGAATTCTCTTCAACTGATTATAATCCTGAATCCGCATATACGCAGGATCAATACAACAGCGAACTGGCTTATATACAAAATAATCCCGGGCAATTTGCGGATTTTAATATCCCATGGTCTGTAAATTTTTCTTATGCCTTAACTTTTTCCAAAAACTATTTACTAAACCAGGGTTTTGTAACTAATTTCTCCCAAAATGTAAATCTTGGGGGCACACTGGGTCTTACTAAAAAGTGGCAACTGGCCCTAAATGGAGCCTATAATATAACCTTACACCAGCTCAATAATATTTCGATGACAATTTCAAGAGATCTCCACTGCTGGCAAATGTCCATATCAGTTGCACCTGTGGGGATATACCGGTTCTTCAGTGTAACCATCAGTCCAAAATCTACTTTATTAAGAGACTTGAAGGTAAGCCGCACAAGGTATTTTTATAATAATCTTTAGAATTCTGAATCTTCATTAATTTAGAATTCAAAAAATAATTTATTTCTGTCTACTTTCAATATACTTCATCCATGTCTTTATAAAAAAAGAGTTATCCGCATTGGGTATTTTTGCATCACATAAGTGCATGGAAATATTCATGTTCTGGCAATTTGAGGTTATTACATAATCCAATCTTTTGCCTGAATCCAGATCAAGTATCATTCCAGTGAATCTGGCGCAGCCGACCTGGTATTGCCGGGCCTTCCCCGGTTCATTCATTGCCGCAAGCCTTTTTTCTATCTCTTTCAAAACCTTTAAAAATTCTGGGATCTTTAGCTTCTCAATTGGGAAATATTTGTTGAAACCATCTTCTGTTGTAATGGTATCCGCATACTTTACCGGCCGGGATAGCTGCATATCAAGCAATGCGTATTTCTGTGACATTGCATTTATGACCACTATATGGAAAAGGAAGAGAAAAAGATATTTCATAAAGGATTTATACAGATTATTTATATTCCCCAAAAACAGATCTCAAGGCATCTGAAATCTCGCCAAGAGTACAAAAGTTTTCAACAGCTTCAATTACGATGGGCATTAAATTTTGATTATTTGTTGCATGAAGCCTTATCTTTTTTAAACAGTTGGCTACCCGTTCATCATCCCTGCCTGATTTTAGGGACTGAAGCTTTTCAATTTGAACCTGCCTGATATTATCGTTTATCCTAAAAGCAGGAGTTGCAGTTTCGCTGCCACTCCTGAAGGAATTTACGCCAACTATAATCTTTTTCCCCGATTCCACTTTCTGTTGCCAGGAATAAGCGCTGGCTGCGATTTCATTTTGGATAAATCCTTCCTCAATTGCCTGAACGCTCCCCCCTATTTTATCAATAGTTTTTATAAGGTTCCATGCACTATTTTCAATTTCATCAGTAAGTTTTTCAACAAAGAAGCTCCCGGCAAGCGGGTCAGCAGTATCAGCAACTCCGCTTTCAAGAGCGATAATTTGCTGGGTACGTAAAGCAATGCCAGCAGCTTCCTCCGTGGGAAGATTCAGGGCTTCATCATATCCATTGGTATGAAGGCTTTGTGTACCACCAAGCACAGCAGCCAATGTTTGCACTGTCACACGGCTTATATTATTTAATGGTTGCTGGGCCGTTAATGTGCTCCCTCCTGTTTGGGCGTGAAAGCGAAGCATCATGGCCTTTTCATCCGTGGCTCCTGCTTCTTTCATAAGTTTTGCCCACATTCTTCGTGCGGCTCTGAATTTTGCCACTTCTTCAAAAAGGTTATTGTGCGCATTGAAAAAAAATGAAAGTCTCTTGCCAAATATATTAATATCAAGACCCTTCTTCAAAGCCTCCTGAACATACGCCTTACCGTTACTCAGCGTAAAGGCTATTTCCTGCACTGCAGTACTTCCTGCTTCCCGAATGTGATATCCTGAAATAGAAATAGTATTCCATTTTGGCAGTTCTTTGCTGCACCATTCAAAAATATCAGTGATAATTCGCATTGAAGCTCGCGGTGGATAGATATAGGTACCTCTTGCAGCATACTCTTTCAGAATGTCATTTTGAATGGTCCCCTGTATTTGGGAAAGATCTGCTCCCTGCTTTTTGGCAACTGCCACATAAAAGGCAAGAAGGATAAAAGCGGTGGCATTTATGGTCATTGAAGTAGAAACATCCTGGAGTTTGATGTCCTTAAAGAGTGCCTCCATATCTACAATTGAATCAATAGCAACTCCAACCTTACCTACCTCGCCTTCAGATAAGGGATGATCGCTGTCATAGCCAATTTGTGTGGGAAGATCAAAGGCAACGCTTAGTCCGTTTACTCCCTGCGAAATAAGATAATGATAACGGCTGTTGCTTTGTTCGGCAGTGCTAAAACCGGCATATTGACGCATGGTCCACAACCTGCCCCGGTACATATCCGGTTGTATACCACGGGTGAAAGGGAAATTTCCTGGTAATTCCGATATGACGCGGTTATCGGGTATTGCTGGTGCAGCGCCATAAATGTCGCTATAATTGTATACTTTCTTAATTTCAATACCGCTATCAGTATATACTTTTTCCTCTTCGTTCATTCAGTGAAATTTATAGTTCTGCCTTCCGGAAAATATATCTTATAAAATAGCCAGCGCTTTTTTACATTATTTTCTTTGCCTCAAAGTTAAGTGCTTCCAGAACAATAGTGTGAAGAGATGCCTTAGGGTTGTTTATCAGGAAATCAATGATCTGCTTATTGAGGTCCATGGCAGAAGCCTGGTAAGGCATATTTGAAGCCAGTTGGTTAACAACGTAAATATTTTGTTCTTTCAGGTTATTTACCGCACGCCAAACTTCCGGAGACACATACACCTGCTGGCTGAGATTATACTCATATTCCTGCCTGATAGCATCTATGAGTGATAATTGCATTTGTCTTGAGGACAATCCTGCATTGGGTACACGGGACAATAAATTCTGGAGTGAAATTCTTTCAGCTAATAAGGTAAGTCTTTCATAGGCCTGCAACCTGAGTTTCAATGTATCAGGATTATTTACTGTTTTTTCTTTAATATCTTTTTTCAATGCGGCAAAATCAGTAATCATCCAGATTAAAGCTAAAAAAATTACACCAAGAAGTATAACTACAATGGTTTCAAATGTCGACATTGTGATAATTTCATTCAAAAATAGTTAATCCAAAAAGAAAGGATTGTAAATTTGCCATTAGAAAACAGGTTAAATTGTTGTTTAAAACGCTTTTAAGCTGAAAATATTACCGCTTCAATAAAAAATATTATGGAAATTTTGAATAACACGCCAGTAACCTTCACCAAAGGAGCGATCGATGAAATAAAAAGGCTCATGAATGAGGAAGGATTTGATAGCGAAAAAATGCTTCGTGTGGGCGTAAAAGGAGGTGGCTGCTCAGGAATGTCATATATCCTTGATTTTGATCATAAAATGGAAAAGGATGAATATTTTGAAATTGATTCTATTCCCTGCATTATGAATAGCGCTCATGGAATTTACCTGACCAATATGGAGATTAATTTTGAAGGAGGGCTTAATTCCAGGGGTTTCACATTCAATAACCCCAATGCAGGCACCACTTGCGGATGTGGAAGCTCTTTTGGAGTATAATCAGCATTTTATTTAGTTTGAATACCCCATCAAAAAACTTTTCAATATTATTCTTGCAAGTTATTTATTGGCGTTAAATTTTCTATCCAACCCCAATGGTATCATACACTAAAACTTTTCTCCAAAGTTGGGAACATTCTTCTACAAATTTCAAATGTATTGGATCATTTTGGTAACTATCCTGATCTTCTTTATTATTGAATAGTACCAGCCAGGAAACGTTATATGAACTATCTATTACATCGCGCCGGGTGGAGGCAGGTTTGCCTATGTGAAACTCCTTAATTGTCGTTACTTCTGATAGTTTCTTCAACCCCTCAGTAAGTTCTAAAAGAGCCATCTCGTTCTCAGGCTCCTTTAACCAAAAATACACATGGTGAATAAATCCGTCATTTTGAATGATCATATTAAAGGTTTCTTTTTTTATTTGGTTTGCAAATTATACTGATTAATATTTAACCAAGCGAAAAGAAGAATTGGAAAGTAACATCCATGATTTTAGAAATTAGTGTAAACTCTTATCAAAAAATTTCTTCAATGAAATTATTTTTTTAGAGTCTTTTGAATAAGTTCCATTAACCCCAGTTAAAATCTACAATTTGGCCGTCCAATTTCCATTTTGAAGGGAATTGATTAGTGAGCCAATCGAGGGGCTCTCCAATTGGCTGGGGTTTAGATGCCTGAGCAAAGCTTTCCTTAATACTTTTTTTCTGCTCCTCACCCAGAGCGTCGGGTGAGGCGGAAATAAATAATGGAGCGCTGGTTCCAGCAAGTAATTGCAACCATTGTTTATTTTTTTCCCAGGGAACGTAATTGGTAACCCCAACACAATCCCCGTCTGCATCATAAAATGTTTGATGCTGAACCATTCTGAATCCAAGAGTATTTACTCCCATTTTGCGTGTTCGCTCCCAATCTTTGCCACTTGTATCATCACCAATGCGATTCAGTTCAAAAATACCAGCAGAAAGGTGGCTCATGGTATTACAACCGATCAGGTAGATACTCCCAGCAGCTTCGCGGATAGATTTGTACAAATTCAAAATAATTTCAGCATTGGTCTTTGTGTTATCATTGAACTGCCATCCGGGCACTGTAAGCCCATCTTCCATCTGAAATCCCCAGCGGCCGAAAATATCGAAAGTTGTATAGTCATGCTTAACCATTTCAAAACCCCATTGATGGTAAGTGTTCCATAATCCTTTTATCCATTCAATATTTTCCGAAATTGTTGGATCAAGCAAAGGAGTTTTAGGATCCTCACGGCCAGGAATAGACGGCATTAATAAGCTTTTTTTATCTGTATGCTTTGCGCTTAAAGGCCTGGTCCAGATGCCAGGACGCATACCTGTCTGCTTAATTTCTTCAGCCAGTTTTTTCATATCCCCAAACTTATTGTTGGAAACTGAAAAATCGTCTCCCCAGCAACAATCATCAGGAAGGAATGGTGATTTAATGGCCCAACCTGCATCAATAACTGAAAATGGCGGGTTTTCAGCATTGCTTGCTAATGCAGCCATTATGGATGTTGTCTCAAGTATTAGTTGCGCAGAATTATTTCCATATGCAAAATACCAATCGTTAATCCCATAGACGGGCTTTAAGGGCAAAAGCGGATTATCGCACATCTGTTTACAAAATCTTCTTAGTGTAGCAAACACATTTTCATTGCCTTCGTTTTTTGTAGTGATTATATCAGCTGCATGTAACAATCTACCATTTAACTGAACACCATTTCCTCCATTTCTTGTATCAAGAATTAATTGCAATGTATCATCGGCGATCTGCCATGAACAAATTGAATTGCACCCTGTCTTCACACCAAAACATAAAGCACCCTTATCATTGTGCACAATGCAATACCAAGGAAGTTTCCTGTTCTCATCTATTTTCCGCCAATTGACATCTCCATAGGTGCGCTCCCACGCATCACCCAGAGCTGATAAGGATTTTGTAAAATCATATTTCCAGTAAAGTTTTACTTCTTTTAATTTGCTCTTTGGCGATTGTACATTCACCTCGATGGAAGATTTAATTTTTTTTAGTTCAACGATTACATCTTTATATTTCCATATCTGCTGATCTGAAGTTTGAAGAGTGAAATATTTATCATCAGAAAGAATTTCCACCCTATCGGGCATCTGCATTAAAGGATTTTTTTTATCGGCTGCTTTAGAAATATCAGCAATTAATAAACCTGCGAGGGAGGCTGTAGATAGTTTAATGAAGTTTCTTCTTTGCATTAAATATTAATTCAGAAAAAAAGGAAGTGAAAAAATGCCCTTTAATCAAAAAAAACTTTTACCGTTTGATACAATAACCTGTTTTGCATATATTGGGTTTGTGTATCCGATTTTTCTACGTACCCTTCCAGGCCAAAAAGGCCGGCCGCATTTCCTTTATTAATGGCTATTTCAAGATAATTGGCAGAATTGAACAGGGCAAGTTTTTCGCTTTCCTGCACATCTGCATAAGTTTCACTTATTTTCTCAATTATTTCATCGCGCTTGAATACAATTTTGAAACTTCTCCCCCGTCTTTGTTCCTCAAATTCTTCTTTGGTAATGTTGATGATAACATTTTCAAAATTGTCAATAAAGATGATTTGCCCTTCAATGAATTGTGGTCCAAGCAAAGGGCGTAGCGGATTTTTGACCTCAATTGAAACGTTGGAGTCTCCTATTTCTTCGATAGATTTTCCCTCAAGAATTTGCTGGAAAGCTTCCCCAAAAACAGCTGCACAGTAGATGGTATTCTTCTTTTCTGAAGGCTTCAATGGAAGAGCTACAATTTTTTCGGGAACTTCTTCCAGTATCATGGTTATTAAACCATTATCAGCGCAGCCAATATATTGATTATTATGCTGAATAAATAACATATGATCAGGCTTCTTATCAAAGAGGTTTACTAAAACAATATGAAAAGTGTCTGGTGGAAAATTTTTTATTGCATTGCGACATACATAAGCAGCCTGGGGGTAATTAAATGGAGACAATTCATGAGAGATATCAACAATATTAAAATTATTGTTTATACTGAGTAACTGGCCCTTAACGGCTCCGGTCAAAAAATCCTGTTTCCCTATATCAGATGTGAGTGTTATTAAAGGCATCAAGAATATTTACGCAATCTTTATATTTAAATCGTAATTAGATATCATCTTCTTTCCTTACATCGGCAATCATAGAAATTAAAACTTATCCGGAATTTTTGTCTTTGGTTTTTCAAATACTCCCGGGCTTCATCCACTATTTGATACATTTGCTCCTTTTTGTAAAAATTATTCAATTAATGGTTTGCCGAATCCATCACTACCTCCTGCAATGCCAACTCTTTATTTGTGAACATTAATAATATTTCCAAGTGGCAAAAATAACTGAGATGGCCCTTTAATTAAAAAGATAATTTCAAATCGAATCAGTGATAGGGAAATAACTTCTCCAAAAAATTTGATACCGAACCATTTTACCTTATTTTTGCACTCCAAAAAAAATGAATTGGTAGCTCAGTTGGTAGAGCAATACACTTTTAATGTATGGGTCCTGGGTTCGAGTC